>ERZ779843.1034-NODE-1034-length-35859-cov-33.967099_pt1 | contig 35859 bp, 14 predicted proteins | sample MGYA00511560_ERZ779843 | MGnify/ENA primary metagenome ERZ779843 (study PRJEB29588, sample SAMEA2158062) | human gut metagenome | biome: human gut; feature: human-associated habitat; material: faeces | place: Denmark | collected 2008/2010 ... | reverse complement strand
GATGGCAGCGCGTGTATCCCAGGTGGTAGGATTGAAAGACAACCCGTCCAACTACCTGCTGATGCAGGCGATGGGGCCGAACGTAGCAGGGGTTATCGGCACTGCCGTAGCGGCAGGCACCATGCTGGCACAGTTCGGAGGCTGATTAGTATAACTGATTCGTCTGGTTGAATTAAAACGAAAGCGCTCCTTTACGGGGGCGTTTTTTGCTGTGTAAATTTGGAAAAGGAATTGGGGAAACGGGACGGTTGGAGTGACGGGGCGCCGATCCTTTCGTCCTCAAAGTTTTAGCGTGATAGCTCCTTTGCTGACGCTTTGGATGATTGGCGGAAGCCGGAAATCAGCTAATAAAAAAACAGAAAAGATTCATCTTTCCGTAAAATGTCATTTAGGGGTGGAGGTAAGAATGCTTTGTGAGAAAAACGGGAAATGGAATAGTGAAACAGAGCGAAGAGTCTATGACTCTGGTGACAGCTTACGGCTTTCCTCACCACGGTAACAGATCCTTCACATTCGTTCAGGATGACGCCTTACCAATTTTCCTCACCACAGGTATAGATCCTTAGCATTCGCTTTGGATGACGCCTTTCGTTCTTCGTTATCATGACGTTTTCCGTTCCTCATCGTTAGTGACGTGCTTTCCCAAAATCGTCATTCAGAACGGGGGCAAGAATGCCGTGTGGGAAAGACGGGAAACGGGACAGTGACACGGAGTGAAGAATCTATGACTCTGGTGACAGCTTACGGCTTTCCTCACCACGGTAACAGATCCTTCGCTGCCGCTCTTAGCTTCCAGCTCTTAGCTTCTAGCTGCTAGCTGCTAATTGCTAGCTGATAATAGCGATTGACTATCTGAATTCGATAAATCGACTGACTGCCTATACGGAACAGTTATTCCTGCTTTGCTTTTGCAAGGATGACAGGCAAGGAGAGGGTCATAAATACAGATACTGTTCTCTGCATAGCCCTGATGACACTAAGCGGTATACCCGTCGGGAACGATATTCAAGGCGGGCGGTGATTAACCGATATTTTGCCGGGGATTCCGTTTTTGATTATTAAATCGATTTTTATTCATATAAAAATATCATATAAGTGTCATGAAGGCGTATAGATAAAATATTGCAATTTGAAGAAAGATAAAATATCATATAGATAAAAGTGAATATGATATAGATTCTCATATTTATTTTTATCTATTAATGAAAGGATGTGCTTTATGCAGGAAGGAATCAATAATTTATTTGCAGGTGCTGTTTTTCTGGCCGGTGTGCTGTCCTTCTTTTCGCCCTGTGTATTTCCGCTTCTGCCGGTTTACTTGGGAAAGCTGGCGGAGGATCCCGGGACGAGGTCGTTTTCTTTTTTCGGACTGAAGGTATATGTATCTCCGCTGGTAAAAACTGTTTTCTTTATTACGGGACTATCGACGGTATTTTTCAGTCTCGGGTTTGGGACCGGTTTTTTCAGCCACATTTTTTATCATCCCTATACGCCGTATGTCATGGGTGGTATCGTCATACTTCTCGGGCTGCATCAGATGGAGCTGATTAATATTAATTTTCTCCAGCGGCAGAAGAAGATCGAGCTGGACGGGAAGCGTCAAGGCGGTATTCTCGGCGCGTTTCTCCTGGGGCTGACTTTCAGCTTCGGCTGGACGCCCTGTGTGGGACCTGTGCTGGGGGCGGTGCTTGCTGTGGTGGCTTCTGAAAATGGAAGCGCTCTGTATGGCGGTCTTTTGATGGCGGTGTACGCTGCGGGGATGGCTGTTCCTTTTCTTATTCTGGCGGTGGCATCTTCCTGGCTTTTGAAGTACAGCAGTCATGTGAAGCGTCATATGGTTCTGCTGAAAAAGATTGGCGGCGTGCTGATCATTCTTATGGGGATCCTGCTTATGCTTGGCAAGCTGGATATGCTGGCAGCAGTTATTTCGTGAAATATTTCACAGATTTGTAAACAGGAGGTTTATCATGATGAAAATTTCTTATAAAAAGTTTGGGGCGTTTGCGGCAACAGCTGTTTTGGCGGGTATTCTGGCAGGCTGCGGCTCCGGTATGAATGCGGATGCAAATGACATGGCCCGCCCCGCGGCGATGCAGCAGGAAAAGGCAGCCGGCCGCACACAGAATTTTATGGATGCAAAGGATGCGGATTTCATGCTGACCGATGTAAATGGAAAGGAACACAGACTTTCCGATTACAGGGGGAAAAAGGTGTATATCAAGTTCTGGGCTTCCTGGTGTTCTGTATGTATGGCTACGCTGGCTGATACGGATATGCTGGCGGGAAGTGACGATAAGGATTTTGTCGTTCTTTCCGTTGTGGCGCCCGGATTTGGCGGTGAAATGAAAAAAGAGGATTTCGTAAAATGGTATAAAGGTCTCGGCTATAATAATCTCCCCGTGCTTCTTGACGAAGGCGGCGCGGTGACGAAGAAATACGGTATTCGTTTCTATCCGTCGGCGGCTCTGATTGATACAGAAGGAAATGTGAAGATGCTCCGTCCGGGGCATATGAGCAAAGAATCGCTTGCTATGGAGATGAAGGGGATTTCGTAAAGGAGGATAAGGAGGATTATGATGAGAACGGCAGGAATTTTAGGAAGTCTTGCGATCATTGCGGCAGCCGGTTTCGGCTGGTATTCGATGGCAATGACTCCATCTTCAGGCAGCGGGGAAAAAGCGCCTGTGGGGGTAAGCCTTGAAGAAAGTATGAAGAAAGAAATGGCGGTGAAAACAGTGAATAAGGAAAATTTACGGGATATGTACCTGGCGGGAGGCTGTTTCTGGGGACTGGAGGAATATTTTTCCCGTGTGGACGGCGTAGTGGACGTGGTTTCCGGTTATGCCAACGGGAAAACGGACAAGACGGATTACGAACATATAGGGCAGACAGATCACGCGGAAACGGTTCATATTTCTTATGATGCTTCCAAAGTTTCCTACAGGGATCTGCTGCTTTACTACCTCCGGGTGGTGGATCCTACAAGTGTGAACCGTCAGGGAAATGACCGCGGGCGCCAGTATCGGACGGGCATTTATTACACCACTGATGAAGAAGGGGCGGCGGCTCGGGAAGTACTTGATGAAAAGCAGAAATCCCTTTCCGGTAAAATCGCTATCGAGGTGGAACCGCTCCGTCATTTTGTGCCGGCGGAAGAGTACCATCAGGATTATTTAAAGAAGAACCCCGGCGGTTACTGCCATATCGATGTAAGCAGGGCGGCGGATCCCGTGATTGACGGCTCCCTGTATCCGAAGCCTGATGAGGAAACCCTCCGCAGCCTTTTAACGGCAGATCAATATGCCGTCACGCAGGAAGGCATGACGGAAAGAGCTTTTTCCAATGAATATTTCGATAAATTTGACCGCGGCATTTATGTAGATGTGGCGACGGGAGAGCCGCTCTTTTCCTCCCGTGACAAGTTCGAGTCGGGCTGCGGCTGGCCGAGTTTCACGAAACCGATTTCTGCCGATGTGGTGAATTACAAAGAAGACCTGAGCTATAATATGCGGCGTACAGAAGTGCGGAGCCGTATGGGAGAATCCCATTTGGGGCATGTGTTTGATGACGGTCCCCGGGACAGAGGCGGTCTCCGGTACTGCATCAACAGCTTGGCGATCCGGTTCATTCCCGAAGCGGATATGGAAAAAGAAGGCTACGGTTATTTGTCCGGCGTTTTATAATTTTAAGAAATATTTTTGACTAAACCGTGCCTTGCGGTATAATATATAAATTGGTAAAGCAGTTATACTTAAAAGGCAGGGTAAAAATATGCAGATGATTGATTTGTCCGGCGTCAAGGACTTCAATGCCGCTCGTTTCCTCATTTATTGGCTGGTAGCGACAGTCATTGCCATTCTCGTGGCATACAATATCGACCCTCAGAAAAAGCTGGTCTGGTTCAGACAGCGCAGTGACAACGGGTTCATGGTCCGCCGCGGCTGGTTTGGGAATTTCAGCCTGCTCGGCGTCCCCCGTTCCAAGATGGGCTTTGCCATTACGGCAGGTATTTTCATCGGGGCGGGTATTGTGTGGGCGCTGCTTATCTTTATGATTCTTCCGGTACTCGGCTATCATGTGTAAGCCTTGTTTTTCCTTATTAAGTAAATATGTTTTCTGCGTATGGCACAGGGGCAGGAAATAGTATCGGACCTGGTATTTTCCGGGTCCGTTTTTTGTAAGGCTGTTTATTTGCGGGGAGAGATTTATGACAAGCACGGAAACAATTTTTAAGGAACTTTTTGCAGGGGTTATGGAGATGTCGGATCCCGCTGTCTGGATCATGTTCGCCATCGGCGGGATTCTGATCTGGCTCGGAGTGAAAAAGGATTATGAGCCGGTGCTTCTCTTTCCTATGGGAGTGGGCTGTATATTGGCAAATATACCGGGGCATTTTGCCGTTATCCCAGTGGGAGGCGGGGAGCCGGGCTTTTTGCAGGTTCTTTATGAAGCGGGAATTGCTAATGAGCTGTTTCCTGTCATGATTTTTGTGGCGGTAGGCGCGATGTGTGATTTTACGCCGCTTATCCGACAGCCTTATGTCATGCTTTTTGCGGCAGCGGCCCATTTAGGGATTTTTGCAGCGGCGCTTCTGGCATCAGCTTTTGGATTTCCTTTCAACCAGGCGGCGGCGATTGGCATCATCGGCGCGGCGGACGGTCCGACCACGATTTTTGTGGCGCAGAAATTTGCCACGGAACTTCTGGCGCCCCTCACGGTGACAGCATTCTGCTATATGTCCCTTGTCCCGATTATCCAGCCGCCCATTATCAGACTGCTGACGACAAAGCAGGAAAGACGTATCCGTATGGCATATAAAGAAGAGAAACCCGTGTCATGGACAGCACGTTTCCTTTTTCCTTTCATGGTGGTGCTTTTTGCAGGTATTCTGGCTCCTGTTTCCGTACCGCTTATTGGCGCGCTCATGTTCGGCAATATGCTGAAAGTATCGGGCGTTGTGGATTCTCTGGCAAATACGGCACAGAATGAACTCGCTAATCTGGTGACGCTCTTTCTCGGCATTACGGTAGGCGCTACGATGACGGCGGAAAATATCCTGACATTTGATGTCCTGAAGATCCTTATCCTCGGTGCGGCGGCGTTTATTTTCGATACGGTGGGCGGCGTGCTTTTTGCAAAGCTGGCAAATCTCTTCCTCAAGCAAAAGCTGAATCCCATGATCGGAGCCTGTGGCATTTCCGCGTTCCCCATGTCGGGGCGCGTTGTTGCCAAGATGGCTTTGAAAGAAGATCCTTCCAATTTCATCATCCAGCACGCCATGGGCGTCAATGTGGCGGGACAGGTCGCTTCCGTCGTCGCCGGCGGCCTTGTGCTTGCTCTTATTCCCGTTTTGTCATAAAGGAGGAACTATGTCAAGTTTAGACGCTTCCGTTTATCTTCTGGTCATCGCATACCCCTTGCTTTTCGTAGTGATGGCTGTTTTTATGGGACTGACGTACTTCCTGCGCAGGGTATTTCCCGGAGACTGAAGAAGCGGGATTTCCTTCCGGCCGCGGTTTGCGGGGAGGGAGAAAAAGTTTTATACTGTACCTATGTGAAAATAATTCTCTTTTAGGAGGCAGAAATGAAAGAAACATACAGCAGAAGCAAATCCGTTTGGCAGCGGATGAATGCCCGTGAGCGCAAGGCCGCCATGGCATACGGTGAAAAATACAAGGCGTTCCTTGATACGGCACGCACGGAAAGACTGGCGGCAGCGGAAATTATCCGCCGTGCGGAAGAAAAGGAATTTAAACCTGTCTATACCATGAAATCGCTCAAAGCGGGAGACAAGGTATATTGGAACCAGAAAGATAAATCCGTTATTTTGGCGGTGATTGGGAAAGAACCCGTCCATGAAGGTATCAAAATCGTAGGATCCCATATTGATTCGCCCCGTCTGGATCTGAAAGCCAATCCGGTTCATGAACAGGACGGCATTGTGTACTTCCGTACCCACTACTACGGCGGGATTAAGAAATACCAGTGGACCTGCATTCCGCTGGCGCTCATCGGCGTGGTATTCACGAAAGACGGTAAAAAAGTGGATATCAATATCGGACTGAAAGACAGCGATCCCGTTTTCTATGTATCCGACCTGCTTATCCACATGGCACAGGACCAGATGAAAAAGACTCTGGCGGAAGGGATTACCGGAGAACAGCTCCAGGCTGTCGCGGGTACCCATTCTGAAGAAGGGCAGACACCGAAAGATGCCATCATGGCGCTTTTGAAAAAAGAATACGGGATCGAAGAGGAAGACTTCGCTGCTGCCGAATTGGAACTTGTTCCCGCCACAAAGAGCCGCGACGTCGGATTTGACCGTTCCCTCATCGCTTCTTACGGACAGGACGACCGCGTATGTTCTTACGCGAATCTGGAAGCCATCCTGAACGCGAAACCCGGTGTGAAGACCCAGGCCGCTCTTCTTACGGATAAGGAAGAAATCGGATCTTATGGAAATACGGGCATGGAATCTTCCTATTTCGTGAAATTTGTAATGAAACTCCTTGCGCTGCAGGGACAGGGAAGCCTTCTTGATTTCTATGAAACCATGGAAAACAGCGAGATGCTTTCCGCCGATGTGAATTCCTGTCTTGATCCCATGTTCCCGGAAGTTTCTGAAAAAGATAACGCTTCTTTCTTAGGATACGGGATTAACCTGACCAAGTACGGCGGTTCCCGCGGCAAGTCAGGCAGCAATGATGCCAATGCGGAATTTTTGCAGAAGGTCAGAAAAATCTTTAATGATGCCGGTGTATGCTGGCAAATCGGCGAGCTGGGAAAAGTCGACCAGGGCGGCGGCGGAACAATTGCTTTCATGATGGCGAACTGGGGTGCGGAAGTGGTGGACTGCGGCACGTCCATGCTGTCCATGCACGCTCCCTGCGACCTGCTGTCCAAAGCGGACGCTTACGAAACGTACCTGGCGTACAAGGCATTCTTTGAAAGCAGGTAAGGAAAAGAAGGAATCATCGTCTCGAAAGGGGCGGTGATTTTTTCGTGGGAAATTCCGCTTAACTGTTTCATAAGAGCTCCGTGTATCCCTTGCATGGAAAGAGAGTATTTCCGCTGTTGACTGCCGGCCGGTGCTGCGTTAAGATATCTGACAAGACAATCATGGCAGGATGTTGCAGACACAGGAAGGATAGCAGTGCAGGAGGAATCAAAATGGATGAACATCAGTCCGGCGTAAAGCTGGAAGAAGCGTTGAAAGCAAAAAAAGAACTTGATGCAAAAGCGCAGAAAATACTTGAGGAGAAGGAAGCGGACTCCCGTATGAGGACATATACGGGACCGTTAGGCAGGGCGGTAGCCGTACTGCTGTGCGTGTGGACGGCATTCCAGCTGTATTTCACGACCATCGGAGCAATCAGTGCCGTCAATCTGCGGGCGATCCACTGTATCTTTCTTCTTGTTTTTACATTTTTATTATTTCCGACGTTTAAGAAGGAAAAGCGGAAAAGAAAGCTTCCGCCCCTTTGGGACGTGGCGTTTATCCTTTGTTCCGCAGGCAGCTTCCTGTATCTCATTTTGAATTATACCCGTATCGCCCGGACGGGAGGACGTATTTCCGATATGGAGGCAGCCATTGCCTTAGTCGCGGTGGTTTGTGTTTTTGAAGCGGCCCGGCGTGCATCGGGAAATCTGGCGGTACTTGCGGGAATTTTTCTTGCGTATAACTGGTTCGGTGCGTACCTGCCCGGCTATCTCGGTCATAACGGTTTCACTTTGAAGCGCGTGCTGATTACCCAATTCTGGGGAACGCAGGGTATTCTCGGCACGGGCATCGGCGTTTCGGCGACTTATATATTCCTTTTTGTTGTTTTTGGCGCGTTTCTGAAATATTCGGGATTTTCCAAATTCATTAATGATTTTTCGCTGACCCTTGTAGGAACGACTTCCGGCGGCCCCGCGAAGGTGGCGGTCATCGCGTCGGGCCTTATGGGGATGATTAACGGTTCTGCCATTGCCAATGTGGCGACGACAGGAACGATTACGATTCCGCTTATGAAACGGACAGGGTATAAAAGCGAATTTGCAGGCGCCGTAGAAGCGGTGGCCTCTACCGGCGGACAGTTTACGCCGCCGATTATGGGGGCGGTCGGTTTTGTCATGGCGGAGTTTTTAAACCTGTCCTACACCTATGTGGCACTGGCAGCTGTCACACCGGCGCTGCTCTACTATATCGGCCTGCTTCTGGCGGTTCATTTTGAAGCGAAGCGGCTCGGACTTTCGGGAATCGCCAGGGGAAATATTCCCGATGCATTGTCGGTGATAAAAAAGCAGGGACATCTTGTCCTTCCCTTGGTGAGCCTTATCGGGCTGATGTTTACGGGATTCACACCGCTTTATGCAGCGGTTATTTCCATTTTCATCACTGTGGCGGCAAGCTGGCTCCGTAAAGAAACGAGAATGAAAGGAGATAAGATTATTGCCGCTGTTATTGAGGGGGCGCGGAGCGCCGTTTCCGTAGGGGTGTGCTGCGTCATCATCGGCGTCATTATCGGTACAGTCACACTGACATCCATGGGACTCCACATGGGCTACCTTATTTTGTCTCTTCTGCAGGATAATAATGTATACCTTGCCGGGTTCCTTGTCATGATCATGTCCGCTATTCTGGGGATGGGCGTTCCCGGCGTTGCGGCGTATGTAATTGTCCAGGCGGTTGCTGTTCCTGTCCTTATCAAGGCGGGGGTGCTGCCTCTTATCGCCCACATGTTCTGCCTGATTTATGCCTGCCTTTCCAATATCACGCCGCCTGTGGCCATGTCAGCCTATGTGGCATCTGGGATTGCCGGTTCTGATCAGACAAAGACGGGACTTATGGCGGTGCGTCTCGGGCTTATCGGTTTTATTATTCCTTTCTTTTTTCTGGATAATCCCGTTCTTCTTATCGGTGTCGATCCAGCGGCGGCCGCAGTGGAAACCCTTTGGGCTGTTTTCAGCGCGGCGGTGGGGACGTTTGCCCTCGTCGGCGCATTGGAAGGCTGGATTCTATGCAAGTGCGGATGGGCGGAACGGACTGTACTTTTCATTGCTTCGCCGCTTCTCCTTTTTCCCGGAACGATGACAGACTTTGCCGGATTTGCAGGGATTGCCGCAGTTATAGGATTCCAGTTCCTGCAGCGGAGAAAAGAAATTTGATTTCCCCTGACACAGGGGTATACTTATGATAATCATTTATTTTCAGCAGCATGGGAGGATGGAAAAATGAACATGAAGCATTTGAAAAAAGCGGCGGCAGTTTCACTGGCGGCTTTAGCCGCAGCAGGGATGATAGCAGGCTGCGGCGGAGAAAAGAAAGCATCGGCGCCGTCATCACAGCCGGCAGCGCAGACGGTGAAAATTAATTTTCCGACGGCCGGCGCGTCAGGCGCCCTGTATGCGGTGGGGGCGGCAATCACCAATATGTGGAACAATAACGTTCCCGGTGTGCAGGCAGCGAGCCAGGCTTCCGCAGGCGGAATTGCCAACCTGAATATGGTTTCCGACGGCGAAGCGCAGGTGTCCATCGCTATTTCCAGCAATGTGTACCAATGTTTCAACGGGATGGACAGTTTCAAAGATCATCCTTATAAAGATTTGAAGGTGATTGCCGGTCTTTACATGAATCCGAACCAGGTGGTGGTCACTGCCAAGTCGGGCATTCAGACTTTGGCTGATGTAAAAGGAAAGCATTTTGCCGTGGCGTCGGCAGGCTCTTCCGTATATAACGAAAGTAATGCCCACTTCACCGCGGCGGGACTGAAATTTCCTGATGATATCCAGGCGGAGTACATTACCTTTACCGATGCTGCCGATATGCTTCAGAACGGATCCATTGACGGCGCGTGGATCATGAGTGGCGCTCCTGCTTCCGCTGTCACCCAGGCTTTGACCGGCGGCGCACGCCTGGTAGATATTGATGATCAGCTCGTGGAAAAACTGAAAGCGAAGTATCCCTGGTATGCAAGTTATACCATCAAGGCGGGGACCTATCCGAACCAGGACAGGGACGTCCGTACCACGGCGGTTAAAATGGTTATGTTCACCCGCGGGGATATGCCGGAAGATGTGGTGTATAATCTGACGAAAGCGTTCTGGGAACATATCGATGAACTGGGGCAGGCACAGAAGAACCTGAAAGGCCTCAAGCCGGAAGACGCGGTGAAAGATATTGCAGGCGTGCCGCTCCATCCCGGCGCTGAAAGATACTACAGGGAAATCGGTGTATTGAAATAAAGAATAGAAAGAAAACATCGTCTTTAGAGGGACGGTGTTTTTCTTTTGGGAATATCCGGTGAACATGTACCGGCAGCGAGTATTCTCATTATGACATTTTCCGTTCCTCATTGTTAGTGACGTGCTTTTCCAAAATCGTCATTCAGAGCGGAGGCAAGAATGCTTTGTGAGAAAGATGGAAAACGGGATAGTGGCACAGAGTGAAGAATCTGTTACTTCTGCTGACGTCCTCCCGTCTTTCTCATCACGGGTACAGATCCTTCGCTTGCGCTCAGGATGACGTTTAGCGTTTCCTATCATTATGACGCTTAACGTTTTCCATCATAGTGCTGCTTAATGTTTACCGTCATTATGACGACTTCCATACCCCGTCATTCAGAGCGGAGGCAAGAATGCTTTGTGAGAAAGATGGAAAACGGGATAGTGGCACAGAGTGAAGAATCTGTTACTTCTGCTGACGTCCTCCCGTCTTTCTCATCACGGGTACAGATCCTTCGCTTGCGCTCAGGATGACGTTTAGCGTTTCCTATCATTATGACGCTTAACGTTTTCCATCATAGTGCTGCTTAATGTTTACCGTCATTATGACGACTTCCGTACCCCGTCATTCAGAGCTTTGGCAAAAATACCGTATGAGAAAGCAGGGAGGCAGCAATATGATACAAAGCGAAGAATCTGTTACTCTGATGACAGCTTACCATCTTCCTCATCATGCCAGCAGATCCTTCGCTCGCGCTCAGGATGACACCTTTTGTTCTTCGTCATTATGACACTTTCCGTTCCCCATTGTTAGTGACGTGCTTTCCCAAAATCGTCATTCTGAACGAGGGCAAGAATGCTTTGTGAGAAGGATGGGAAATGGGATAATGGCACAGAGTGAAGAATCTGTTACTTCTGCTGACGTTTTACCGTTTTCCTCACCGCGGCAGCCGATTCTTCGCTAATATGCATAATGACGCCTTCTGCCCTGTCAGCCCTGTGACTGCTGCCTTTTGCCGAAGAAAGAGGGTCGCTCAAATTTAAAATATTTTCCCCATAACTATTGACAAGGAAATCCTCATTCGCTAAAATAATCACAATATTTAAAAGTGCTGACGGAAAAAAGTAAATTTCCTTTCCCGGCGCAGAGAACCGATGGATGGTGAAAATCGGTGCGGGCAGGAGGTCGAAGTTCTTTCCCGAACTGCTTTGCTGAAATAACAGTAGGCATTGCCGGAGTGGCTCACGTTAAGCGGCTGAGAGTTGATCTGATGAAGTAGGGTGGTACCACGGAATATCCGTCCCTTGGGTGCCGCCTTTTTTGTTTTTCATCAGATAAACAGGGTGGTACCGCGATGAGTCCCGTCGTCCCTTGCAATTGGCAGGGGACATTTTTTATAGGACAGAAGTGCAGTAGAAAGAGAGGGCTCTCAAATGAAAAAATGGATGAAACTTACGGCGGCGGCAGTGGCAGCAGCTTTGCTCTATGGATGCGGAGGAAGCGGTGGCGGAGAGAAGAAAATGGCTGACGGGAAGAAACAGATTGCTGTGGTGCAGGTGATGCAGCATGGTTCTCTTGATGCGGCCAATCAAGGATTCCTTGACGGCTTGAAAGAAAGGGGCTACGGAGTGGACAAAATTTCAGTAGACCAGCAGAATGCCCAGGGAGACCAGTCAAATTTAAAGACTATCGCGGATCGTTTCAAGGCCAATCGTCCTGATCTCATCTGCGCGATTTCCACGCCTGCCGCACAGGCGGTAGCCAATGAAATTCATGACCTGCCCATCATCGGATGCGCCATTACCGATTTTGAAACGGCAAAGCTGGTGAAATCAAACAGTAAACCTGGAACAAACGTAACCGGCGTCAATGACCGCGGCCCTGTGGAGAAGCAGGTGGATATGGGGCTTAAGTTTCTTCCTGCGGCAAAACGTCTCGGACTGATTTATTCCTCCAGCGAAGTGAACAGCCAGATCCAGGCAAACCAGGCAAAAGCCCATGCGGCGTCCCTCGGCCTTACTGTGGTGGAGCGGACCGTTTCCTCCGTCAATGATATCCAGCAGGCGGCGGAATCCATGGTGGGACAGGTGGATTTCATCTATGTTCCTACGGACAACGTGATCGCTTCTTCCATTCCCACTTTGGTCAAGGTGACGGATCCCGCGAAGATTCCTGTATTCGTAGGTGCGGACAGCATGGCGAAAGACGGCGCGCTCGGCTCGCTCTCCGTGGATTTCTACAAGTCCGGTATACAGGCAGGACATATGGCAGCGGATGTACTTGATGGGAAAATCAAAACGCAGGATACTGCCGTAGAGGATCCTGAAGTGCTGGAAGTCATTATCAATAAGAAATCGGCAGAAACTTTGGGACTTGCGATTCCTGAAGAATATAAGAATGCGAAGATGGTGAGATAAAAAAAGCGGGACGGGAAAATAAAAAGCAGATACGATATGTGGAATGATCAATCGGGCATAAAGCATTTTCTGTCCCATGTCACAAAGATTTGGTATTTCAAAAAAATTTTACAGACCGGTGATTAAAAGAGAGTTGTGAATGATTTCTCATTCCTACAGCTCTTTTTTGATGGACACATAATATCGGGAATAAGGAATTGAAACCGAAGAATACAGCTTGGCTTTCAAAATCGGGAATCTTACAGTCTATTATACACAGCACATTCAAATACAATGGCGGTGTTGTACAAAACTTGATTTTGATTACAGATCCTTACTATTAAGGAATAAATTATGTATTGTCACCAAGTGATAGAAATATTAGCTGTATATTGTAAAAAATATGGCATAGTGATATCATAAAAGTGGATATTCTTAAGGCAAATGTGTTTAGGCATTAAGAATTTAACCTTTATATCCTGCATGCAGGAATCACACAAAATTATATAAGGAAAGCAGTCGTGGGGAATCCGGTTAGAATCCGGAACTGTCCCGCAACTGTAGAGGGAGTTTTGCGGCTGTAAGCCTTTCACAGAGGGGCCGCAGGATGAGGAACTGAGTCAGAGTGCCACCTGCTTTCTATGAGATTGGCGTAACTTGCGAGGCATGAGTTAATGCATAGGAAGCTGGTGCTGTATTTTTGGTATGGCAGAAGTCTTCTATGTATCTTTCTTATGCCTCGTTTTATAAATTTATGGTATGAGCGTACCATAAGTTAAAAATTAAAAATAAATTTTTTGTGTGCGGGGAAATGCCGCGGAAGCGGCGCATATCTGTTTTATATTCTTTTAGTTATGAGGAGAATCAGGATGAAGAAGACATTGGTAATGGCGGCTGCAGCAGTTTTAACCGGAAGCATGGCATACCCTTCGCTGGCAGAGGAGTATGTTTTTGAGATGGCGCCCGTTGTTGTCACAGCGAATCGCATGAATGAAAATTTGGTGGATGCCAGGGCCGATATCAGTGTAGTTACGAGCCGGCAGATTGAAAAACTCCATCTGAATACCGTGGAAGATGCGCTGCGTACAGTTCCGGGGACACAGTATCTGAATTATGGCGGAAATGGATTGAATGCCAATTTAAGCGGGATCCGGATTAATGGAAGCAAGGATATTATACTGCTTGTGGACGGCGTACGTGTAACCGATTTCAACGGAGCGAATAATTCAGGGTATATGTATTCTTCTCTGCTGAATAATATGGACAATGTCGAACGTATTGAAGTGCTGCGCGGCAGTGCCGGCGCGCTGTATGGAAGCGGCGCCAAAGGCGGTGTGATCAATATCATCACTAAGAATCCCGGGGAAAAGAAAACGACCGTGGATATAGCCAGAGGAACCGGCGGACGGGAAATATATAAGCTGACCACTATGGGGAGAGTAGGGAAGTTTTCCTACATGGCCTATTATGACAAACTGCTGATAGGTGATACCAAATCCGGTGACGGAAAGCTATGGCCCGGGCACACCCATACCTTATCGGACGGAGTGAAATTTGCTTATGATTTTACTGATAAACATTCTCTTTCCTTAAGTTATGACAAAATGAAGTCAAGATATAGAGGATATGATTTTGTGTATTCAAACCGGTATCATGGCGATTATAAGTCCGATATGCTGACTCTGCAGGATAAGATATCCATCGGGAAGCATTGGGATAACCAGTTTACTTACCGCCGGAATAAAGTAAAGACAAATTATTTTCAGGATTATGACATGAATGCGCAGTCCAATTGGGGGATAAGCAGCGACTATACTTATGACATCATCGGCGAGCAGGTGAGCTTCCATGATGAATGGAACCGGCTGACTTTTGGTGTGGATTATTCAAAGGGAAGGGACAATGTTCTTCGGGCGGCAGGATTTGACGTAAATGGGAATCCGGTCAAAACGAACCACTGGTATGAAAATTATTCTTTTTATATACAGGAAGATTGGAATTTCCTGCCCCGGTGGTCTCTTTCCGGAGGCCTGCGGCATGACCGCCCTGAGACAGATCAATACACTGCCGATTTTTCCAGTCATACATCCAAAAGCTATCGTTTGAGCTATGAAATTACACCTAAGGATACAGTGTATGCGGGACGCAATGATTTCTACATTCTGCCGGGGCTTGATGTTCTTTATATTCCCCAGTATGGAAATGCCAAGGTCAGACCGGCTTATGGATATACGGATACCATCGGCTACAGCCATGTATTCAGCGATAAGACTATGTTTACCTTTAACTGGTTCAGAACAAAAGATGAACAATCTATCGGATATGATACTTCATCAAAAAAATATAAAAACTTTAATCAGGGTGTTTCAAGAGGATGGAATGCCCAGCTGATTTCGCAGATCGGGAGTAAATGGAGCGCCAATGTAGGATGGGCGCATTTGTACTCCAATGTTCCTGGGGATAATTTTTCTCTCGGATATTCGCCGAAAGATAAACTTACTTTTGACATGATCTATCACAATAAGAAGTTCACCGGAGGTCTGGACGGATTCTATTTTATCCGGAGAAAGAACCCGGTAAACGGTGATTTGAAAGGGTGGCCGAACGATAAATACGGAATTTATAATTTGAGCTTTAATTATGAACCGAGAAAAGATTTTAATTTTTATCTGAAAATCAATAATATTTTCGATAAACTTTGGGCGGAGCATACAGATGTCATATGGAGCGACCATACGCCGGGAACATGGTATTCCATGCCGGGGCGCACATGGCTGTTCGGCGTGAAGATGGAAGTGTAAGGCATAGATCGTTGTAGTGGAGAAAAGGCGGGATAATGATGAAATATGTGTATGGCAGAAAAAAGTGGCTGGCAGCCGGTATAGCAGCATTGCTTATCAGCGGCACCGGAGCAGTTTCGGATGTGCTGGCGGCGCCGGTTTATACTTCCGGTATCACGACCAAGGCAAAAAAAGATAAGGCAACTTTCGGAAGTGCCTATAAAGTGGAAAACGGTGTTAATAAGTATAACTTGGAAGACGGATCAAAAATCAGTATCCACGGCACTTATCACGCTGAGGGTATTACGCCGGGGAAAGGAACGACATCCGTTGTCACCGTGGGTGACGGGACAGGAACGCTGTCCATTGATACTTCCAGCAGCGAAGCAGGAAATTCGCAGGGGGCGGGGATTCTCGCATCTGACGGGAGCCGGCTGACCATAAACGGGAACCTGCAGATTAAGACTTACGGAGGCAGCTGTTTTGCCGACGGTATTTACATGATGCGTGCCGGCACCGGTACAGGGGCCAAAGCGAACATTACTATCAACGGCAACGTATATATAGGGGATCCGGCAGCCGTTGGAGAACCTCCGGATTCCTCTTCCCGGGACGCGAAATGGGGAGTCAATGCGGCGGAAATACATGGCGGTTACGGGCCGGACGGCCATGTTCCGGGATGGGCGGATGAATATACCGGTGCCCGCTGGCAACCTACGGGGGTTGATGTGGATATGTCGGACGGCAGCTCCATTGATCTCAACGGCGATGTGTACTTGGCTGTCCGCGGCTCCGCAATGAAGACGGATCCGTATTACAAGTCTGCCGGCATGGATGACTATGATATCGCTGTTATTAACGCCAATAAAGGGAATGTGACCATAGTGACGCCGACAAGCGATAAAGAGAGTTTTTATGCCCTTGCCAGTTACGGCGGCACTATCAATGTGAATATGGCAGGAGCGGACGCGGCTTCCCATAAAGTGAATATCAAGGGGAATATCATTGCCATGCGGGATGATAAAGACCACAACGGACAGCCTTACTTTTTCCAGAATGGCCGTATCAATCTGGCTTTGGCAAACAGTGATTCCCAATGGATCGGTGTGGTGGACAACAGCGGATCTGATCAGGCGGGAGAAGTAAATCTCTGGCTGCAGAACGGAGCCGTATGGAAACACAGCTCTCCATCGCGGACCAATGGGCTTCAGGTAGAAAAAATGCCCCAACCGAGCGTATTCCACTATGGGAAATATGACGGAGTATCCCATGTGAACCAGTTGGTGGGCGGAAACTCCGCCGATAAGGCAGGCATCATTTATCCTGAAGAAGTATCGGAAATCCACGTGACGAATTATAGCGGACATGTCAAAGTTATTTATACTCACGAGGGAGATGGCGGTACGACCGCATCTTACCGCGGAGGCGATTTCCGGATAAAGAAAGCAGCTGCCGGTTCGGGAATTGTTGTATCCACTAATAACGCAGGTATTGATATGAATAATGGCGATGCTGTATGGAAAGCATTGAACGCGGTGGCGGGGAAGATATATTATGAGGGATCCGTGGACGGCGAGAGTAATCTGGCGGGTAAGGCAGAAATCGCGGAAGGGCTGACCGCGTCATCAGCATCTGCCAAATTAGCGGATATGAAGTATAAGAAAGACAACCACGGGCAGGGATATGTAGAAAAAGGATCAGCACCGAACCCGAATCCGAATCCAAACCCGAATCCGAATCCAAACCCGAATCCAAACCCGAATCCGAACCCGAATCCGAATCCGAACCCGAATCCGAATCCGAATCCACCGACACCACCGGTTCCACCGATTGTCCATGGGGATAATGAGACGGCGCTGATGAAAGGTGGACGCAGCGTGCTGACTGATTCCGCTTTGGAGTGGAGAGATGACGCCATGCAGGGGATGCTTCGTTTGGACATGCTCCGCTATCGAAGCGGCATGGAGGGTGCATGGGGAAGAGTTTATGGCGGCAGATGGAAATATGACGGAAACGGTATCGGAATAAAAGAAAACTATTGGGCAGGCGAAGCCGGGTACGACCGCCGTTACCCCAATAACTGGCGTGCAGGTATATCTCTGGATTACAGAGATGGAAAGGGCAAGTATGATTTTGGCGGAAGAGGCGATAGCAAACTGTATGCCCTGTCGCTCTACGGCTCGAAAGATCTTGCCCGGGGCGCCTTTGTGGATATGATCGTCAAAGGGGGTTATATAAAGAATAAGTTTACCCTGTATGACAGAGGAAGAAATCAGTTTACGGGATCATCTACCGCCAGAGGTTACAGTGTGGCAGGGAGATATGGAAAGCGCTTCGGAACGGGAGATTTCTACTGGCAGCCGCAGATCCAGTTCACCTGGGCGCATTTGGAACCTGATGAATACGATGTTTCCAATAAAAGCGCCGTGATGACTGTGAAGGGGCAGTCTTTTGACAGTTATGTGGCGAGGGCAGGTATTGAAGCAGGACGTATCGGTTCTTTCGGTGATCTGTATGTAAGAGCGGGCATTGCCCATGAATTCGGCGGCAGAATTAAAGCGTCCTATTCCGCTGCTGACGGCGGTACTAAGGAAACCAGCTATGATTTAAAGGATACCTGGGGGGAATTAACGGTAGGCGGCACGTATAATCTGTCACCTGTAAGCCGTATTTATATAGATGTGACAAGAGGATTTGGCGGGGACTGGAAACGGGAGTGGCAGCTGAATGCCGGTTTCCGGTGTGAGTTCTGAGAAAGGCGGTGCGGAAGTAGTGTGGCAAACAGCAGGTATCGTGACGGTTCCGGCTGCGGTATAATACCCTGCTGCAAGGAAGCGGGGTATATATTTCATATTTCTGAAAAATAGAAAGATGGAGGAGCAGATTATGAAAGAATGTTCGAAATGGAAATCGGGGAAACGGTTTCTGACAGCGGCAATTACATTGTCATTACTCGGCAGTCTTGGTTTGTATAGTCCGGCGGCATATGCCGAAGAAGATTTTGAGGAGTACACTGGCAGCATAACAGGAAAGGAAGATAACGCGTCTGAATATGTTATGGCCCACATAACAAAGGATGGCGGGAAAAATTATAAATTTACCGATGATTCTCTTATAAAAACGAATCAAGGCGTCAAAGTGGGAGATTTGGATTATCCTGTAAATATTGACGCATCAGGGCATGTTTTAAAGTTTTATGGACATGTAAATGACAAACATACCCTTGTTCATGCGGTGGAAGCAAACTCTAAAAAAGGGGTTACTATTACTGCTAAAAAGTTGATTATTGACGCAGGGAATACAAAGAGTCGCGCTGAAGGAATCAGTGTAGGCGGGCAGGGCGGAACGAATAAGGATGCACCGTACAGGTTGACGATTAATGGAGATACGGATATCAGGGCTCATGGCGCCAATTACGGACTGGGCATGTATCTGTGCGGCAATGCGGAAGTCACCGTCAATGGGAACGTGACGATGAATACCCATGATGAAAAGAATCCCTGGGCGGTTTATGTGGAAAATGACGGTGGTTTCAGCTATTATGGCGGTTCCGCCATCTATGCCGGAAATAATTATGAACTTCAGTTGGGACCGAAGCTGACCGTTAACGGACTGGTGGATCTGAAAGTGAATGCCAATGGTGTATTTGCCAATGGCGGGCATTCGGATATTTACTTCCGCGGCGGAAATATAGAAATCAATAAAGATAATACCAAAGGATATTATGCGCTTCTGGCAGAGTGCGCCACTACCACGATGAATATGGAACGGGATGAAAATAAAGTGCCTGTCAGAGCCGGGAGTGCCAAAGTTACGATAAAAGGGAATGTAGGCGCATCCGCCGGCGCGATCAATGTGGCTGAGCCGGAGCCTTATACCCGTGTCAATCTGGGGCTGGCTACGCCTGATTCCAGCTGGACGGGGGTCGCTTATAATGCGTTTAAAGATGAAGGCAATGACGCCGGCGGCAAGAAATTTTTTGGAGAAATTAATCTGTGGCTGCAGAATGGTGCCTCCTGGACGAATGAAGCCTGGGGCGAACCGCCTGATGCTTATTTCGGAGAGGATTTTTCGGAAAGTCATCTGAAACGGCTGGTCGGCGGGGAAAGCGCCGATAAGGCGGGTCATATTTTCCAGAAACCCGGAGAGGATGAAGACAGCGAAGGCATTAATATCCGCGTAGACGATTATAAGGGATTTACAAACGTATACTATGGGCATAAGGATGAGAAACCCACGGATATCCTCGGCGGGACTTTTACCGTGACTAAAGCGCAGCCCGAATCGGGAATTACTCTGATTACCGACAGCAAGGGTCTTAATGTGGATTCGTCCAAAGCAGCAGATAAGAATCTGGCCAGCGCAACTCTGAATGCTTTGGCGAATAAGCTGTTTTATACCGCGTATAAAAATGGGGAAACCAATCTTGCCGGTAAAGTGGAAATTGCCGAGGGACTGACGTCTTCCAGCCTGTCCAAACGTATGGAAGATGTGACGTTCAAGGAATCCAATGGTCAGGGGCAGTACCTCTATACACCGGCTTCGGATATTCCTGAAGAACAGACAGAAACGGCATTTACCGATACTATCACCGGCGTAAAGGCGAAGGACATGAAGTATGTCAATACCGGTGTGCGTAAAGAAGATGGTACATACAAATTCACAAAGGATTCTGAAATTACTGTTGCCGCAGGCGGACCTGCAGTAAAAGTAGAAGAAGATGTCATTATCCGGGCTGATGGAAAAGCACTGAAAATGAAGACGGTGGAAGGCAGCGGTACAGTCTACGGAATCAACCAGTCTACTGCGAAGAAAGCAGAAATCACCGCGAAGAACCTGGATGTAGAAGTGACAAGCACATCCCGTGCTGAAGGCATCCATATGGCAAACAGCAATGCAGCTATCCGGCCCGAAATGACGATTAATGGAAATGTCAATCTGAAAGTAAGCGGAACAGCCAATACACTGGGTGCTTATATCCAGGGAAACAGCAGATTGACTGTTAATGGAAATGTGACAGCCGATGTGGACGGACACAATGGCGGCTTTAGTTATTATGGGGCAACCGGACTATACTCCACCAGTAATATGGGGCCCAATTCTATGGGAGCTGATATCACAGTCAATGGAAATGTAGACCTGAAAGGCAAAGCCCATGGTATTTTTGCCAATGCCGGCGGCAGCAAAGTGACAGTCAACGGCGGCGGCAGCATTGAAGTGGACAAGGCATCGACAAATCCCTATGCGGCTATCCGTGCAGAAGACGGTATTGTCAACATGAATGTCAAGCTTGACAGCAACGGAAATGCCGTAGGAAGCCTTGACAAGAAAGTCAATATTAAGGGAAATCTGGCGGTAACGACCGGTGCGGTTAATGCTGTGGATAAGAGAGGCACTTTGTCACAGATTAATCTGGGACTGACGACAGCCGACTCGACACTTCACGGCGTTGTGTATAATGCATTCCCCGATGAAGGGAAGAAAGCAGGAGAGTTGACCTTCAAAGGGGAGGCCAATCTGTTCCTTGCCAACGGTGCCGCATGGATGAATGAAAAGTATGGAGATACCGGAACATCCTGGGGCGGTAAAAACTTCGAAGGCAGCCATCTGACAAGACTTGCCGGCGGAGTAAGTGCAGACAAGGCAGGACAGATCTTCCAGAAAGACACAGGAAATATCACCGTAGATAACTATAGCGGTTACACGGATGTATATTATGCACACGAAGAAACAGCGCCGAAAACCATGATCGGCGGAGATTTCATCATACGGAAAGCGGCATCTGGCTCCGGCATATCCCTCATCACGGATAATAAGGGGCTGAATACATCTTCCAATGCATCTGCGGATAAGAATCTGGTCAGCGAAACACTGAACGCTCTTGCGAACAAACTCTTCTATAAGGCATATGCAGACGGAGAGAAAAATCTGACCGGTTTTGTAAAAGTTGCGGAAGGTCTGACCAGTTCTGAAGCGGTTCTCAAAACAGGAGATATTACCTTTAAGAATGATAACGGCCAGGGCCGGTATCTCTATACACCGGCGACAGATGAAATTGTTGGGCCGATTACCACATCTGAAGATATAAATGTAACGAGAAAAGCGGAAGCGGACGGGAGTGTCCGGATAGTGTGGACGGAGCCGAATGCAGTTAGTGGGAAGTATGTAAGCACGCTGTACAGTGAAAATAGCACTTCTAAACAGAATCCCATGGTTGTGGATTTGAACGGGCACAACCTGGATTTGAAGGCGAACAGTGCGGGAAAAATTGCTGCTGCCGTTTATGTTGGAAACAACCAGTACATCCATATCAACGGCGGAGTGAATGACAAGTTGTTGATTGAGGCGACAAATACGGATACGCGTGGCTCTAATGGTATCTTCCTTGAGGGGAATTCCCATCTGAATATTAAAGGAAATGTGGAAATATCTAATGTAGTGACTAAAGGAGATGCTGCAGCGGGTATTGCGTTCCAGGGGAAAGATAGTGAAGCGGTAATTGATGGAACCCTGAAGATTACTGATGTATACGGGAAAAGAGGACGCGGCGCCGGAATCAATGCATCGGGGATAGCTGTTACCGGTGAAAAATCTAAGATGACAGTAACCGGACCGGTGTCTATCAGCGGTGTAAAAGGAAGCGGCTTGAAAACAGTGGGAGCCGATACGACGATTTCTGTCGGCGGCGGTACGATTGAGGCGGCAGAAGATGCAGACAAGTCTCATAATTATTATGCTGCCCGTGTGGAAAAAGGAACCATCAATATCAATATGGATGGTAATCAGGCAGGGAAGAAAAAGACCAACATCACAGGCGATATGTTCGTAACAGGACAGTATGGCAAGAAAGTTATTGAGTACAGCGGCGGACAGCTGGTGGATTGGAAAAATGCGGGCAAACTGAATGTGGCGCTGACAGATAATCAATCATCATGGAAAGGTGCCGCGGTTTACGATCAATATACATCTGATTACGGTACCGGCGGGAAAACTGTCCATGATGTAGGCGAATTCAATCTGTGGCTGCAAAATGGAGCGGTATGGACAAACGAAAGGCAGTCTCATGGTACGACGACCACCACGGGGAGTGCCGCGTTTATAGGAAGCCAGATCGCACATTTCCATGGGGATGATGGAGATGCAAAGAAATCTGTTATTTATCAGAAAGATGAAAACCCGATTTTTGTAAATACGTACAGCGGGAAATCGACAATTATTTATGAGCATGATACGACAGCACCGACAGATCCGAACGAAGGATTTGCTATAAAGGGCGGCGATTTCAAAATCACCAATGCGGCTGCTGGTTCCGATATTGTACTCAGAACGAACAATGCAGGTCTGAATACCGCTTCCGACAAGGCGGCGGACAAGAACCTTGTAAGCGGTACTTTAAACAAACTGGCAAATAAACTGTACTATGCTGCTTACACAAAGGGTGAAAAAAATCTGTCAGGCAAAGTGGAAATCGCAGAAGGGCTGACTGCGCAGTCAGTAAGCATGAAAGTAGGAGATATCACCTACAAAGATGCGGACGGGCAGGGGCAGTATCTGTATACCCCGGCTAAAGATGAACCGGCAGGAGGACCGATAAAAACGCCGGAAGTATTCACTCAGGATCGTGTAGCAAAGGCAACGATAGCGGATGTGGTAGGATCTTATGCCAAAAAGTTTGTAGCAGCCGCCTACAATAGTACGTCTGAAAAGGACATGCTTGTGGATATGAAGGGGCATGCATTGACTTTGTCTGCCGATATAGGAGATGAAAAGGTAAAAGCGGCAGGCATTATGGCAGATGGTAAGAATCTGAGCTTTATTAATGGAAAAGAAGGGACACCTATTCACATTACGGCCCGGACAGCCGGTGAAGGAGCCGGTATCATGACAAGAAGCAAGGGAACTGTTTCCATTGCGCATGATATTGTGATTGACAAGGTGGAAGGTGCACAAATGGCTGCCGGGGTAAAGACAACGAACCCGGGAGATAAAATTTCCATAAAGAGCCTGAAAATCGACCAGTCTGTGAAAGCTACAAAGGATACGATGCAGCAGGGAGCAGTGGGTATCAATGCCGGCGGCAACGGAGCTGTAGTGGAAGTATCCGATAAAGTAGACATAGATTTGAAAGGCATCGGCGTCAGAACCGTTGGTGGTACAGCGCGGATAGCAGGCGGCAGGATTGTCACAGACACGGACACGACTAAGTATCATAAAGCATTAGTTTCTGAAAATTCTCTATCCGGCGACAGCAGTATTTCCATGAATATGAATGAGGATAATACTGCCGCAGGGAATCAGAAAGTGGAAATTCTCGGAGATATTAAAACACAGAAATCCAAGAAAACCAGCGGGAAGACAGGTCGTGTATTCCTTGGATTGAATTCAGCAGAGTCTTCGTGGAAGGGAATCACTGACTATGTAGATGACAAGGATTATGACAGTGGCGAAGTAAATTTGTGGCTTGGAAACAGTGCGACATGGACACATGAAAAGACAGCCGCTACAGGGAAACATTTGTCGAGCTCCGTCTGGAACGGCAGCCGTATTGCTGCACTTCATGGAGGCAGTGATGCGTCTCATGCCGGCGTGATTATCCAGAAGGAGAAAAATCCGATCAGCGTGGAAAACTACAGCGGCTATACCACAGTGATTTATGACCATGACACTACAGTGCCGACAAATCCAAACGAAGGGCTTACAATCAAGGGTGGAAATTTCAAAATTGCCAAAGCGGCTGCCGGGTCCGGTATTACGATGCGTACCGGCAGTAAGGGACTGGATACGGATTCTGTTAAAGCGAAAGATAAAAATCTGGTAAATGCTACCCTCAACGCACTGGCAAATAAGCTTTTCTATACGGAGTTCAAAGATGGAAAGACAAATCTGACAGGAAAGGTGGAAATTGCTGAAGGTTTGACAACATCTGCCGTGGCGAAGAAACTCGGTGATATCTCTTTCAAGAGTGGAACCGGTCAGGGTGAGTACATCTATACGCCCGAAGAAGATCCGATCGGTGAGATTATTGATGCGGAAGGGCCGATAACTTTCAATTATAAGAAGGATTCCAAAGTATTCGGCAGCTCTGTCAGCCAGATGGGCGGAAACAGCAAGAATCTGGCTTATAACTTTGCAGGAAAGACAGTCAATATTACCAGCGGCGGCAGTGATTGGGCGCCGATAGGAATGACGCCGAATGTAAAAGCGGTTATTAACGCGAAACAGTTGAACCTGAAAACACCGGAAGCCGGTATGATGGGAACTTATGGAATCTATCTGGAAGACGGAGATGATATTACTGTTAATTCCGATGTGAATATGACCGTCAATGGCGGCGCGTATATGGTAGACGGTATTTTTATGGGTCACATGGGGGCGGCAGAAGCGGCAAAGACCAAACTGACCATCAATGGCAATGTCACCATGCGCGGTACCGGAAATGACCAGTCTTCCGATGATTTCTGGGGCATTAAGGGATCCGGAGAAGACGGCGGTTATAGTACCTATATGGGAAGCCGCTGGGCGCCGGAAGGAATTTACCTTGGAAAAGAAGGCGGCAGTTCCATCACGGTTAACGGCAATGTAGATATGGCGGTCAAAGGGAACGGCGCAGTAGTGGACGCTTATTACAGAGTGGCAGGGCAGAATTCATTGGATAATGTCCTCACCTTGAATGGGGATGTCAATATTATTACGCCGAAGAATACAGAACGGGGGTTCCTGGCATTGGGGGCTTTCGGCGGTACTGTCAATGTGAATGTGAAGACGGAAACAGAGGCTGGTGGTAAGGTTAAAGTGACCGGACCTTCCGACCATAAAGTGAATCTGGTAGGTAATCTCTATGCATCAAAAGACGATGGAAATGGAGCTAATACATACTATTTCCGTGACGGTGCTATCAATTTGGGACTTACCACTTCTGATTCCACATGGAGCGGTGTTGTATCGAATACGAATAAGAATACGCCTACCGGGAAATCGCAGCAGGGCGACATCAACTTGTGGCTTCAGAATGGTGCGACCTGGACGCATGAGGCAGTTTCTCGTGCGGATGCCATTTATGCGGCAGGGAATGACGGAAAAACGACACTTCCGAGTGGATCAAACAAACTTTACGGAGCTTATGACGGTATTTCCCATCTGACGACACTGGCTGGCGGTAAAGACGCGGAGCATGCAGGCCGGATAGCCATGAAGGACAAGGCGGATGTGGAAGTCGGTACGTATAGCGGTTTCAGCCGCATTTACTATAACCATGAAAATAGCACGCCAAAACAAATGATCGGCGGCGATTTCAAGGTATCCAAGGCATTGGATGGTTCCCGTATTACATTGATGACGGGGAGCAACGGATTGGATACGTCTTCAACTAAAGCGGCGGATAAAAATCTGGTCAGTGAAACGTTGAATGCTCTGGCAGGAAAGCTCTATTACCTGGCAAAGGATGGAAAACTTTCTGCCAAGGCAGCTTTGGCAGAAGGGCTGACCGCGTCGGAAGCTTCTCTTGATTTGAAGAATGTAACTTTCAAGGAATCCAACGGCCAGGGCCAGTATCTGTATACCCCTGCTTCAGATATTCCTGAAAGCCAGACGGAAACGGCATTTACCGATACTATCACCGGCGTAAAGGCTAAAGACATGAAGTATGTCAATACCGGTGTACGTAAGGAAGACGGTACATACAAGTTTACAAAAGATTCCGAAATCACAATTGCCGCAGGCGGGCCTGCAGTACATGTGGAAGAGGATGTTATTATCCGGGCTGATGGAAAAACGCTGAAAATGAAGACGGTGGAAGGCAGCGGCACGGTCTACGGAATCAACCAGTCTACTGCGAAGAAAGCAGAAATTACCGCGAAGAATCTGGATGTAGAAGTGGCAAGCACATCCCGTGCCGAAGGCATCCATATGGCAAACAGCAATGCGGCTATCCAGCCCGAAATGACGATTAATGGAAATGTCAATCTGAAAGTAAGCGGGACGGCCAATACACTGGGCGCTTATATCCAAGGAAACAGCAGATTGACGGTTAATGGAAATGTGACAGCCGATGTGGATGGACATAATGGCGGCTTTGGTTATTATGGGGCAACCGGATTATACTCCACCAGCAATATGGGTCCCAATTCCATGGGGGCTGATATCACAGTCAACGGAAATGTGGATCTGAAAGGCAAAGCCCATGGTATTTTTGCCAATGCCGGCGGCAGCAAAGTGACCGTCAACGGCGGCGGCAGCATTGAAGTGGATGAGACATCGACAAAGCCCTATGCGGCTATCCGTGCAGAAGACGGTGTTGTCAGCATGAATGTCAAGCTTGACGGCAGCGGAAATGCCGTAGGAAGCCTTGACAAGAAAGTCAATATTAAGGGAAATCTGGCGGTAACGACCGGTGCGGTTAATGCTGTGGATAAGAGAGGCACTTTGTCACAGATTAATCTGGGACTGACGACAGCCGACTCGACACTTCACGGCGTTGTGTATAATGCATTCCCCGATGAAGGGAAGAAAGCAGGAGAGTTGACCTTCAAAGGCGAAGCCAATCTGTTCCTTGCCAACGGTGCCGCATGGACGAATGAAAAGTATGGTGATACCGGAACATCCTGGGGCGGCAAAAACTTCGAAGGCAGCCATCTGACAAAGCTTGCCGGCGGAGCAAGTGCAGACAAGGCAGGACAGATCTTCCAGAAAGACACAGGAAATATCACCGTAGATAACTATAGCGGTTACACGGATGTATATTATGCACACGAAGAAACAGCGCCGAAAACCATGATCGGCGGAGATTTCATCATACGGAAAGCGGCATCTGGCTCCGGCATATCCCTCATCACGGATAATAAGGGGCTGAATACATCTTCCAATGCATCTGCGGATAAGAATCTGGTCAGTGAAACACTGAACGCTCTTGCGAATAAACTTTTCTATAAAGCGTATGCGGACGGAGAAAAGAATCTGACCGGTTTTGTAAAAATTGCAGAAGGTCTGACCAGTTCTGAAGCGGTTCTCAAAACAGGAAATATTACCTTTAAGAAAGATAACGGTCAGGGGCAGTACCTTTATGAAACCGCTTATCCGAATGAACAGGTCACGGATCCAATTAATAAGACTATAGACGGCAGTACTGCTTCTGAACAGGTATACAAGGAAGCCGGCGTTTATAAATCGGATACGGATACCTATAAGTTCACAAAGAATCCGGCTACTGTCAACGGAGATTCCGGTGCGGCTGTCGATGCGGGTGCGAAGAATATCCATGTGGACAGCGGAGAAAATACGCTGAATCTGAATGGAGGAAATACCGGCGTCGGTGTCAAAGCAGAAGGAGGAAAGACCGCCGATATTAAGGGCAGTGCCAATATTACAGGCAAGACCGGTGTAGCTGCCGACGGTGCGGGAAGTAAAGTGCTTCTTTCCGGAACCTCTAATATCACTGCCGAAGGAGATGGTATCGTGGCTTCTGGCGGCGGTATTGTGGAAGCAGCAGGTATAACCAATGTAACGGCAGGAGCCGGCGGCAAAGCTGTTCGTGCGGGTGCCGGATCTTCAGTAAGCCTTCGGAATGGCAAATTGAAAGGAGATGTGGAAGCCGATAATGGTATAGTTTCCCTCCATGGTGCAGAAACAGAAGGTAATGCCACTGCAGCGGCAGGCGGCAGTATCAATCTGATTGGTGGCAGTGTAGCAGGACAGGTAATGGCCAAAGATGGAAGCAGCCAGGCTACGATAAGGAATGCCACGGTGAAGGATCTTATCGGGGCTCATGGTGGCACGGCATCTATAGCCGGCGGCATAGTGACCGGAACCGTATCAGCTGATGGCGGTACCGTTAAAGCGGAGAATACAAAAGTAAATGAATCCGTTAATGCTAAAAACGGCGGTACCGTGGAATTGAAACAGGGCAGCGCAGACAGTCTTGCATCAGAGGGCGGACGGATTGCTGTAAACGGAACAGCGGTGAAAGGCGATGCTTCTGTCAATGCAGGCGGAATAGTAGAAATGATCGGCGGCAGCGTAGGCGGCAACGCTACGGCGGATAACGGTAACCTGTCAGTTAATGACGGGACGGTTATAAAGGGCAAGGTTTCCTCTTTGAATGGTGGCACTGTAGCGTTGAAAAAGAGCACGGCCGGTGCCATTGCCGCAGCGGGTGGAGCAATTACAGCGGATGAAACGGCAGTAATGGGAGATGCTTCTGCCAATGCGGGCGGAACGGTAAAACTGATCGGTAGCAGTGTAGGCGGTGCAGTGACAGCGGATAACGGAACGATTGAAACAGAAAATACGAATGTTGTAAATGGCGCATCCGTGCTTAACGGCGGAAAACTTAAACTGAAAAACGGAACCGTTTCCGGCGGAATCAAAACGGATGCCGCATCTACATCTGATGTTGTTATGGATCGGGCCGGAGCGTCCTTGCAAGGTGATGTATCCGGTGAAGGGAAGATGGATGTAACTCTTTCCAATGGCGGAAGCTGGAAAGGAAGCAGCGCCGGCAGCGGAGAGACAAAAGTTAAGGTAGAAAGTGACGGTACCTGGACAGGTGCCAGCATGAACAGCAGTACGGATGTCGATCTGAGAGGCAAGTGGCAGCAGACCAGTAACAGTAAGGTTCGTAAGCTTGTCTCTACTAAAGGTACCCTTGACAAGACGGATTCAGTAAGCGGAACGACGGATATTGGACACTTTGGCGGGGAAATGTCTCTTATTTATGCCCATGACAAGACAAACCCGACAAAGGTACTTGGCGGCGGCACTTTCATTGCGGCAGCCGATGCCGGTTCCACAGTGAACATGATTACTGATAATGCCGGACTGGATACAAATTCAAAAAAGGCAGCTGATAAAAACAAGGTCAGCGAAGCACTGAATGCACTGGCAGGAAAGCTGCAGTATACCGGGTACAAAAATGGAGAACGGAATCTGAAAGGCAAACTGCAAATTGCCGAAGGGCTGACTTCCAGCAGCGCCGGTTTGAGAACCGAAACATTGAGCTTTAAGGGAGATGGACAGGGATACCTTGATTACATGCCTGCCAAGGATCCGGAAAAGCCTGACAAGCCGAGTAAGCCTGAAATCGAAACCGGTGATTATGAGACCTCTATCATGAGCAGTACCAGAAGCGCTTTGACTTCCTCTATCCTTGTATGGCGGAATGACATGAATGATATGTATAAGCGCATGGGAGACCTTAGAATCGGTGCGGAAAGCGGCCTGTGGGCAAGAGTTTACGGCGGCCGGATCAGTTATGACGCCCATAATGCGTATATGAAGGACAGCTACTGGGCGGCCCAGGTGGGCATGGATAAACGTTTAGCATCGGGCTGGCATGTAGGCGGCGCTTTCGGATACAATGACGGCAGCGCAACATACAGATATGGTGGAAAAGGTGACCCGAAACTGTACACATTGGCAGCCTACGCGACCAGAGTATCGGAAGATGGACAGTATGTGGATATCATTGCGAAAGTAGGAAAACTTTCCAATAAGTTCACTGCCTACAACAAATACAGCGCACCGGCGCTCAGGAATTATGTAGAAGGCAAGTATGATACATACGGATATGGTATCAGTGCTGAATATGGAAAAAAGATTCGTATGGGAAAAGGCTTTGTAACGCCGCAGGCGGAACTGACATGGAGCCGTTTGTCATCGGACAGCTTTGCTGCAGCGGCGCCTAGTGGTGAAAGCATGCGTGTCAATCAATCATCAGTCAACAGTTTGATTGGGCGCCTGGGTGTAGTAGCCGGAGTAGAGAGTGACAAAGGCAATTTCTATGCCAAAGCAAGTCTGTTCCATGAATTTGACGGAGATGGACACATCCTGTTCAGTGAACCCGGAAAGACAGGCAAGCGTTCCTCGTTCAGCCTTAAGGATACCTGGGCAGAAATTGCACTGGGCGGCAACTACTACCTGAGTCCGAGAAGCATGATTTATGCAGATTTCACAAAGAGCTTTGGCGGAGATTACAAGGTAGACTGGAGAATCAATGCAGGAATTCGCTTCAGCTTCTGAGCATGATGTCAACTTCCAAAAGGGGAATGAAACAAGATTTTGTCATGAGAACTGAATAATAAAAAGAAAAAATAAAGGACTGCTTTCCTGGGGACAGGACGGCAGTCCTTTATACTTGGGAGATAATTAGATAAGTATGCGAAACAGAGCAAGTTAACATTGTATTTGAAAAGGATTTATAAAAAATAATTAAAATTACCAATTGGAATATCATTTATTGTTGATATGTGAAAAGTAATATAGTATAATTGACACGATGAAATTAGATAATCATTTGGAATTATAAGATGTAAATAGCTATTTCTTAATAAATAATGGTTATCCAATAATTTAATACTATATGAGGACAAAAGCTGAAGAGCTCATGTGGGGAATCCGGTGAGACTCCGGAACTGGCCCGCAACTGTATGGGGAATTGTGTCATAGTAAGTCTTTCACGGAGATATGACAGAATGAGGAACTAAGTCAGGGTGCCACTTTGTTTTCTGATTTTCTAATGACTTGCGAGGCATAAGGCTAGATGCATAAGAAAGCCGGATATGGGAAATCCGGTTCAGATTTAGAATTATGAAATCTGTGCATCTTTTTATTGTCTCGTTTTTTGTTGCGTTTAATGGAGTGGATGAAAGGGAGTGCCGGGCATGGATAATTTGAAATACTTTTTGGAGTGAATCCGGTTCATGTGACACGGGTTTCATGACCGCGGCAAGCGGTTCAGATCCGGATGGGTATGTTTTAGAAGAGGATGAATTGCCTGCTGTCGGGCAAGGCTGGGGTGCTAATCGAGTATCCGGCAGAGAGTTTATGTTTGAAAAATCGGGAGGAATTATGAAACGGAATAAGGTAAGTAAATTACAGATGAAGCGGCTGGCTGCCGGTGTTACAATTGCGCTGCTGGCGGGTACATGCCAGGTGATGGCAGATCAGTCTACAAATCCGATCAGTGAAAGTGAAGTATTTACTGCAGACCGTCTGGCACAGGTTGTTAATAAAAATAACATGCCTAAAGAAAGATTCAAATCCGTCGCAGCAGGTATTTTAGGATATACGCATGATAAGGCCTCAATTAAGACGATTAATATTGATATGGCGGGTCATGACCTGACGCTCGATTTGACGAAAGTTGCCGATTTGGGGGCTGATTATTCAGCATACGGGATCAAGGCGAATAATAAGACAACTATCGTGGTTGACAGCAATAAAACCAATCCGGGGAAAAACGGTACGATTACCATCAAGGCGAAAACGCTGTGGTCTCCCTCAGGAGACAGCGGCAGCAAGTATACTGCTGCACATGGTATCGCAGTGGGTAATTTTAGCCAGAGATTTAATAAAAAAGTAAGTGAAGACCTGGTGAAGACGACGATCAATGCTGATGTAGTGATTGAAGAATTGCGCGGCGGTTCTATCAAAACGACAGGCATTTCGTCTATGGACTGTTCTGATTTAGCGATTAATGGAAGATTCACAATCAAGCCGGGCGCAATTAGCCTTATGCAATGGAATCGGGGCGATCAGTCAAAAACTTATGGCATATATATGATTGGAAGCAATAATACTATTTCTATTACTTCAGCGGATATTGATGATTCAAAGAATGGGTCACTTTCTGACCTGATTAAAACAAACGAATCACTTTGGGGCGGCAAAACGGAGAAGAATGTTCTCCGTATCGGCGGCGGTACACTCAAAGTCAAAGAGAATCAGAAAGAGCGGTATCTTATCAGTGCTGCGAAAGGATTCCGAACATTTATCAATGTGAATCAGGACGGAAGTGCGATCGGGACATCAAAAGCGGATTTGCAGGGGACGATCCGCATGGATGCTGGGGCGGAAGCTTATGTTGGTCTTACTGCCGGATCGAAATGGGTCGGCGGGACACAGGTAGATACAAAAGGAAAGGTGAATCTTTTTCTTTCAGAAGGTGGTGAATGGAACACGCTGAATGCGGGACAGGGCAGCCGTGTAACCAGGTTTGCCGGTGATGCAAAAGGCGGTGCAATTTATCAAAAAGATGCGGGACAGCTTGTAATTGAAAATTACAGCGGCGCGGGAAAAATCTATTACGCCCACGAGAATGCAGGCATGGCGGCGGAAGACTACAAGGCGGGAGACACCCATATCGGATCCGCGGCAGAAGGATCACGCATTACAGTAGTTACAGATAATAAAGGAATTGTTGATACAGATAAAGACCAAGTGTATAAGGCTTTAAATGCTTTGGCGGGAAAACTGTATTACGATGCTTATAAAAACGGAGAAAAGAAGCTGGCGGGACAGGCAGAGATAGCCGAAGGACTGACGGCGTCATCTAAAACATTACAAATGAGAGACCTGCTGTTCAAAAAAGAAAACGGACAGGGGTATGTAGAAGATAAACCCGTGCCGCCGGCAAATCTGGATGTAAGTGAACAGATTGTTGAAGATGGTCTGGGATCGGGGAATATGTATTGGATGAATAACGGGTATAAAGATGGTGAGGATGATGATCATCGTTATGTCCTGAAGTCCGATACCACGATCAAGGTTGATTTATCAAATCCCAAGACTCTGACATACGGGGGAAATCAAGGTGCCAATGTAGCAAATATCATATGGGGAGATCCGGATTATACAGCGGATGGCTTTATTGATATGAACGGACATAAGCTGACCTTGGTTTCTGAGGCAAATCATTTAAGGCATTATGCGTCGGGAATTTTGTCACATGGCGGTGATCTGGAAATAAAGAACGCGGCAGGTATAGATATTGACATACATGGCGATAAAAATGCAAAGAGCGGTATTTATGTCTGGGGACAGGGCAGAAATGGAGCGAGCCTCACTATATCTAATGATAATCAAGCGGAACATGCTGTGAAGATACGTAATACGGCAGCGGAAAAAGACGCAGCTATACTTGTAGACGGCAGGAATGTAAAGGATGGCGGAAGTGCAAAGCTTGTTATAAAAGGTTTGGTAGATGTTGAGAATGATGATGTCAGCGTAATTCAGGCAAATAAGGGCGATGTGTCAATCGGCGGCGGGAAAATAATAGCCAAAGGGGATAAGGCGTCCAGTTTGAAGATAAATAATGACGGTAAAATCCAGATCAACGGCAATCTGTCGGACAGAAATGTCCTTACGGCAGGAGCAGTCAAACATGATGTACAGATAGAAGGGAATGTACTTGCTCAGAAAGGAAGATTGGGACTGGTTCTGAATACGGACGGGTCCTACATAAAAGGGTTGATAGGAACAGATGTCGGAACAGCTGGTCAAACGTACATGATGCTTTCTGACGGAGCCTCCTGGTACCATGAAGGAAAAGGAGCCCGAACAGACAGCATTAAAGAAAGTAAAATCAAAAACCTTGAGGCTGATGGCGGCAACATTTACCAGAAAAATGAGAAACCGATAACCATTGAGAACTACAAGGGAAATATGAAACTGTTCTATAAGCATGAGAACGCGGGCACGAGGGCGGAAGATTACAAGTCGGGAGATGTACACATCGGATCTGCGGCAGAAGGGTCACGCATTACCGTAATCACGGATAATAGCGGAATTACCATGACTGATGAAGCCCAGGTATATGAAGTACTGAATGCTCTGGCAGGAAAACTGTATTACGATGCCTACAAGACCGGAGAAGAAAAACTGAGCGGACAGGCGACAATAGCCGAAGGATTAACCTCATCCTCCAAGACATTGGAAATGAAAGACATGCTCTTCAAGAAAGAAAACGGACAGGGATATGTAGAGGGGAAACCCACGCCGCCGCCACTGGTCAATCCGGTACGCCATCAAATCGTGGAAGCGAACTATTTTGCTGAAGAAGCGCGGGATTTCTGGTCTAAAGCGGGAGTTTATGACGGAAAAGGCCACTATAAATTTGATCATGACTTGTCACTGGTAACCCATGCGGAAGATGATCCTGTAACAACAGTAAACGATAATAAGTTCGGAAATATCTACTGGAACGGTGATGTGGTCGGGGATATCGACATGACTGGACACAGGCTGGAACTGAAATCCATTACAGAGCGCCTGCCGAAGAAAAACCCCAATGCAATTACCGTCTACAGCGGTACATTAACAATCAAGAATGTCAACGGAATGTACATCGAATCCGATCCTAAGGGAAGCCTTTACGGACGTGGAATCCTGGTGGCAGGGGTACGCGGTGACGAAAGATGGAAAAGCGGAAGCGGCCATGCAAAGTTAATCATAGAAAATGATGATGATCCGGCACATGCAGTAAAAATCCGTGTAAAAGACACGGGAGAAGATTTCGGTGCTATTGAAGCGCAGAAACATAATGGAAGTGCGCTCGTAGACATTAAAGGACTTGTGGATATTGACTCCAAGATGTGGAGAGCTGTTGAGTCTCACGGAGCAAAAGTATCTATTGGAGGAGGAACAATCAGAGGAACAGATGTCGCATCCTTGGCTGCTTATACAGGCGGCTCGATACTCGTCAATGCAAAGCTGAATGATGAGAATAAGGTGGAAGCTACTTCTGCGACCCGTCCGGTAAAGATTACCGGGGATGTCAGCGCTGAAAGCGGCGGTCATGTCATGCTGGGACTGAACAATAAAGACTCCTTCTTGAAGGGTCTGGTAACCACGGATATATCGGGAATTAATCCGGATACGCAAAAATGGGGAAAGATACCCGGAAAAGTATCTATGGTGCTGGCAAATGGAGCAGTCTGGGAACACAAGCAGGTAGGAGTAGGATACTATCACAAGAAAGGCGCAGATTTCAACTACAAGAATCGCGGTAAGGGAGAATCTATTGACAGCCATGTAACAAGCCTGCGCGCGGACAAAGGCATACTGCTGCAGAATGATCCGCATAAACTGACCATCGATAAATACGAAGGGAACATGAAGCTGGTCTATGAACATGAGAACGCGGGTACGAAGGCGGAAGATTATAAGACAGGAGATGTGCACATAAAAGAAGCTGCAAAAAATTCATCAGTTACCATGATGACGGATAACAGCGGAATTACGATGACTGACGATAAGCAGGTGTACAATGCATTGAATACCCTGGCAGGCAAGCTGTACTATGATGCATACATAAAGGGAGAAAAGAACCTGAAAGGGCAGGCGACGATTGCGGAAGGGTTGACCTCATCCTCTGCGACGTTGAAGATGGCGGACATGGATTTCCGTGAAGCAAGTGGACAAGGGTATGTAAAAGAAACGAATCCTAAACCGAACCCGAATCCGAATCCGAATCCAAACCCCAAGCCAAACCCCAAACCGAATCCGAACCCCAAACCGAATCCCAACCCGAACCCCAAGCCGAAGCCTCCCATTATTTATGGAAGCAAAGAAACCCAGATGATGAAAGGCGCCAAAACAGCCATGACCTCTGCCGTCCTTCTGTGGAGAGGAAACAACAACGACCTGCAAAGAAGAATGGGAGACATAAGACTGGCCAAAGAAGAAAACGGCATCTGGGCCAGAT
>ERZ779843.970-NODE-970-length-37924-cov-4.710608_pt1 | contig 37924 bp, 28 predicted proteins | sample MGYA00511560_ERZ779843 | MGnify/ENA primary metagenome ERZ779843 (study PRJEB29588, sample SAMEA2158062) | human gut metagenome | biome: human gut; feature: human-associated habitat; material: faeces | place: Denmark | collected 2008/2010 ... | reverse complement strand
TCTTATGCATCAGCTATTATGTACGGATGCATAAATATCATTAAAACAAAACAGGCACATAGTCCCGGATATCCGGTATATGTGCCTGTGAAGCGTGTAAAATTATGTAAGATTCTTAATCCATTTATATTTCTTATAATGTTTATAGACCACCGGCAGTTTAATGATCTCGTCCAGATTGAGTACAAAGTAGACAACCATAACCGGCAGTTTCAGGATAAATGCGCAGATGCATCCCAGAGGAACAATGATACACCACAGAGTTACAGAATCACACATCATTCCAAATTTGGAGTCTCCGCCTGCTGCGAAGATTCCTCCTATTGTCATACAGTTTACTGATTTTCCTGCGATGTAATAGGAAGAGATCAGCAGCATTTTTTGCAGATATCCGCGGGCTGTCGGGGTGAGATCTACCATTTTTGTGATAAATGGGGATAAGGCAATCAGGACAAGGCCTGATACAATTCCTGCAATAATCGCAGTTTTGGTAAGTGTCTCGCCTACCTCTTTTGCTTCCTGCAGACGGTCTGCACCAAGACGGTTTCCCACTATGATACTGCCTGCATTTCCAAGTCCGAGGCAGAAGCATACAACAAGATTTTTGGAAATATTCGCTATTCCATTGGCGGCAACAGCATCCGTTCCCAGATGTCCCATGATCACAGAATACATGGAAAAACCTATTCCCCATGCAAGATTATTGATCAGTAACGGAACTGTTTTCTGCCAGAAACGGCCAAATAACTTTTTCTCACAGCTTCTGAGACTGAATTTCACAGCTCTGATCCTGCACAATACATAACCAACACTCCACAGGAACTGCACAACTGTTGCAAGTACGGTTGCCAGTGCAGCACCTTTAATCCCCATCTTCGGGAAGCCGGACAGGCCAAAAATGAAAACAGCATTCAATGCGATATTGAGAATTACCATAACCCCATTGATCAGGGTACTCATATTTACTGCACCACAGTTCTTCATGATTGCCAGGAAAATCTGTGCAATTCCCGAAAACACATAGGAAATGCCGATGACTCTTAAATACTCACTTCCCAGAACGATCAGAGTTTCCTCATTTGTCAGGATTCTCATGAGCTGTTCCGGAAAGAAAAGGGTTCCTGCCAGAAATACTACTGCAATACATCCACAAATCTTTGTCACAAGGCTGAACACCTGGGAAATACCTGTGTAATCCCCTTTTCCATAATATTGTGCCACAAACATATTCTCGCCTGCCATAAATGCAAACATAAACAGATTAAATACAAAAGTAACCTGTGTAGCCAGTGATACGGCTGACATGGCATCCTGACTTAACTTTCCCAGCATGATCGCATCACATGCTCCGACCAGGGCTGTCATGAACTGCTGAAGTGCGATCGGAAGTGCCAGCCTGACTATTTCTTTTCTTAAACTTCGTTTACGCTCATCCATCATCTTTTTTGCTCCTGTATAAAATATTAGTGATACTCATCAGTCAATTTTCAGAATCATATTCAGGATTCTTCTTGCGCTGAGACGGATCTCTCCTTCGGTAATAAAGCCTTTTTCGTATGCTTCTTTTATGCGTTCCGGATATCCTGCTGCCATCTTGATATCGTTTCCTGCTTTTGTTTCGCGATAGTGTTCTCCGAATGTCCACCAGTCTGTTGTAACCATTCCGTCGAATCCCCATTCATCCCGGAGAATATCTGTCAGGAGTTCTTTGTTCTCTGATGCGTGGATGCCATTGATCAGGTTATAGGAGGACATAATTGTATATGGATGAGCCTCTTTTACAATGATCTCAAACTGTTTCAGATAGATCTCACGGAGTGCTCTCTCTGATACTCTGGAATCAGAATCCTTACGGTTTGTCTCCTTATTATTGGCTGCAAAATGCTTCACACTTGCTCCGATATGCTGAGACTGGATGCCTCTTACCATAGCTGCACCGGTCTTTCCTGCAAGATACGGATCCTCAGAATAGTACTCAAAATTACGGCCGCAGAGCGGGCTTCTGTGAATGTTGCAGGCTGGTGTAAGCCAGATACTGATATTATTTTCTTTTACTTCTTCTGCTCCTGCTTTACCAACTTTCTCTACCAGTTCTTCATCCCAGGTGCTAGCAAGAAGTGTGGCGCATGGCCATGCAGTTGTGTTCACTCCGCATTTCGGAAGAATGCGAAGTCCGGCTGGTCCGTCTGCAGTCATCACATTCGGGACTCCATATTCCGGAAGATTTCCCATTCCAAATGTATTGGCACAGCCTGTATTTGGCTGTCCGCCAAGGAGATTGATACAGTCATCCAATGTCAGGATATCCATAAACTCATCCAATGTCATTTTACCATCTGCTACATCAGAGAAGTGAACTCCCTTGGAATCAAGAAAATCAAGAAAGTCTATTCCTTTTTGTCCTCTTGTATCAGGACATGGAAGACCGATGGCATATTTATCCTGTCTCGGAAGTCCTTCTTCTTCCACATATTCACGCTGTGGAAGTTCCTCATAAGAACCGTCCGCAAGCATACGTTCCTGAAGATGATATGGCGCTGCCTTCTGGCTTAACTGCTCAGTTACAGTGTCTTCTTTTACTACATATGTAAAGTCAATCTTCACTGCATCTCTTACATTTGTACCAATATAGATTACATATTCTCCTGCTTCCAGAACATATGCAGACTTGCATACTTTGCCCAGATCATCGTAAGACACCATCTGATTTACAGGAAGTTTCAGGGTAAGAATCTGGCGTTCACCTGGCTGAAGAAGACTGGTCTTTTTAAATGCCCCCAGTACTTTCGCAGGCTTTCCGAGTTTACCCTGTGGTGCTCCGTAATAGAGCTGGATAACTTCTTTTCCCGCTGTTTTTCCAGTATTGGTTACTTCTGTAAGGACTGTGATCACACCGTTTTCTTCGGAAGCACCTGTCACCTTCCAGTCGAAATCTGTGTAGGAAAGTCCAAATCCAAACGGATAATTTACTCTCTCCGCTGCACCCGGAATTGTCTCAAAGTAACGGTATCCTACATAAATATCTTCTGTATAATCTACATAGAATGCAGACTCATGGAAGTTTGCTGTGGATGGATAATCTTCCAGATCTTTTGCATAAGTATCGGATAATTTACCGGATGGATTAACATCACCACAGAGTATATCTGCTGTTGCAAGACCACCTTCCATTCCCCCCTGCCATGCCATCAGTACTGACTGGATCTCATCACAGTCTCTGAACCATTTCGTGTCCACGATACCGCCAACATTCATCACTACGATTACATGTGGGAATGTTTTCTTTACTTTCTCTACCATGGCATTCTCTGCATTTGTCAGACAGAAATCACCGTTTTCAAAAATCTTCGCTGACAGTTCAGAGTTTCTTTTTTCTTCTCCGTCAAGAACATATCCATCCTGTGCTGCTTCACATTTCCTGTCCCATCCTTCGCCTGAGAAACGACAGATAGTAATTACTGCAGTATCTGTATATTCTCGCGCTTCATTCAGAAGTTCATCCGGAAGCTCCGGCTCAACTGTCATACCTGGTACTGCACCATCTGCGTACTGTTTCTGAATGTCTTCCTCATAATATTTCGCAAGTTTATCGAAAACTTCTACTTTTCCCTCATCCTCTTTAATCTTCATGCCCTCATAAAGATTACGGATGTATTCTACAGTTACATCGCCGCTTCCCCCGCCGCCTTTTACGTAGTCTACAGTACCCTTACCAAAGAGTGCGACTTTCGTCCCTTTCCGGATCGGAAGTGTGTTTTTCTCGTTTTTCAGAAGAACCATTCCCTCTCCTGCTGCCATTCTGGAAAGTGCAATATGTTCTTTACTTCCTGTAACTCTTCGTCCGTCTTCCCCCAGCGGAAGCACAGGCTGGAAAAAGCTTCTCTGCCATTTTGCCATTATTTTAATCCTCCTTTAATTCTCCTTAGTCAAGTAGATAAAATCATCCGCTTCGCTACTTGCCTGATTTGGTTAAAGTTCTTCCTTCAAAAATGCAAAAGGGTCTTCATCCTGAAGGAAATGCATAAGCTGATATGCACACATGATCGCTACATTTTCTTCACGCAGAATCCTCTTTACTTCTTCTCTGTCAGCAAGTACAACTTCAATTTCTTCGGAATCCTCCTGTGCCGCTTTACTGATCTCGCCTTCCGCGTAACCGTAAACAGTCGCGCAGGATTCATCTGTCATGCCAACCGTTGTGAAATAAGGTTTCTCAAATGCAGGATCTACTTTCAGAGGTGTGAATTTCAGTCCTGTTTCCTCGTACATTTCTCTTACTGCACCCTCATGGAATTCTTCGTTCGATTCTACCAGACCTGCCGGGAATTCGTAGATATATCCGCCAATTGCGTATCTGTACTGACGTACTAATACAACTCTGTCTCTCTTTTCCCCATAAAGACTGTAAATGATCACGCCATCCGGAGTGTTTTTACCTGTTTTTATCTTTAATTCGTTAATACTCTTCGCACGGGATGCCACGAAATATGACACAGGAGTGTTGTGAATGCTTGTTGCATTTAAATGGTACAAATTTAAAAATTTACAATCTGTCAGTTTTTCAATATTGTGTATCTGTCCCATAATGGATACTTCCTTTCGCTTTCTATACCTTCGCTGATTATTACAGCCAATTTTCTTCTATCTCTGTTTTTAGTTCGCAAAACATCTGATAAAACTCTTCTTTTGCATCAGCTATAATTCCTAACGCAATTTTCTGATTGTAAGAATGTGTAACATTATTTCTTGCCTGCAATGCACGAAGCCACTGCTCCTCATCTCTTATCATTCCTGCTTTATAGGCAGTCTTCAGAATGATTTTCGGTGAACCTGTTGCTCCCTCTGCATATCCATGAATCTCCAGTATTTCTTTCATCATTTTCCATGACTGCTCAAAACAAATTTCATACAATCCTACGAGTCCGGTAATCACTACATTATCATATGGTTCTTCATAATTATAAATATCTTTCATGTTAGACAGTGCATTGCAGAAATTCTCATATTTTCTCATACAAAATCCTCCCTTCCTTCTCTATAGATTCTCTTAATTCATCCTGCATGTCACGATCAAGATTTACAATATCATACTCCAGAAGAGTACTTGTCTCTTCATCCACATCTAACGCAAACCTTGCAAAATCTCCTCCTGTGACTGCAATATCTATATCACTTGTTCTTCTGAAATCCCCTCTTGCTCTCGAACCATAAAGAATTACTTTTTCAATATCATATTTTTGCGCAAGGTTTCGGATTTCTTCTATAACTTCCGGTCTGATTCCTGTATCATTCATTTTATAAACCTCACATTCTGATGTTTATATCGTCTGTTTTATCTTACCATATTATCGTATCTTTTTTAAGTCTGTCTGACAATTTCCGTAATTATTTTTTGCACATAAAAAGAAGGGGCTGTCGGTTAATACCACATTTCGGCATCCTCAGTAGTAATTGAAAGGATCCCTGTAAGGACGAGGCTTGTTAGCCTTCTACCTTGCAAGGGATCCTTTTTTCTATGAAAGATGAAATTTATTTTTGGCCGCAAAAATCCCTTGTCTGGATTTTTACAGCTACACTTTTGATCAAACTGTTTTTCCCTCAAACTTCTTTAATTTTTCATTGAGAAAACGACAGTATTTATTTATATTCCTTCCGATTGCATACAACATGAATTCTTTGTACACTTTATCTGCAGAACGGTAATTAAAACGCCTAAAGTTTTCGTTTTCTTTGATATCACCGAAATGTCCTTCTGTCTGGATCGAACGTGTCTGCCGTTTCAGGATCCCACGCTCACTTTGGATGTTTGCATGGGATTTTTCACGCAGTTCTTCCCACTGCTCATTGATCTTCATTACCTTGTTTCTTTCAGTATCTTTTTCGGCATTATATTTATACAGACAGCGTGCTTTATGTTCGCATCCACTGCAATCGGCGCAGCTGTATACTTCAAAGGTCTGGGTATCACCATTCTGCTCTTTGGTTTCCGTTCTTATGTGACGTAATTCACGTCCGTCATGGCAGATATAAAACTGCTCATCTTCAAACACCTCAACCTTCATATTGTAATATTTGCTAATATCTTCTGCATATGCACGTGTTTTACGTTTCTCATGATCCTGCAGTTTCAGGATCTCAAGCGGAGAGCAGTTATCAATCTCAATAACTGTATTATTTGCGAGTTTCTTATGCTTTGACAGCTTCCTTTTTCGGTTCTTTTCTATTACACTGCGGACTTTATCCATTCCTTCGATCACAAACATCTGCGCATTCCCAATATCATACTTTAGCCCATAACCATTCTCCTGCAAAAATGTATTATATCTGGTAAAAGTCAGCTCGATAGAATCCAGCAGGTCAGAAAAATCTAAATCCTCCATCACTTTTTCAGGGTAGAAAATGGATCGTCGTCGGGTAAACTCAATTCATAGAAACTAAAGTTAATTTTCTGTTGCCCTAATTCAAAAAAGTCGGTATAATAATTATAGTAATCCTCGTAAATAATGCATTTAAGACAGTTCAGCAGAGTGCGAAAGACAAGGAAGATATCTGCAGGCGTGCTGACGCACGGCAAAGATATCTGACGCAGGATTTCACACTCTGATGGACTGGATTAAGATGCATTATTTTAGAGGATTGCTATAGTTGTTAGCATAGTTCAATTATAACATGTAACGGAGAGAAAGATGGTTGTCGTTAGCCATTTTTTTTCTTTTTTTGATAAAAAATTGGGGGAGGGTGTGAATCGGTATGAGTCACACCCTCCCTCTCTTAGAACTATCTATTTCCCGACAGCCCCTTCCATAATCCTTTTCAAACTGTTATTTAATCTTCACGCCTTTCACCTTAGAATAACCACTGTAAACCTTTTTCCCATTTACCACACGGTAGGCACGTACCTTGTAATAATAGGTTTTCTTAGAAGTAAGCTTCTTATTGGTATAAGAAACTGTGCTTCCTTTTTTAATTGTTGAGACTGCTTTATATTTTCCGTTTTTGGATGTTGCACGATATACAACATAGCCCTGGGCATTGCTTATCTTTTTCCATTTCAGCTTTGCCTGTTTCTTTCCGGCTGTTACGGTTACAGCAGGTGTTTTGAGCTTTACAGTCTGTCCCGGTGTCGGCTGCGGCGTTGTTGTCTGTGTTTTTACTGAGATATTCTTGTCGTAGCTGCTCCTCACAGCATTGCCCCATTTGCCTGAAACAGCCTGTACACTGTAATAATAGAGAGTATCCCCTACTGTCCTGGCATCTGTGTAAGTAAGCTCTTTTGTCTCCGCAATCTGTGTAAACCGGCTCTCTCCCATCCTGCGTCTGAGGATCAGATAGGAATCTGCAGCATCATATTTATCCCAGGTAATCATTACTGTATTTCCAGAAGCCTTGCATGCTTTCACAGTCGGCATTCCTGCTGCAAAAAGATCCTTTGCAGTACCTTTTACCACTACATGGCACACAGCTGTTACATTCTGATCTGTTTTTACGCGGATATCTGTCTCACCTACAGAAAGCGGTGTGACAACTCCTTTCTGATCCACCTTTGCAACATGTACATTGTCAGAAGTCCATACCAGCTCTCCACCACTTCCCTGAGGGCTGAAGGTCCATGTCAATGCATGAGCCCCACTGTCAATTGCCAGGGTCAGAGTCTTATCACTGAGAGTAATCCCCTCCGCAGGGGCAGTTACCGTTACCTGACAGGTACCCTTGGTACCATTATCAGAAGTCAGGGTAATCTCTGCTGAGCCTGTGCCAACAGGAGTTACCTTTCCGTTTCCGTCAACAGCTGCCACTGCAGTATTTGAAGATGCCCAGTTCAGGGAAGAAGGTTTCGCGCCATTTGGAGAAATGGTATAATCCAGTGTTCTGGAACCACTTTTTGTTGAAAGCGCCAGGCTTGACGGGGAAATGCTGATACCTGTAATGTCAACCGGTCTGGAAGATACGGAAATATTACAGGTTGCATAAACACTTCCGGAAACCCTGGCAGTGATAACTGCCGAACCCTCCCCTGCTGCTGTTACCACTCCGTCATTTACCCTTGCAACAGAACTGTTGGAGGAATTCCAGGTTACTGTTCCCACTGAATCAGAAGGAAGGAGTGTATAAGTCAGGGTATAGCTGTCCCCTTTGGAAAGAGAAAGCTCAGAAGCATTCAAAGTAATATGCTTTGGTGATGCCGGAAGCCCGGCCTCAACGGCCTTCAGCAGCTGGGTTGCTTCATAAACCCTGTTTGCAGAAGCATCCAGAGTAGTCAGTGCGCTGTCTGCCTCAGCATAGGCTCCGGAGAAACCGCTGGCCTGTGACCATCTGGAACGCTCCGCATTGGCTTTTCCCATCATACGGATCAGCTCGCTTTTATCTGCGGCTTCAAAAATCTGTTTATTATTGTTATACGGATCACAGCCGGGGATATCCGTACCGCCACACAGGGCAAACATGACACGAAGTACACTTCCGTCTGAAGGATGGCTTGCCCCCATGCCTACACCCATAAATACATTATCAAGAGTATAAGTCCAGCCGGAAGCTGAACAATAGGAAAACTCTGTCAGATCCGGAGAATATTTATTTCCTGTCAGCTTATAGGGCTCTCCTGTCCATGTAGATGTTTCCGCCAGAACTCTCTTGATACATTCCGGTGTATTCAGGCTGCCACTGTCACAGTTTGCAATTCCCCTGAGATAAAAACCATAGCTTGAATTTGTGTCATAAAGGGGTGTGATCCCATTTTCGCTTAATCCACGCAGCAAAACATCTGCACAGGTTTCCCCTTTGGAAAATTCTACCTGTGTAGGTTCCAGGATCATACCCTGTCCGATAGTATTCTTTTCCACAGTCAGGGTCAGGGTATCTGCCAGGACATCCGTCTGTCCAAGTGCAAAGATTCCGGCCGCCATCCCGACAGCCAGAGTCAGGCCTTTCACAGCCTTTAACAGCTTATTCTTTGTCATTTTCATTTTCCTCCTTATTTTCAGGCCGCTGCAGCAGCCCGTATTTTCTTTTTACTCTTTCCAGTTTCTCCAGCAGGGGTCTGCTTAAGATCCACAGGAAAATCACTGTAGAAGTTGCCTGTACCAGATCCACCGGTGCACCCGAGATATAAAATGCGATCAGACTCTTCTTAGTGATCCGCCCGTAAGCCATCAGGATAGATGCCGGGTTCATAATTCCTCCAAAGATCAGAAACACACTCAGAAATCCGTAGATACACAGGTCGATCTTTCTGGCTTTGAGAATCCCTTTCTGAAAAAGAATTCCAGCCAGATATCCGATCATTCCATAGGAGAACATCTGCCACGGAGTCCAGGGTCCCTGCCCGAAAAACATATTTGAGATCATCATGATCAGACAGGCGCAAAGGAATCCTGCCTCACCGCCTAAGGATACTCCGGTAAGGATTACGATAGCGGCGATAGGCTTAAAGCTTCCGATCATAAAGAAAGCGCTTCTGCCTGCCACTCCAAGGGCTGCCATTACAGCAATGACCATAATCTCTCTTGCCTGTGGATGCCGCCCCTCAAATACCATAAAAAATGGGATCATGGAATATGCAAGCACTAACAAACTGATGATAACATCATGTCTGCCATGAAACTTATGTACCAGGATAAAAAGCACCAGTGGTACAAATGCCAGAAACATGATCAGTCCGATCCAGGTACGCTTCTCGATCTTTCCTTTGTGTATAGGCTGAATAATGATGCCATCCTCTTTCAACTCATATTCTTCCAGGTCATCTTCGGAAGTGTCTGCCATAGAACTTTGTTCCATCACGGACTTTCCGGGTTTTAACAGCTGTTCATTCCGGGTTTCTCCCCAGAACCGGTCCATAAACTGATCTAAAGCCTTTCCTTCAAGCACGCAGCCACCTCCTTTCCGGTAACTGCCTCAGGGAAATAATGTCTTGCCATGCGGTTTGCCGCAGTGGTATAGAAACTGTTTCCTGCAAAAAATTCTGCAGCCGGTTTACTGGTCACCACATTCCCCTGGAAAAACAGCCCAACCCTGTCTGCATACTCCGCCACAAATTCCACATCATGAGAAATCATGAAAATCGTGATACCATGCTCCTGAAGCTTCTTAAGGATTTCTCCCAGTTCCTGTTTATACTCTGCATCCAGTCCTTTGGTTGGTTCATCCATCAGAAGAAGTCTTGGCTGTAAAAGTAATACCTTCGCAAGTGCCAGACGCTGCTGTTCTCCACCACTCAGATCATAAGGATGACGGTCTAACAGCCCCTCCAGCCTGGTCAGACTTACAATCCCTTCGATGGCTTCTGCCTTCTTCATAGAGGCGGTATATTCCGGAGATTTCTTCTCTTTTGCTCCGCCGATGATGGAATACAAATCTTCACGTACTGTCTTTCTGATAAACATACTCTGGGGATTCTGGGGCAGAACACCCAGATAGCCTCTGTAAAGCTGAATATCTGTATATCTGCGGATATCAATACCATTTAGCAGGATCTTTCCACGGTATGGTGCCCGGACACGGCTGATCAGAGATAAGGTTGTGCTTTTCCCTGTTCCGTTCCCACCGACCAGCGCATAAAATTCACCCTGTTCCACTTCCAGATTCAGATCCTGCACCACATCCCTTCCCTCTTTTTCATATCGGAACCATACATCCTTTACCTGAATTGCCGGCGGCACAGAAGTTTCTGACCTGTGCGGCAGTTTATTTCTTAAACCATTGGATGTTTTTTGTAGTTTTGTGTTACTTTTTTCCGGCCTGCCGCTCTGTGCCTTCTGCATCACCTGAGTGATCCAGTTTCTGCCATCTCTGACTGTCAGAGGGCAGGGCAAATCACTTTCTACCTCAGCATAGATCTGCATGGGAACCGGCATGGACAAAAACATTCCATGATGCTTCTCTTTCAGAAATTCTCCGATTTCCCCGGGAGTTCCCTGTGTGAGCAGGCCCCCCTGATCCAGCACGTATACTTTGTCAGCCCAGGGAATCACATCCTGCAGACGATGTTCTGTGAGAATTACCGTTGTACCAATATCCCGGTTAATCTTCCGCACAGTTTCCAGAAAATCAGACGCTGCGATCGGATCAAGCTGAGATGTAGGTTCATCCAGGATCAGGAGTTTCGGATGCATAGCCATGATAGCTGCCAGATTCAGAAGCTGCTTCTGCCCTCCGGAAAGTTCGGACACATTTTTATAAAACCACTGATGGATGCCGAAATAACTTGCCATCTCTGCCACCCTGAGGCGGATAGACGGTGTATCGTATCCCAGACTCTCCAGTCCAAAAGCCAGTTCATGCCAGACTTTATCTGTTACGATCTGATTCTCCGGATTCTGCAGTACATATCCGATTTCCTGGCTCTGCTGTCTGTGAGCAATCTTCTCCAGATCCTGGCCATAATAACAGATTCTTCCGGATCTGCTGCCACAGGGAGCCAGATCTGACTTTAGCTGACGCAGCAGTGTACTTTTGCCACAACCGCTTTTGCCACAAAGTACATTAAAGGTTCCCTCCTCTACATCCAGCGTCACATTTTCCAGAGAATTCCTGTTGCCGTTGGCATAACGGAAGGAAAAATTCTTCACTTCTATTATCTTCATTTCTGTTCTCCTTCCATTTCATTTCCTAGTTCTTCATAAATCTGCCTGTAAGTTACAGCCATTTCACTGTGCACATGACTGCGGCTCTTCTTCATGGCAAATTCTTCACCCAGGTCCAGTATAAGAGGCAGAAAACAGAAAATTCCAAAACTGATAAACGTAATAACAGCCAATACCGGATGACAGGACTGTCTCGGAACCCGTCCGAAAATGGTAAATCCCGCCAGCAGAATCCTTGGATTATACTGGGCAAAAGCAGCGCCATGATAACATCCGTATGCAGAAACAAGGGAAAGTACAGCCAGGATTCCGCCAAGAAGCTTATCTCTCCGGTTAAACCGGTAAATAGAAAAAGCGGTCCTGCCTCGCAGCCCATATCCCCTGCTCTTCATAGAATCTGCTGTCTCAATGGCATTTTCCAGCGCCCATGTGACAAGAATTGATACCATATTTAAGGCATACCTGACTTTCTTAAACCATTTCCCATTGCTTACATCCATTCCCACACACTTCTGTCCATTGCGGATCACTTTCAGCTGTGCGATAAAATGCGGTACAAACCGAAGTGCCATGGACAGCATCAGGGACATTGCCGGGATGATCCTGCCGAAAAGGTATATAAATTTGTCACTGGTCATGATCTGGTTATAACAGGAGAACCACAGGATCATGATAAAGAGCACACATCCCAGAACAATTCCATATACCAATGCTTCCAGTGTAACCCAGTTTCCATTGCTCTCGATATAAAGCAGCGGTGTCACTCCATAATGGTTAAACATCGGATTCAGCAGTGCGACGATCAAAAGACTTGGAATTGTCAGGAGAAAGTTGATCTTCAGGACCTTTCCCACTCCGTTCAGCCACATGGAATATGCAGTAGCAGCCACAAAAGACACTGCCAGATAAACCGGATGCTGGATAAACATGGTAAACCCCAGCACCACGGCAAAATAAAAGAAATTCAAAATGGGATGGCATCTGGAGAAGGCATCAGTCATAATACTGATCCCCCACATCCCTGCCAAGATTACAGGTATAACGCCATTCTACAGTATCCCCGTCTTCCAGCGTATACTTGGAACATCCGTAATTTGGATACCAGCCATTGACACAGTACATCCAGCCGGAGTCCTTGCCACAGTCAAATTCATACAGGTTGTTGATACCTGATACATAATAACTGTTGTACATAGGAGTCCATTCGGATTCCATCTGGATTCCTGCCTCATTACACACACGTTTCAGTACATCAAATACAGTTTCGCCTTCATAGAATTCCACTTCAGAAGGATACAGGATCCATCCGTCTGCAGGGACAAACTCTGCTTTGGACTCCTTCAGGTCATTCCAGTTATTCAGGATCGTAGAACATTCGATAGAGAAGGTACAGGTCATTGCTGTATCTTCATCCGAACTGTCTCCGCTGCCTGATGTGTCCCCGGAACTGTTGTCTGCAGAAGAACCATCCTGCCCGGAGGTCGGGTTTCTATCTGTATCTGCCTGGTCTGAGGAACTACCGGTAGATTTATTGTCTTTTGACTGTGTATCTTCTCCTTTTGCATTATCTTTGGTATTATCTTTGGTTTCATCATCCGCCTGGTCGTCTGCAGCTTCTCCTGTGGTGGAGCCTCCGATCAGATAAAAATCTCCGCCCGTTTTTGTTACATTAAAAGTAAGGGTTGTCCGTTTTACTTTCTTTTTGCCACTTTCCCTGGTAGAGATCTTCGCAGTATCCAGTTGATAAATCTTTCCATTCTCTTCCAGACAATAGAGAACTTTATCTGCGTTCCATTCTTCTTTCAGATTAAGGGTCAGTTTTGCCGGAGCAGCCAGGTTCATCTTCTCCAGTGTAACCTTCAGTGCATACGGTGCATTATTGGCAGCTTTCTTTATTTCTTCTGTCCCGTCCTCTGTACACTGTACCAGAAGCTTCTGTTCTACAGGATTCTGAATCTGGCTTCCATTGTAGGTCCATTTATATCCAATACCACTGTCTGTTTTTCCCACAAAATAAAACTTCTCATCTTTTCCCGCAATGGTCTCCATCTGCGCCTGGGTGATAATCCCATCCTCCGGAAGCTGCGTCTTTGTTTTTAATAGTTCTACATCTGTATCCTGTTCCTCATCGGAACTGTTCATGATATCTGCTCCCTTTTGGGAAAGCTGTGTCATATTGTCATTTCCGCTGCCGCAGCCTGTGAGGGAACTTACTCCCAGAAACAATGCAAGCCACAGAGCAAGTCCCTTTTTCTTTCTGCTCATTTCTTCTTCCTCCGCTTACGTATAAGAGCTTTCACTCCTGCTTTAATGCCGCTTCCTGCCAGACCTCCTGCCAGAGCACCAGCTGCTGCAAATCCAAAGATCATACCATATTCTTTCTTATCAGAAGTCAGAACACCGGATCCGGTATCCTCTGCTGACTCTATGCTGCCATCTGCATGGTCATCCGCCAGAGAGGTTTCCTCTGATTCCACATAAGGCTCTGCCTCAAAATCCCATCCTACGGAATTTTTACCATTCTTTGACTTGCTGTTCTTTGATTTACTGTTTTTGGAACTGCTTTTAGAGTTCTTATCCGAAGAGTTACCAGAAGCACTCTTTCCTGAATCTCCTGCATTGCCTGAACTTCCTTTGCCTGATGACTTGCCGCCCAGAGATTTACCGGAACCACCGGGCTTTTTCGTATTTATATTACCGCTGCTTCCCGATGGGTCTGCTGCAGGAGCAGAGGTTGGAGTTGGAATAGGAGTCGGCTCCTTTAAACCAGTGCCGGTTCCGTCACCCTTTCCCCCTTTACTGATACTTACATCTGACATATCATAAAGACCTGTTTTTCCGTCTTTCAGACGCTGATAAGCCACCAGTGCATAATACCCCTGTTCTGTAGCCATACCATCCAATGTACCTGCAGCAGCACCGCCATTATTTCCGGCGCCTGCTTTTACATGCATGAATCCACTTCCTGCAATATGATAAGTAATGAGATTCTCTATTGTCCAGTGTCCGCCCTTTATAAAACGGGAATCTGTTTCCGGATCAATGCCCAGACTGCACAAAGCAGTAATGACCTGTGCACAGGATTCCTCTGTTTCGACTCCCATGGTAGAATAACCACCACTGTCGTTCTGCATTTCAGACAGCCGGGCAAGTCCACGGTCAATGGCAGCAGTCACATTTTCATATCCTGCTTTATGGTAGTATGGTGCCAAAGCCTGCAAGGTCATTCCTGTAACATCCGAATCCGCATTACTTCCCATCAAAGCCCATCCACCCCCGGACAGCTCACTCTGCAGCAGGAAATTTACCAGTGCAGCTTCTGAGTTCTGTTCTTTGGCAGACGGATTATCAGGAAAAGAATATTCCGGATGACAGTTCACTGCCAGAAGTGCCCAGATAGGACCATTTAATCCCTGCTCCTTTACCAGACTAAGATCAGAAATGTATTTAAAAAGATTGTAACCGCCTACATTACGGGCATCCTTCCCTTCTGCAGTCAGTACAAGAACCCTCTTGGAATACTCCGTATATTTGGAAGTATTGGTCAGAATTCCTTTCTTTTCCTCAATATAATTTGCTGTATGATTATAATAAGTAGAGAAATATTTCTCCTTCAGACTCAGTCCACCCCTTGCCAGCCCCAGCACATACCATTCACTTCCTACCGAAGGATTGGTATCTGTGGCACGCATATAGGCACTGGTCTCAGCCATGACCTGACTGACAGATTTCTTCAGGGTATTCGCCCCCTGCATAACAGTTACCTTACAGGTCGCTGTCATCTCCGGATGCTCTGCTACTGTCGCTGTGATCGTAGCTTTGCCATTCTTTACTGCTGTGACAACTCCTTTTTTGCTTACCTTTGCAATAGAAGTATTACTGCTCTTCCAGGTAACATTGTAATTTTCCGTAACGGATTCCGGTATTGGAACTACTTTAAGGGTATGTTTCTGGCCACGGTTGATCTTTATGGAGCTGCTGTTAAGAGAGATTCCCTGCAGACCTGCCGGAAAATCTGCCACGATCAGATGCGTTAAAGTTCTGGCACTGTCCAGATAGAAAGTTCCGTCTTCCTGCATCTGTGGGGTCAGTTCCATAAAAGAATCTTCCGCAGATCTGAGGATTCTCGGTTTTGTCAGGCTCTCATACCCTTCCGGTACAGGAAAGGCCAGCGAGATCATTGTCATGGGTTGATATGCTTCTCCTGTACGGATATCTGTATAGGAAATCTCTATGTCATAAAGAAGCTGCGGCAGAGTACCCGGATAAGTTTCTGACAGCTGCTGCATTGTCTGCTGTCCATCAGAACTCTCCTGTACATGAAGCTGCACATACCAGGGATTCCCTGTTACTGTTACTCCATTGACAGAAGAAATCTGAGCTGCAATACGGTTCCGGACAGTTTCCAGTGCCTCTCTGATCCCGGAATTCACCGCTGCCTGCTCATCCTCTGTCAGACTGTCGTAAGTGTCACTGGCAAGACAGAAATCTGCGATCATCTCTGAATCCAGATCTATTTCCTCTGCTTCTGCAGCTTTCTGAATATAAGAACACATGGTCTGTATATCCAGCATGGTTCCGTTGTCTTTCTTATTTTCATTTTCCGATGTTTCTTCTTCATATGCGCCAGTTTCTGTTTCTGATCCGGACGGTTCTGTTTCAGACTGAAACTCATCCGCAGCAGTCCCCTCCCTGTCAGAATCATCACTGTGTACTGCGGCAGAACTTTCTTCGGCCTGTTCTGTATGTATCTGTTCTGCCGGTGGCTCCTGTGCTCCCGGTACAGGACATGTAGTAACTGCCATTCCTGCACTGAGAAGCAGTGCCATCCATTGTTTATTCATTTACTTGCTTCCTCCGCTTTTTCTGATTCTACAATCAAACGGATAAAATCCTCCGCTTAGCAATTATTCGGTTAAATCACAAAATGACAGATGATTCTCTCCTGCAAAATGACAGGAGAGAAATAACATCTGCCTTATTTTTATTTATCTTTTTTTTCCGAATTTAACAGCAATTATCAGGGCTATTACAATGTTTATCACAAAATTCCATCCAAAAGTATGTAGCCATATCCCTGACAGGTCTTTGATCCCTGATATATTATTATGGAATACAAATTCTTCTGAAATGAATATACCCGCTAAACTTGCGAAAAAAATTGCCAAAACAGCCAGTAGAAATATTTTTATTATTCTTTTCATGCATTCAGAAACTATTTCTTTTGATTATCTTTGCTTTTTTTGGAAGAATGCAGTGTGCCAATAATGACACATTGCGTTCTGACATTTTATTATTTAATGACTACTTTTTTTACTTTAGAGAAAGAGCCATATACTGTTTTACCGTTTACTTTTCGGTAAGCGCGTACTTTGTAATAACGGGTCTTGCCTGTGGCAAGTTTCTCTTCTGTCATACCAGTTCCTTTTGTGGTTTTTATACGTGTGTATTTACCATTTTTGGAAGCACTGGCGTATACCTGATATCCATCAGCGGCTTTTACCCTGCTCCATTCCAGAACTGCAGTTTTGGATGTGGATCCCACAGACAGAAACGGAGCAGAGAGGACTGCTTTACCCTTTACTGCTATTGAATAACTTCCGTAAACCTTCTTACCATTTACATTTCGGTAAGCACGTACTTTGTAATAGTAGGTTGTTCCTGTAACTGCTTTCTTGTCAAGGAAGGTAACAGCGCTGTTCTTTGCAGTTGATCCGATGGAGGTATATTTGCCATTTTTTGAAGTGGAACGGTATACTCTGTAACCGTTAGCTCCGAAAACTTTATTCCATGTGACACGGATAGTGTTATAGTTCTCGGAAGCTGCTGTAGCGATTTTCACTTTTCCAAGTGTTGCTTTTCCGATCACACCATCTTTGTTGTAACTGCTTACAGTCTTTCCGCCCCATGTATAAGAATAAGCTCTTACTGTGTAATAGTAAACTCTTCCTGTAACTGCTTTCTGATCCTTATAGAAAATATCTGTTACCTGATCTGCAATCTTCTTCCAGCTTCCTGTTTCTGTTCTGCGGTATACTATATATCCATCTGCATTATCAACACTGCTCCAGCTTACCTGGATTGTCTTGTAATTGAGGGCTTTTGTCTGCAGGTTAGCAGGCATATCTGCTTTGAAGGCGTCCTGTTTGCCTGCAAGTTCAATATGATAATCTGCAACAATGGTCTTGATCAACTCTAATTGCTTTGCATTCCACATATAGGACTTGCCTTCTGCACTCATGCTGTCGATGAGTTTCTGAAGTGCTGCAAGTTCTGCTTCTACACCTGCAATGTTCTCTTTGGTAACAGCCGTCGGAAGGTTACTGATCCAGTCATCTGCCTGCTGTGCATCAGAAATATCTTTGCCAGCTTTGTCAGCCTGTGCTGTCAGTGCGGCGATCACTTCTGCAAAAGTCATTTCCTGATTTCCGACTTTGACCTTCAGACCTGCCATTGCATTTTCCTGTCCCTGGTAATCTTTCGCATAACGGTCAAGGAATGCTTTTACCTGTGGATAAGAATCTCTGTCTACAGGGTGGTCTTTTACAGTTGCGTAAATTAAAGCTGCTTCATCTGCGAAAAGCTGCTGGTATTCATTCTGACCTTTTTCATAAGTCAGAGCCATGGCGATCAGCTTCTCCATGTTCTCTACCAGTGCGGTGTTTTCACTTCTGAATTTCGTTTCTTCTGTTTCTGTTAACTGATCATAAGCGTTCTTAGCTGCTGCAATCTGTTTCAGCTCTGTTTCGGTAAGTGCACGTTTCGCAGTATCACCTGCTGCAGGAATTTCCTCTTCTGTGGAGAAATCTGCATCCGGTACTTCTGCTTCATCTGCAATTACAGAGTCAGGGGTCTCTTCATTCGAAACATCTGCAATGTCTTCTGATGACTGAATATCCATCTGCGCTGCAGGCTGCTCACTGATATCAGAAGTAAATGCATCTGCGCTTCCGTCTGAGAAATCAGAACCTTCTGCCGGAACTTCCTGTGCCGGGAGCTCTTCTGACTGTACAGCTTCCTGTGCTGCAGGTACTGTAGTCGGCTGAGGTGCTTCATAAGCGCGGACAGTCTCTGCATCCGGGAGTGCCTTGAGCATTGCTTTCAGTGCATCAGATTTCAGCTGATAGAGATAACCTTCTGCTTTTTCCAGAGAACTTAAGTTTGTAACCTGAGCTTTCTGCTGATCATCAAGAGTATTGTATAATACTCTTGCATTTGCCACATAATCTTTCCAGCTATTCCAGATCTTCTCTGTCGGTACGTTGTTATTCTTTTCTGTCAGTTTCAGAGGTCCGTCAGACAAAGCACCTGTAGAGGATGTGGTGATATTCAGTTCATCAATAAAGGAGATCACATATCCTACTTTTGCATCTGTACTCTGGCGTCTGATAAACAATTCTGCTTTTTCAAGCTCTGCATAGTTCGTAACACGTTTCTTCTGATCTGCTGTCAGTGCATCATAAGCGGTTCTGGCTTCTATGACAAGAGCCTGTTTCTTCTGATAATTATCGGAAGTCACTTCACCGATTGCCTTGATCTTATCTACAACTGCGGCTGCAGCCTTCAAATCCGGAATCAGGTTTCGTAAATACTGTAAGGTACTGTAGTTAGTTACCAAAGCTTTCTGGGCTTCAGTCAGTGCATTATACTCTGCCTGTATGTTGTCCAGAAGCTGCAGAACATAGGGATCAAGGGTTAATGCATCTGAAGAAGGAAGTGCATTAATTGCCGCAACCACCTTCTCAGCAGCTGCTTTATCCTTTTCTTTCTGTGTCTGCCCCTTCTCCAGTTCTTTTATCCTGGCTTCTGCTTCTGTCAGCTTAGAATAATTGGAGATTACAGATTTTGCTTCATCATCAAGTGCATCGTAAAGATTTCTTGCCTTTACTACAGCATCCTTATCCTCCAATGTCAGCTTATCTGCTGCCGGCAGAGCATCAATAGCTGCGATTACTTTTGTAATAGAATCACCTTTACCGTTCTCTGCTGCAAGAAGCTTTCTCAGTGTGTCTTTGTTAAAGATTGCTTTGTGTTTTTCGTCTAATGCATTGTAAGCGTTTCTTGCTGCTTCAATTTCTTCTTTTGTACTGTTATCGTTAAGGGCAAGAATCATGTCGTTGACGGACTTGGTTGGGACTTTTACGTCTGTAAACTCCCAGAAGCTTGCGGTATTTTCGTATTGTCTGATAAATGCATCCAAACCACGGGCAATCTGTGGTACATCATAGTTTGTAAATCCATGAATACTTCCATCCAGAACTCCGTCTACATCTACCAAATCAAAGAATGCATCAAGAATATTGTTTCCATTCTTAGTATATCCACTGGAAGAATCTAAAACATTTACACCAAACGTTCCTGCAAAAAGCATTGCCTGTGCATCATTCCATGCGTTGTTTCCATAAGACATACATCCTGTTTCAAATCCTGGTGTACAGAATGAACCTGTTGAACGTTGTGCAATTGCTGGAAGCTTATGTAATGCCTTGTCTACAGCTTCTGTTACATCATCGTAACCAGGCTTTTTGTACCAGAAAATAAGTGGCTGCCATCCTATGGTATTGTCGGCATTTGCAAAAATTTTGTCTTCGGCATTTGACAAAGCTTTTGCTGTATCATGTGCCCATTGGTTAAGTTCTGTATCTTTAAAAGTGTCAGCGGTATACCCACCTGCTTTTATTGCATTAATAGCATATACAGTTGTATAAGTAAGTTCTGTGCTTTTTCTTGATCCAACTGCCGAAAGAAGGTCTACAGACGAAATGTCCCTTGGATCATATCCAATAGCTTCAATAGCTAAAATTAATTTTGAAAGTTCTGTTGTCTTCCATTGAGAAACATCAGTTCCCTGATTTTTAAGTAACTGCAAATACTCTTTGGTATTTGCAAACCATTTGTCAAAATAATTTGTATCTCCATATGGAATATAGCCGCATCTAGCTGCTGTAAAAATGGCCCAAATATCTGTATTTTCATAGGATGGGGATTCTTTAGATCCAAAGGCATTTTTATTTTGGCAATAGTTCATAATAATGTTACAAGCCTTTTTAGCTTTTTCATAGTAAGATGGCCAATTACTTGGATTACTTGAGTTTCCCTTAGCTCCATTGTCTACAACTTCACCAGTACCGTCAACTACTTCAACTTTGAAACTATACCCATCTTCTTCTGCTTGTTCTTCTTTTCCATCTTTAAATTTCAAAATAGGCATATTAATCCATTCTACGCTTAATGGACGTTCGCCTAAAAAACTCGTATCAATTGTAGCAGATTTTATATCTTTCTTTACATCATCAGATGGCAAAACTACTTCTATACCATATTTTTCAATAATAGATTGTTGTTCATCAGTTAAATCTGTAAATTTTACACCTATCACATTTACAACATTATTATCACCGTCATCGTAAATATTCTTTTTTTCACCATCTATAATATCTACTTGATATGGGAAATGATAATTTTTAGCATAATCAACAAAACGATTATAATCTCTGGGTACGCTTGTACTCCATACTTTAGGTTCAGTGGAAGCCTGAACTTTAAGAGTTATTTCTTCGGTTTGTAGATTATAATATGGATAGCCATTATTATCTTCTGGGGAAATAGTCCATTTTTTATTAAAGTCAAACCCTTCATAAGTTCCCTGGTTTTTCATTTCAGACGTAGTTTTGCCAAAATCAGCATAATTAGGAAACTCTTTATTATTATCTCTATTTGCAATATATTCAGACCTGATTTTAATGTCTGGCATATTTTCTTTATCATAATAACAATTGGTTGCACTTGCTGACGTACTAAAAAAACTTTTTCGTGTAAATGAAACATATAGAGATCCCCATGTATCATCTTCTATTTTGGGTTCCAGTTCATCTGCTAATGACTTTATTGCTTCCGAATACTGTCCATATCCTATACAATTTTGGTAAGTTATTCCAGTATAAGTTGTTCCTAATTGACAAAATTCAAATTCTAAATCATTCTCAACAATATCCTCAGCTATTTCTTCGATTGTTTTTTCACTCTGCAAATCGTAAGTTATCGCTATGGAAGAATCCATTAAAGTTCCATTTCCCTCGATTGCACCTATTGAAACATCTTCATCTTCATCGTCATAAATACAAGTTACGTTTCCTTTAATTGTTATTCCTTTTGCAATTCCATCACATTGCGAAAAGACAGTTTGAAATTCATCTGTTTCGCTATTATATGCATATGATTCATCAATTTGTACATTTATATTTTCTACAATTCCATTGTCATTTATACGAAAAGGAAATACAGCAATGTTTTCTTTTGCTTCTTTTGAAGCATATGTAATGGTGTGTCCTTTTCCGTTCAATATGCCGCCAAAACTAGATGTTGCTTCTGGAACATCTGAAATGTCAATGTCATTACATAGTATAACCGTTTTATTATTATAATTTTGTATATTTTCGATAAAATTATAATAATCTTGTTCTGTATTAATACAGTATTTCCCTGTTGAATCTTGTGATAATATATCTGAATTAGCTTTTACAAGATAGGCATTACTAAATAATAGAAAAGCTGAGAATATTAACTGATATAAGATTTTTTTTTCTTTTTTCTTTTTCTTCATATCTATTTACACCCTAAAATTAAAATAATATGAAAAAGACGAAGAACTAATGCTTTATAAAGTGAAACTTTATAAAGCATTAGTATCTTCATCTTTTTATTTGCTATTAAAATTTACTTTATTTCCAACCCGGAACCTGAATCCACTGATCTCCCTGCTGAACATAACTGGAAAATCCAAGATCTAATCCCATCATCATAGAAAAATCTAAGCATACAGTGTGTTCTTTAGTGTCGGAAAGTACAGTATCAACACCTAAGTTATCTGTATTACCATCAATAATAGTCATCCAACCTGAATAATTATTATAGTCTTTCTCAGAAAGCCAATCTGTTTTATGTACTATATTGTTCCAGGTTGAATTTTTTGTAACCTTCATGCTTTCTGTTTCTGTTGTATTAAGATTTGATAATTTGAAATATTTTCCTCTTCCGTTAGCAAGAGAGTTTGCTGTTTTATTTGCTGTACCATCATCTGCAAATACTTTCCCTAAATCGCTATTAGCATGATTTTCCATTTTAACAGCTGGAATATAATTTCCATACTGACTATCATACCAACTTAAAACTCCTTGATAATGATAAGTTTTACCATTTAAAGTCTCTTTTGTTTCAGTATCAGATCCCGAAACTGCTTTCAGAACATCTAGTGCAGTAACAGAACCGTTGGAATTTGTTACTGTAACAACTTTTTCTGGCACAATGTCTGGTGACGCACTATTTTTTCCTGTTAAACCAGTTGTCTTTATAGACACTTTTGCAGTTACTGTATCTGCCATAGCCGGTACTGCTGTGCTTCCTACCATTGTTGTTGCCATTAAGAATGCAATCACGCTTTTTCTTACTTTCATGTTCATTTTGTTTCCTCCTTAATTAAATGTATTATTTTTTTGCAGGTTATCCTGCAAAATATATCATTTCGCATCCTTTTCAGACCACGTTTGATACCTGTTTTCCATAAAAAAGGGTATAAAAAATAAACCTCCGTTATGCCTACAGATATTTGTTTTTTATTTTTACTAAAGTCCGTCTCCTGACTTAAAGTTCCAACCTACTTGCTGCCCTTCTCGGAAAGGATCTTTCCAATGGTTTCGCAGTGTTCGTCCTTATTACAGTGGGGATAAACCGTACCGGTATCTCACCGGATTTCCGAAAACTAAAGGGATAAAAAGCGACTTCCGATATTCAGTTATCAAAGTGCAAAAAAAATCCCCACCATACTGGCAGGGAATATAATGTACAGATTGAACTTTCACTCATATCCTTCGCATTATAGTATTCCCTTTGAATACCATTACAAGAATACAGTGAACTGCAGACTAAATATACTGCAAGGGAACGGAACCCTGTTTGGGATTCTCACCCAACGATTCTTCAATCATTACCGTAGTAATAAGCTGTACATATGCGCTAAACGCTATTTATTTAACAAACTAATCTTAACACCCCCCCAGTGCTTTGTCAATCTTTTTCACAATTTTACATAAATGGAAATCCAAAGATGACCAAAAACTTCCTCCTGCCAGTTATTCTTATTTTCCGACCAGCAGAAGGAAGTTTCCTTTGCGTTACATATTATACTCTTTATAAAGTTCTTTCCGTTTCTCAGCATCCGTCGCAGCACCCTGAACTTCCGCACTTCTTCCATCCAGGATCAGACGATTGATCAAAACACCAAGACGCGTTTCGCCCTGAAGCTCTCCAATGACTTTTCCTCTTGCCTCTCCACGTGCTTCTCCAATAGACTCTCCCAGAACCTTTCCTTCCGCACGTAATCTTTCAGATTCCAATTCTAACACTTTTCCACCCATAGTCTCACCTAACCTTTCCCGGACTACTTCCTCATCACGGCAAATGTAATCCGATATTTTTGTAATCAGTTTATTTAAATTCGTGTATAACTCTGCCCTTCCTGTTTCTGTCAGTTCTTTTTCCAGCATTACTCGGATATCTTCGTATTCATCCAACAAAGACTGCAGCTTTTCCGGATCTTGATTTATTCTATGTATCTCTTTCTCATACCGCATAATATAAAACGGCAAAAACATCAGCAGATTCTTCTCGAAAATTTTATCTTTTGTATATTCATCAAGTTTTACAGTAGGGATACGGTATACCTGAATCTTTCCATCTGGGAATACTACTTCCACTTTCAGAAAATCCGGCGTATTTTTCCCGCTTCGTAAATATAACACGCAGGACTTTGGAAACTCCATCCGGTATCTGCGTCCGTACTTTCTGGCCGAATCTAAAGCAATAGCAAAATCATACTCGATCATCCGGATTGCCATTGTGGTATCATCAACACTCTGACATTCGATATGATACAACTTCCTTCCAATCCTCAGGCAGGAGTCTGTAATAATCTCACCATTCTCCTGATGATGCTCATTTCGAAGCTGTATAATCTCTACATCCTCCGGATATGAAGTCTGAAATACTTCATTAATTAACGGTACTGCTAATTGCGGTATCTTCTCAACCATTGTACGAAATACGTCATCGAAGATCGTATTATTCATTAAATCCCTCGCTTTCATTATAGCATTTTCACAAGCTTTCTAAAACCCCGAACTACGGTTGACTACAAAAAAATTCACTTTTAATTGTTTCTGCCTCCTCTCCTTCAGACAAAACAAAAAGGCAGAATATCACGATACCCACAACAATTTTGTTTTGTCAGTATTATAAAATAAAAAAATTCTGGTGAAAATGTCGGCGAACGCCAGATAATCCTGCCTTGAAATGCCAGATCAGGCGGCAGGTGATAAATTTTCACTATGACTACAGTTTAAATTACATTATTCTGAAAAGCAAGACTTATTTTCTCATATCCAATATTCAACACTGAAAAATAAATGTCAAATATTAATCATATATTTTCACACAACCAGTACTCATCATTTTTGTCATATTTTGTAAAAAATGATTGCTTTTTTTTACAAAACATTTATAATAAGAACAAATTGAATATTTATTAACAATTACCGGTTTTAAGTTCTGCTGGTCACGGCACAGGATGTCGGACCTTCAGCCAAGAGGGAATCAGGTCAGAATCCTGGACAGTCGTGCTGCTGTATACGTGCAGCTGGGTCTCATATCCATTGCATATTATCATGTGAGAAGGAGAGATTACAGCGTCACTGCGTGAGTCAGAATACCTGCTTAAGGCTGCCGCCACCAACTACACGCAATGGGAAGTGGAAGGGTGATCTTATTTAGTGTACCCATTTTTGTACTAAAGAAAGATCCCTTTTTACCAGATGTTTTCTCTGTTTCTTACCGGAATACGGAGTATCGGCAACCTGACGGTTTTTGCTCATGCATTTCATCAACCTGCCCGTTTATGAAAGTATTACATTGCTCCGTTGCAGAGAAAACAAATATTCTATTGCAAAGGAGTTTTTTTTATGACATACAATATATCCGGCAGAAAACAAAACCTGACACTTCAACGCTGTAACTGTACCCCATATTTAAAAAGAGACATAGACATTCCGGCAAACTGTACCATTATTTCTGAAAAAACCTTCCAGAACAGATCCATGATCCAGTCTGTTTCATTTCCATATGGTCTGAAACAGATCGGCTCAAACGCATTTTCGGGATGCAGCCGCCTGAAACATCTGCTTCTTCCTGAAAGTCTGTGCCAGATTGGAAAGGAAGCATTTTCCGACTGTACCACTTTATCCTCTATCTATATCCCTCAATATATTTCCACAATTTCAAAGGGCATGCTCCGCAACGCCCACAAATTATCAGAAACTCTTTTTTCCAATAAAAGCAGGCTGCTTAAAATCCAGGCAGACGCCTTTTCAGAATGCTCTGCATTAAGAGAAATCTCTTTTCCTGATTCGGTTCAGGAGATAGGTAACGGCAGCTTTTACAAATGCAAAAATCTGAGTGAAGTCCATTTTCCGGAAAATCTGAAGGTAATCAGTAATCAGGCTTTTTATTCCTGTGGCCTGACTTCCCTGGAGCTCCCCGATTCACTGGAAATTCTGGATGAAAGTGCTTTTTTCAAATGTAATAACCTGATTACTGTTACTCTCCCGCCTAATGTCCGTTATATCGGAAAATGGGTTTTTCACGGATGTAACCGCCTGCAGTACCTGGAAATCCGCCATGATCCGGAGTATATCGGAGAATGGATCATTAACCGTGCAGCTACGATCCGTTGCTATAAAGGCTCCAAAGCAGACCGATATTGTCAGGAGTCCGGATTTAAAGTGGAATATCTTTGAATATTAGAGAGGCATTATAATGAATGATATATTTACTTACAGTCAGAAAAACGGAAGTACGATTTTTACTTTTCCAGGAAGGACAAAGGTTCTCAGCACCAGTCCTCTGAACGGCGGAATCACCACACATCTTACCCATGCACTAAATATTAACTGCATGAACGGTGATTATGAATGCGAAATGCTGGGAGATACCTATGAGAAGGATCTGATGGTACATGCACAAAGACTGGAAATCAACCCACAGACTGCCACCGCACTGAGCACAGCCGCCTGGACAGAGCTCTGCGCAGTGGAAACGCTCCGGCATCAGGAATTATCTGTAACTGCTGCTGTCACAGGAGGAATTGATTCCAATGGAATGTGTCCGGGAGACCCTTCCTCCTATTGTGAGCACAATGGTTTTTATGAAATGCTGCCTCCCGGAACCATCAATATTTTTGTATATATCAACCAGAACCTTACAGACGCGGCCATAGGCCGGGCACTGATGCTCTGTTCAGAAGCAAAAGCTGCTGCTGTTTCCCATCTTTTACTTGGAAGCTGCTATTCTGAGGAAATCGCTACCGGCTCAGGCACAGACGGAACTGTGATCGCAGCCTGTATGGATGGAAAAACCACCCTCACAGACGCCTCCGGACATTCCAAACTGGGAGAGCTTATCGGCAGAACAGTCAGCACTGCAGTCACACAGGCACTTCTGAAACAGACCGCAGCCAGCGGCGCAAGGCAGTTCCAGGTACTTATCCGAACTGCCAGATATGGAATCACCCCAGGTATCATGTGGGATTTTTATAAAGAACACCAGTCATTTTTCAACACCTGGAATGTCTGTTTTGAAAAGGCCTCTGCACTGGAAGATGTTTTTCTCTCCAGGAACCGTAACAGCAATCTGGTTCTATGTGTGTCTCTCTACCTCCATCTGATGGATCAGCTCCGTTGGGGACTGATCATGGAACCGGAAGGAATCCGCGAAGGAAAGAGACTGCTTCTCTATGGGCTTTACTGTGGTCCGGATACCTTCCTTGCCAGCTGCTATCCTGCCGGCGTCTGGGATAATGAGGAGATAAAAGGATTTTCACTCAGGGAATTGCTGATGTACATTCTCCTGTTTTATTTTTCCGTCCAGTCATGAATTACTGTTCCAAGAATCAAGCAATAAAATGTAATTTCCAGTCCATTGACCTGGCAATCACAGATGCCCGCTCCAATCTGCTGGACAGCCTGCGTTTTGCCTCCCACGACAGGGCTCACGGTATCTCCATTGTATTTGGCGGCAAAGTAATTGCCGGAACTGACGGACGGATCCTGGACACTCTGGCAGGCTCCTATGACGGGCTTATCATCGAATCCTTTAGCGTAGGCGTTCTTCCAAACTATGGCAATGACAGTTTTCTGAATGCACTTTCAGACTGGATCTCTGCCGGTAAACTGGTATGCATGGCTACTCAGGTAACCCATGAGGGCAGCGATATGGAAGTCTACCAGGTTGGAAAAGTGATCAAGGAGAAATTTCCCATACTGGAATCCTATAACATGACTCTGGAAGCTTCTGTTACCAAAATGATGTGGGTGCTGGGCCAGACACAGGATCTCCCAGAATGCAGAAGATTATTTTATAAAACCATTAATCACGATCTGCTGTTCCTATAATTCCGAAATCTCCATATCTTTCTATATTTCACACCCAAAAGGAGAAACTTATGAACCGAACCATAGAATATACAATCCCGGAATCCCAGAACGGACTTCGGGTAGAACAATTTCTCAGAAGAAAGGGATACTCCCGGCAGAATTTCACAGAAATCAAACGGATGCCTCAAAGTATCCTGGTAAACGGAATCCACTACTATATGCGTCAGACTCTGGCTGCAGGCGACCATCTCCAGGTCTGTATCTGCGAGACAGAATCCTCAGAGAAAATCCCACCGGTAAAGCTTCCCCTGAACATTGTTTATGAAGATGAAGACATCCTGGTGATCAACAAACCTGCCGGAATGCCTATCCATCCCTCCATGAAAAACTACTATAACTCCCTGGCCAATGCCCTGGCATGGTACTACCAGGATCAGGGAAAGCCTTTTATCTTCCGTTGCAGCAACCGCCTGGACCGGGATACCTCCGGACTTACCGTAATTTCCAAACACCTGGTCAGCGCCAGCATTATGGCCGATATGACAAAAAAACGCCTGGTACACAGGGAATACCTGGCAATCGTAAAGGGTGACCTCACCCCACCCACAGGAACCATCACAGCACCTCTTTCCCGCAAAGAAGGCTCCATCATTGAGCGCACCGTAGATTTTGACCATGGAGAAGAAGCCATCACCCATTATAAACTGGTAAAAAAAGAAAATGGGCACAGCCTGGTCTCCCTTCAGCTGGAAACCGGCCGCACCCATCAGATCCGTATCCATATGAAATATCTGGGCTATCCCCTGATTGGAGATTACCTCTACAACCCTGACATGGAACACATCACCCGCCAGGCCTTACATTCCTACCACATGGAATTCCCCCATCCCATCACAGGACAGAAGATGACCTTCACTGCTCCCCTTCCGTCGGACATGTCTGCCATCAGTCACCTTTAAGCACTACACGGATTCTCTTATAAATAAAGAATACGATCAGGGATGTCAGTGTGTATTTAAAGATATTGAATGGGAAAATGATCATTGCTGCAAATGTAAGAAGATTATTTACAGAACTGTGTACTGCACTTCCCATTTCAATAAATGCTTCTACCGGCATTCCAAAAGCCTTTCCGTATGCCGGAAGTAACACGAATGCATTGATAAAGCATGCAACTACTGCTGTAAGTACGGTTCCAACTGCCATTCCGATCACTGCATGTTTTCTGCTCTTAACAGATTTATAGCGGTAGATCAGACCTGCCGGAACTGCAAATGTACATCCAAAGATGAAGTTTGCCACATCGCCTACACCTGCTGTCATAGAGCCCTTTGTTACCAGATGCACAAGAATCTTCACCAGCTCGATCAGTACACCTGCGATCGGTCCCATTGCAAATGAGCCAACCAGTACCGGGATTTCTGAAAAATCCAGCTGATAAAAAGTCGGTGCCAGGAAAGGAAGCGGAAACTCCAGATTCATTAAAATTCCTGCGATAGCGCCAAGCATGGCTATCTGTGTAACGGTTCTCGTCTTACTCCTTGCCATCGCATTTCCATTTCTTAATACCTGTTCACTCATACTGTTTCTCTCCTTTGAAATTATTCTTTATGGATATGTCTCATATCCTGTTAAAAGAAAATTCCACAAGCTTTCTATATAATGAAGATTTTCTTCAACATATAAAAAACCCCGGATCATATCCGGGGTAATGAGCACGTATGGTAAATATCGCGTGTTCTTCTCTCATCCAGACTATACTGTCGGTTCTGGAATTTCACCAGATCAGCCACCGAAGCGGGTCGCGGACTATAACCGCCGGTAGGGAATCTCAGCTGATGCTGATCACCACAACCCCGAAGAATTTTCTTTTATTTGCGTCTGATTATACTACATACAGGCATCTATTTCAATATCATTTGTGACTTTTTTCTGAGTTTTATTTCCATTTAAGTTACTGTTCACTCCGTTCTCAGTAACACGCTTCGCGATGCACAGAATTTATGCTAATCGCATAAATTCGCGCGGTATATCTCGGGTTTTCTGTGACCTTCGCTCACAAAAAACACCTCGCGGGATATTACCAGTAAACAGTAACCCATTTAATCAATATTGTTAACCCTACAGCCCGCTAATACAACAACAAGCGTGTCTCCACCCTCGGTATTCTCAAATGAACTGGTTCCAAGCGGCAGACCGGTTACTTCTACTGTATCATCCTCGAAAACATCATCCAATTCTCCATTATAATAAACAGAATACTGCTGTTCTTCTCCATCTATCAGATTTAGCCATGTCAGATAATGTCCTTCTTCCATTTCCTCTTCCTGAACCTGTATTACGTATGCGTCCGAAATTCTCATCAGCTTATCACCATATCTGGATGGATTTTTGTTGATATGGCGAAAATCCAGTTCTGCATCTATCATTTCATCCGGTATTACCAGTTCTGGTGAAGCAGGGAAAAAATCATCATGTTCTTCCAGAAAAGTTTCCGCCTTCTCCGTTAATGTATACTCTGTACTGCATTGATCCTGTATATATGTATACAGATCCAGTGCTGTATAGCTTGCACCTGTATTCTCTGAGGCATATACATTTAAACTGTCCAGAGGTGTTACTCCCTGTAAAATAACCGCTGATAATGCTGCTATTGCGATCCTTTTCATAATTGTTTTTGCTGCCATAGTTATCCCCCTTTTCTTTTGTAGCATTTACTGTTAATTATATCTTCGCTCTTTCTTTAATATCCTCTACAAATGCTGTAGCTATTTTCTTTCTGTTGGAATATACAACCGCTTTGTTCCCGCTTCTCAGACATATCGTTATTTTATAATTTGAGCCTGCCCATATAAACAGGAGAACACATTCTGCTTTGTCACAGCATTTTCTTTTTCCTGTGTAGCCTGTACTTGAGTTTCCAGTGCTTCCATATTACTTTCCCCTCTTATTTCAGTTTTTACCGACCAATGTCTGCAGCAGTGCAATGGGTATTGTCACAAATCCTGCAACCATACAGATAATAAAACGTGTCATGTAGAAATATGTTGCATTGGAATAAACATACACTTTCTTAGACCACCATATCTTATTAGTCGCCCAGTATGCTGCCGCTATGTAAGCGATCATAAGTATTGCTGCCATAGTTTTCACCTCGCTTATGTACAATCTTCAGTAATTCATTTAGAGGATTATTATAATTCACTCATCCTTTATTACACTCATTATAACCTTCTCTTGTCAGCTTTTCATTCACTGGCAGTATATGTTTTATGCCACAGCAACAATAATTTTCTCACTTATAACCGAATATTCCTTATGTCTTATACTCGATACTCTCAAATATAAAATTTACAATTTTCTTTGATAATTGACGAAATACTGAGAATATGCTTTAATGGATTCAGCATAAACACTTCAAGAGAACAACCATAGTTCTCAACTACGCATTTACACCAACGATACATGTATCATATCTCACAAAAAGAAATGGGGGAACGCAAATGGGACTTATAGCTATCAGTAGTCTGATGCTCTTGGGCGGTATGTATCTGATGATCGCATTCGCATGGTGGCTTCTGCAGATCATTGCCAACTGGAGAATCTTTACCAAAGCAGGAGAGGACGGATGGAAAAGTATTATTCCAATATATGGCGATTATATTTCTTATAAAATCGCATGGCAGCCTGCATATTTCTGGCTGACATTGGTTCTTGGAATCGTATCTTCCTGCTTACAGGAAACTCTTGAAACAAACGACAGTTTAATGATCTCAATGATCATCGTACTGATCAAAATCATACTTGCCATAATCAGCATTATGTACAGTGTTAAACTTGCAAGAGCTTTTGGCAGAGGCACAGGATTCGCCATTGGCCTTATCTTCTTACAGCCAATCTTCATGCTGATTCTTGGCTTTGGCGATGACAGATACTATGGGGCAGATAAATAAGTATATATGTAAAAATCCCCGGAACTTACGTTCCGAGGATTTTTACATATATACAGATTACAGTTTATTATAGAATTCTGTTGTCAAAATATTCTTTTACCGTTTCACAGCAAAAATCAGAATTGTCAGTCCACTGGAGCAGACAGATAACTTGCCAGACAATATCCAGATGAACCTTGATAATACACAGAAATAAATCCGTTTCCGGCATCTCCGAATGTAGCAACGGCTGTTCCCAACGGAATCTGACAGATTTCAGCAGCATTTACATCTGGATTTGTTCGAAGAGTAATACTTTCATTGCAGTTAATCACATAACGTGTATGTGGAATCGGAGCACCTTCTGTTGGTTCTTCATATTTAGTAACCTGAGTAAGTGCAATCCATCCGTATGTTCCATTATAATTTGTATAGCCCCATGAATTTCCATTGGAAGCCACTGCTTCCTGAGTTACAGTCAGAACTGTTCCATTTGGAATCATGTCTGGAAGAACTTTGTCATACTCCACTCCTGCGCCACAGCGCATGTTTACACCGCCATCCGGGGCTGTTACTTCTACATCATAAGAATTTCCATGGGTTGGAATATCTCCCGGTGCAAGTAGTGCTATCTTATCAGCAAATTCTGTATAGTTTTCATTTGCATTAAGTTCCCTTGATTCTATCAATGTTTGCACAATATCTTTTCCGCTCTTTGTAATTCGTGTTATCTCCTGATATCCTTGATATCCATACAAAAAATACATTCCATTTCCATCTGGGGCTGTATAAAATAATCCCTGTCTGCCTACATTTCCAATATAGCTCACATCTTTTCCATCTTCCAATGTATAAATATCATTTACCCAATCAGCAAGACAGGTGCCATGTGATATAAGTAACTCTCTTATTCCGTCCTGATCAATATCATATAAAGCCAAGGAAATGCCAAAATCTCCGGAAGTGGCTCCTGCATCTGCTATTACATTTTCGTATGCAGCATACTCCGTCATATCTTTGTAATTCGTTGGATTTGATGCCATTACCTCAACATTTTGTCCTAATATTGAACTGGTTGTAATCAGCAAACTGGCAACTATTGATACTCTAACTAAATTTTTATTCTTTTTCATATCTATACCCCACTTTCTCACTCATATACAATTCTGTTATTTACATCAAATTCATTACATTTTCAAGATGATCTGTAGTTCCATCACTTCCCCTTCTATTTGTTATCTTTTCTACACCCAAAACAGCATTAATATATCCATGTTTGCAGTTTCTACTCTTTATTATACTTTTTCTTCTTCAAATACTCAATCATTAATCACCATTGAATAACTAATTGTTTTTTTCTTTCGTTACTGTTCAGACCCAATGTCATTAACTTAAGCAATTTGCTAATACTGCATTGATGAAAATATCAGCAGAAGGATTTGATTATGATAAAAAAGGGGATATTGAGGGATTAAGATACAATGTTTTACTGAAATTTGGGTATAACAAAAAGACAAAATCAATATTTAACATTGAAATTTGTCTAAAGATGAAATATAGTAATATATGAGTTAATGCTAATGTCTATAACAAAAACTCATCGGAAGTTTAAACCTATGCTGGCGGGCAAAGGTTCTTCCAGGTCAATAGTTACATTTATGATTATGCTGGAACTGAAATTATATAGAATAACTCTTGCCCATACTTCCTGCACAATATAATCATATTTTTTTGAGTGAAACGTTTTCAGACACAGGGAATATTTTAAATCTCGGAAAGAGTTTTCCTCCTGCCATCTCAGATGATAAAGAGCTTTGAAATCTTCAGCTTTAAACTCTTCTTCTGGAAGATTCGTAGCAATGTTTTCATAAAAGCCATCATCAAGCTGTATGCGTAACAAACGTAAAGCAAGGTCATATTCCGTTCTTTGATCATTGAGATAATCCATTGGAGCATTCTGATAAATGTATCGGTATGAAGAGAATAGTTCAGGTCTGGAATATTTGCTTACAGCTTTAGACCTCGTCAGTATAAGAGAGATATCTTCATCAAAAGCTGGCAGGGTATCAACCGGATATCCCATCATTCCGGAAGCTCTTTTATCGTTACATCGGATAAGGAAGTACTGCCCCTTTTCAATCACATGGGCAAAGTTGTTGTAAGAAGTATAACCTCTGTCCCCAAAGAAAATGACTTTGTAGTGTTCAGGGATATCTGCAGAATCAACCATGGAACAAAAAGCAGAATACTCATTTCGCTTTCGGGCAGGCTGGACTAAAATATCAGTAAAACGCTTATCAAGTAAAGAAAACATAGCATTGATATGGATCTGATATGGATCTGGTTAAATCCTCTGGTAGATTTACCATTTGGTTCAAAATAGGTATCCTTATCTTCAGGGTTAAGGAAAATATCACAGGAAGAACCATCGCAGGCCCAGAATTCATATTTACCGTTATATAGTTTTTTAGGAAGTTTCCTGTTAAAAGCAAGAAGAAGATTCCGAAAAGCATCTTCCCTGATCTTTTTACGCTGTCTGTAAAAAGCCGCTTTGGAAGGTGCATCGATAGTACGTCCGAAAAAACGGTACAGTTCTTCCCTGATACAGTCAGCTTCCATAGTCAGAAACATCAGCATATAATCTTTAAAACCAAGTTTTCTGTTTCTGATAAAATCAACTCCGGGTTTGATAGCATATTTTTCCGGTGTTTTGGAAAGATCATTGATAGCAGCAAGTAAAATAGCTTTGATAGAATCTGAATAGTTCATAAATAAATACTCCTTTGATTAAGTAATTAAAAATAACAGTGCCTAATCAAAGGACGTTATTACTGATTGATCAGTAATAACGCCGCATATTGAGGAGTATTTGTCAAGTAATATTTTAGGAAATATCAAGCAGGTATCAGAGAGAGCATTGCCCGTTTAACAAGCAACAATCTCTTAAGTTAATGACATTGCCTTTGAACAGTAACAAAAATATCGTACAGGGCTTTCTAATATATAATGTGTTTGCTGAATCCATTACAAGATAAGGTTGTGATATGCAAGAGACAAATCATCCTCATTTGCGCAGGAACAGTCGCTACTACCTATATCTTACCTTTCCACTCTCTGTGGAATTTTAATGACTCTTTTGCATACTCTATAGTAATCTGTTACTTCTTAATAAAATGCAATTCCAAGAAATACTGCAAATGCCAGTCCAATCAATGTAATACATACAGATGTGATAAAGATCGGTTTGTAGCTTTCTTTATGTGTCATACCACAGGCAGCCAGGCAGGTAATCACCATACTGTTATGCGGCAGTGTATCCAGACCATTGCATGCAATTGCAGCTATACGGTGTAAAACTTCAGGATTTACTCCCAAGTCCATATATTTTTGTGCAAATACTTCCATAGCGATTCCGATACCACCAGAACCGGAACCAGTTGCTCCAGCAATCAATGTGGTAGCACTTGCAAAAGAAATCAGTGGGTTTCCACCAAGGTTTGACAGCATATCTATCAGATTCTGGAATCCCACAGTTGATTTAACAACATAACCAAATCCAACAACTGCTGCAGTATTCATAATTACCATGCTGGCACGTTTTACACCGTCATCGATCAAATTCAGTTTTTTCGGAGTAGTATTCCAATATAAAATCACACAACAGAAAGAAGCTAAAATAATTGCAATATTTACATTTACCTTAAATACATTTAACAGAACAAATAACAGAACCATCGGAACCACAGATCTCCATGGTTTTACAGTCTCCAATTCTTCAAATGCTTTCATTTTTTCTGCAATATCAGGTGTAATTACAAATCCGTCATTATTTTTCTTTGCTTTTCTGAATTCATACTCCAGATAAATAATACACAGAATACTGCTGAAGACACCAGTTGCAATACCAAGACCGGAAGCTGCCATAGTATCTGTACCAAGATACTGTGTTGGAAGCACATTCAATATAGAAGGAGAACCCGGGAACATGGAACTGTTATACGCCAGAGAAGTATAAATAACACCCGGAATCAACCATCTTGGCAGATTTTCCTGTTTAAATACGCACAGGAAGATCGGATAAGCGATAAACATCAATGCCCATCCATTCACACCTATATATCCTAAGATCAGCACTGCAAGCATACAACCATAAATTGCTCCACGTCCACCCACTTTAGAATAGATCATTTTTGCAAATGCTGCTGCAGCTCCAGATCCTTCCATTATAGATGCAAATACGGTTCCGGTTGCAAAAAGCAAAAAGTTATTCTTCAGGAAATCAGAAAATCCTGTAAAATATGTATCTGTAATTGTATCCAACACAGACAAACCACTGAATATTGCTAAAATTGCAACACATATTAATGTTCCCACAACTGGGTTAAATTTACGATAGCAAATAATAATCAACACAACAAGTGCAACAATAATTCCCAATAAACTCATATCCATAGTTTTATCCCCCTACTGTATGTTTCCTGAAAGTTCAATCGGTACAGCTCCGCCAAGTTTTACACTTGTGATAATCATTCCGTTTACACTGTCATCCTGGAAATGCAGCGTATAGATATCGTAACCTGACATATTTAACCAGTACTGCTTTATCACCAATGTCTTATCATCTTTGAATGCATAAGAAAAGCTATTAAGAAAATGATGCGGATCATCAAATACAGCTTCCTGTGTAATCCAGTTTTCAAATCCAGCCTCTACACTTACCAGCCTGTCCTTCAGGTGAAAATTAATCAGCAGTTCATTTTCTGTTTTTCTATTAATCTCTATGCTTTGAATTTTCCGGTCATTTTCTTCAAAGGAGAGTGTTTTATCAAACCATTTTCCTTCCAAGCAGGAATTTTTTGCTCCTTCCGGATATGGAAGACACAGGTCATCCAGATATTTTTTCAGTTTTTTCTCTCCATCTACATCTGTTTCCAATGTTCCTCTCTCTGTCGGTATAAACAACTTTTCATTTACGATTTTGCTAATCAGACGGTTCGGATTTCCATTCTTATCACTTGCTCCTGCTGTGATTGCAACTGCCAGTTTTTTCTCTGGATTAACCACGATCACATTTCCGAAAGCTCCATAAACGCCGAAGGAATGATCAGCAGTGATCCAATACTGATATCCGTATCCACAGACTGGATATTTTTCTTCGGGAGTATCAATCTGTTTTCTGGTTGCTTCTTTAAGATATTCTTCCGGAATAAGTGTTTTTCCGTTCCATTTTCCCATATTGGCAAGTAATATTGCAATTTTCGCGATGTCAGGTGTTTTCAAATACAACCCCCATCCTCCGACTGTATTGCCTTCTGGGCTTTCCAGCCATTCGATATCGGTAATACCCATTGGTTTCAAAACACGTTCTTTCATCAGTGCAAGCACATTTTTATGCATGGTTTTTGTAACCAGTGAAGACAACATATAGCTTGCTCCTGTATCATACTGAAAGACAGTTCCCGGATCATGGGGTAATTTATATGTAAAATAATGTGTGATCCAGGAATCTGTCACTCCACGAAAACAGGTGCTTAATCTGCAGGAATTTGCTGCCATTGTTAACAGATTACGAACTGTCAGCTGATCGATTCGTTTATCATATTCTTCCGGCAAATACTCTTTAAAATAATCTATCACCAGATCATCCAGATGTAATTTTCCCTCGTCGATTGCAATCCCTACTGCAATACTGTTCATACTTTTCGAAAATGAATGAAGCATCTGCATAGGTTCTTCCGTATATGGTTGAATGCATTTTGAAAAAATCACATCGTTATCGCATACTACAGATATAGAATGAATATCTTCGACAAATGTCTCCAGTTCCTGTACCATACATAACAGATTATCTGAAGATATTCCATAGGCTTCTGGTTTATTTTTTATCATTTTGTGCTCCTTCTTTTAATATTATTGTATTAAATTCTTT
>ERZ779843.969-NODE-969-length-37944-cov-3.327087_pt1 | contig 37944 bp, 49 predicted proteins | sample MGYA00511560_ERZ779843 | MGnify/ENA primary metagenome ERZ779843 (study PRJEB29588, sample SAMEA2158062) | human gut metagenome | biome: human gut; feature: human-associated habitat; material: faeces | place: Denmark | collected 2008/2010 ... | reverse complement strand
AGCAGGGCAAGACGTGGCTGCTGTATCAGAAGTATGCGGGCATGGGCTACACCAGTACCAAGACGCACACCTACCACGGCGACGACGGCACAGAGCACGCTGCCGACCCGCACACCTACTGGACACAAAAGGGACGGCTGTTCATCTATGACCTGTTGAAATCCGATGACATCTACCCGCTGATCGAGCGGGAAGCGGCGTAGGCAACAGACAAGCCGCAAGCTGCATAACATAAACGGAAAGGAGCTGGTATCATGGAATTCAGCGGCGAAATTTTGGAGGATGTGCAGTGCGATGGATACCGCAAGGTCGTGATGAAGACCAAGTCGGCAATCGTTGACATGCGGATCCCGGATCACACACCGGAGGAGGAAAAGAAACTGGCTGCGGATATCACGCAGGCGCTGTTTGAATTTGCGTTTCCGGATGAAGATTGGAGTGGGAAGCGATTAAAGGTAATACAGTAGCAGAACCCACCTGCAAAACCTGCTACTGGTACAGCCTCTGTCCGGAGCGGTCGAGGCTGTACCCGTGCAGGATGTTCGAGGACACGAGAGGAGGCGGGACAGATGGACAAGCTGCACCAGTGGGGCGGAGCGCCCTCCAGACAGGCACAGCAGCTCCGGCGGAACGTCCGGCGCATGCTGTCAGAGGGCTGGAGTCCGGCGGCGATCCGCCACGAGATACTGACCAGTCCCTGTACACGGAAAGAACAGAATAAGCTCCTGCGGGAGCTGCATATGGAGGTGAATGCGCTGTGAAGGTGATCGAAGATGTGCAGGACAAGTACGGCAACTACTGCATCATTTTCAAAAGCACGAATCTCAGGCTGATCTACGACTGGCTGCACACGCACTACAGCGGAAACGGCTTCAAGTTTGCAATCGTAATTGACCTGAGTATCGACTATGACTATGAAGAGCCGACAGAAACGCTGGTCTACTTTCTGGACGAGATCACAGAAGAAGTGCTGGATTATGCCGGATTGAAGCTTGCAAATGAAGAGAAAGCATGAAAGAGGAGGAAAAGAACAATGGAAGAACCCATCAGAGTATGGCGCAGCGCCTATGAGCTGTACACGTGCAGTCTGGCTGCGCCGGAGGTCACCGGCACGCCTGCCTATGTGGTAGCGCTGGGCACGGCGACAGAGCAGGACGGCTCCTGCATCCCTGCGCCCCGTTGCAAGACGCTGGGCTACACCCCCGCAGAGTGGTGCGGACACTGGCATCAGAGCGTGCCGGACACTGTGCCCAAGGTCAGCGGCAGAGTCATCATGCGGGAGCTGCTCCACGAGATGCACCAGCGGATTTTCGGGAGGGATGTGTGATGTGTACGTACTATCCAGAAGCCCTCGCCGCCAACCTGTATGGTATGCGCAGCGCCGCAGGAATGTCCCTCAAGGAGCTGGCGCAGCACGTCGGCGTCGGACATGCGACCCTGTGGGGCATGGAGAACTGCTACTACCGCCAGCGCTGCCCAAATCTGTCCACCATCTGCGCCATTGCCGACTATTTCGGCGTGTCGCTGGACTGGCTCTGCGGCAGAGTCCGGACAGAAAAAAACCCCGCACCGGCGGCAACCGATGACGGGGACTTGGATAAAAAATAAACCATCACTAGTATAACAGAAAGCGAGGGATTTGTCAAATGGGGATTCCTGTTTTGATTATGGGCGAGAGCGGTTCCGGAAAGTCCACATCGCTCCGGAATTTTGAGCCGGGGGAGATCGGCATTTTCAACGTGGCGTCGAAACCGCTGCCGTTCCGGAAAAAGCTGACCAGCGCAGACGCTGCGGACTATCCGATGATCGTCAACACCCTGAACGCACACAACCTGCTCCGGTATGCCATCGATGACAGTCAGTATCTGCTGGCGTTTGAGTTTTTCAGTCATGCCGACGAAAAGGGCTATGAGAAGTTCACCAACATGGCGCTGAACTTCTACAATCTGATCCGTTTCATTCAATTCAACACGCCGCCGGACTGCATCGTGTACTTTCTCCATCATGTGGAAACGTCCTACGACAGTGCAGGCAACCGGCGTCTGAAAGCAAAGACCATTGGCAAAATGCTGGACGAAAAGCTGACAGTGGAGGGCTTGTTCTCCATCGTGCTGCTGTGCCAGTCAGATTCCACCGGCAGGCACTTTTTCCAGACGCAGAGCAACGGGAACTCCACGGCGAAGTCGCCCATGGAGATGTTCCCGGCGGAGATCGACAATGACTTAAAGCAGGTGGACAGTGCAATTCGGGATTACTACGGATTGCAAAAGTAAAGACAACACACAAAAACCGTTCTGGGGAGCAGAATGAAAACATTTTTCAGATGTTATGTAAATTCTCGTTCATAGTTGTACGCCGATGTACAACTTTTGCCCTCAGAACGCCTATTTATGGAGGGACATTTTGAAACCGTCTTTCCGAGAACCATTCTAAGGAGGAACTCATTATGGCAATGTTACAGGGAATTCAGGGCGCAAACAACGTGCAGGAAAAGACGTTCGGCGGAAGTGCTTTCGCACCGCTGCCGGCAGGCGGATACGTCTGCAAGATTCTGAACGTGGGCGTGGACAAGACTGCCGGCGGAAAGCCGTTCATTAAGTTCCGCATTGATGTCGCCGAGGGAGAGCAGGCGGGCTATTTCCAGAAGCGTTTCAACGCCGATGCATCCAGTCCGTACGGGCAGAAGTGGAAGGGGGTGTACAAGCTTTTCCTGCCCAGCTTCACCGGCGACAACGAGAAGTACACCAACGCCATCGCCATGTACAAGGGGAATCTGAATACCATCTCCCGTGCAAATCATCTTCCCGAACCGAACATTGAAGCCGGATTCGATCCGGATATGTTCAAGGGCAGCATCATTGGTGTGCTGTTTCGGGAGGCATCTTATCAGGGCAACCGGTTCACCGAGCCGGCATATCTCTGTGACCCACAGAAGATTCGCACCGGTGACTATGAGATTCCGGCGCCCAGAGTGCCGGAGCAGGCGGGAAGCGCATTCGCCGGAGCAGGCGCATTCCAGGGCGCAGGCAACGCCTTTGCACAGCAGTCCGGCGGTGTCTTTGCGGCAGCATCACGGCAGTCCCAGAGCGCCCCGTATCCGGCGCAGCAGCCGTATTCCGCACCGCAGCCCCAGCCACGTCAGCAGGCGGCGCAGAGCGCTCCGCAGCAGTCCCCGCTGGGCGATCTCAGCGATTTCGAAGAAGTCATCACAAGCGGCGATGTGCCGTTCTGATGCAGGACATGATGTTCTGTAAGGGCACGGTGTGCCGTTGCAGACGGGAGGGGAGGCGTGCAACGTGATGGAGAAAAAATCATTTGTCATGTATGCGGACTATCAGAAACACATTGCACGATTGTCGGATGGAGATGCCGGAAAGCTAATGAAAGCAATCTTTGCATACGTCAATGGAAGCGATGAGGTACAGCTTTCGCCGGCGGCAGACATGGCGTTTTCTTTTATCAAAGAGCGCATTGACCATGATACGGAAAAATGGAATGCGATTTGTCAGAAGCGCTCCGAAGCCGGAAAGAAAAGCGGTGAATCCAGACGCAGCAAGCAAACACGAACAAAACGAACAAGTGTTCCGTTTGTTGAACAAAAACAAGCAAACGGGAACAAAGACAAGCAAACACGAACAAAACGAACTGAGAATGATAATGATAATGATATATTATCATTATCTCACGATAATGATAATATAGAGCAGACCAGCACCGCCCCCGGCGGGGCGGCACTGCCTGCTCCGGGAGAGGAGGCGGTCATTCCGTGGGATGAGATCGACTTCGAGTTAGTATAAGGACGTGAGCATGTGAAGTATCAACTGAACCAATCGGACATCTACGCATTTGCATCACGCATTGGCATTGCTGTCAAGCCCAGAGGCAACGAGATCAAATTCCAGCGATGCCCCTACTGCAATTCCAGCAAGCAGGATCAATGGACATTCTCCGTCAATGGCGTTACCGGCGCATTCTGCTGCCCCAGAGCCAGCTGCGGAGCGCAGGGGCATTTCGTGGAGCTGGCACGGGATTTTGACTTCCCGCTGGAGAGCATTGCGCCCAGGCAGTACAAGGAACTGCCCCGTGTTCGCCTGCTCACCTCCACGCCGGCAGAGGAGTATCTCTTTCGCCGGGGCATCCGGAAAGAGGTCACACGGGCATATGGCATCACCACCAATCCCAAAGACCAGAACCAGCTGATCTTCCCGTTCTACCGCAGCGCAAAAGACGCAGACGGACAGGTCTACGAGAAAATGGAATTTGTGAAGTACCGGCTCATTGACTACGACAAGAGCAGGCACAAGGCGAAGGAGTGGTGCGAGAGCGGGTGCAAGCCCATTCTGTTCGGCATGGATCACTGCGATCCGGCAAAGAGCCGGACGCTGGTCATCACCGAGGGACAGATCGACAGTCTTTCTCTTGCCAGTGCGGGAATCCCCAACGCCGTCAGCGTTCCAAACGGAGCGAGAGGGTTCACATGGGTGGAGCACTGCAAGGACTTCGTGGCGCAGTTTGACACCATTGTGGTGTTCGGTGACTGCGAGCGTGGCAGCATTACGCTGGTCAGTGAAATGCGGGAGATGTTTCCCAATGTGAAGATACGTACCCCACGGCTGAAAGACTATCTGGGGGAAAAGGATGCCAACGACATCCTGCAAAGCTTCGGGGAAAAGGCACTGCGGACGGCGGTGGAAAAGGCGGAGTGCTATCAGCCGGCGACCATCCGGGAAATGGCGGACGTGGAACCGGTAAATCTGGACGATGTGCCCCACTTCCAGACGCTGTTCCCGAAGCTGGATCATGCGCTGGGCGGCTTCTACGAGGGGCAGCTGATCACGCTCACCGGCAAGCGTGGCACAGGCAAGAGCACCATCGCCAGCATGTTTGCGGTGGCAGCACTTTGGCAGAAGTGGAACGTGCTGTTCTACTCCGGCGAAATGGCGGATTATGAGGTGAAGCGGTGGATCGATTTCCAAATCGCCGGAGAAAAGGCGATTCAGGAGCGTGTCTATACTGCCTCTACCGGCTATTATCTTGCGCCGGAGCAGGAGCAGCAGCTGGCGGACTGGTACCGGCACAGGCTGTTTCTGGTGGACAATGTCGCCATGGAGGAACAGGAGCACACAGACCTTACGGCAGAGCTGGAAACCGCTGTGCGGACGTATGGCGTGCGGTTCGTCATCATGGACAACCTCATGACGGCAATCGATGCCGGAGAGAATGTGTATCTGGAACAGAGCCGTTTCGCCAGGAAACTGAAAGCCCTTGCACGAAAGCTGCACATTGTGATCCTGCTGGTGGCGCATCCAAAGAAAAGCAGGGCAAGCGAACTGGACAGCGATGAGATTTCCGGCTCCGGAGATGTGGCGAATCTGTCGGATACAGTGATTGCGCTGGACCGTGTGAAACAGAAAAATGACGATGACACAGAATATCTGCAAACGCTGCTTGCTGTGCAGAAGAACCGAGCCACAGGGGTTCTGGTGCAGGGGAACGACCGGATTCCCCTGCGCCACAGCAGGAAGTCCAAGCGGGTATATCAGATGGGGGATCACGGCATTACGCCATTCCCGTTTGATCTGAGCAAGACAAAGGCGGAACAGACAGTGCTGCCGTTTTAGGAGGTGTGCAGGATGGAACTGGATGAATTGGATCGGCGGGCATACGCCATGCAGGTGCTGCCGGCTGGACTTTCCCCGCCGGAGCGGTATTATTTTCTGACCATGCGTGCGCTCTACGCCATGTTTGCCACAGGCAGGCTGACCGGGGAACAGGCAAGGCAGGAGAAGCGCGCCGTGCTGGAAGCATATCGGCAGCTGGACTTGCAGTATCGTGTGGGGCAGCAGGAACTGCGTGTGCTGTGGGAAGTACAGCAGCGTGGGGACTATTACCGAAAAAACGGATGCAGCGTCTGCCGGCAGCTTGCCAGTCAGCTGTCGGGGATCGCTGTGAAAGGGGAGGATTGATATGGGCGTATTACGACCGTATCAGGTGAAACTGGTGCAGCAGACAAGCCGCTCCTGGCGGACAGGGCACAGAGCACCCTGCATCGTGCTGCCCTGCGGCGGCGGGAAGTCGGTCATTGTGGCAGAGATCGCCAGGCGTACCACAGAGAACGGGAAGCTGGTGCTGTTCCTTGTGCACCGGAAGGAATTGTGCGACCAAATTCGGGAGACATTCCGGTGGTGGGGCGTGGAGATGTCCCTGTGTAACATCATGATGGTGCAGACGGCAGCAAGACGGCTCAGCCGCATGAAATCGCCGGCGCTTATCATCACAGACGAGAACCACCACAGCCTTGCGGCGACCTACAAGAAAATTTATGAGCAGTTTCCCGATGCATATCGGGTGGGCGTGACGGCAACGCCGGTGCGCATCAACGGTTCCGGTCTGGGAGATGTCAACGATGATCTGATTGTTGGCGTGTCTGCCAAGTGGCTGATCGAGCATCACTGTCTGGCGCCCTACGACTACTACGCACCGTCGGAGTTCGATATGTCCGGCATACAGACACGCAACGGAGAATACGACATGGCAGAGGCGGAAAAGATGCTGTCGGAGAAGTGTATCTACGGCGATGTGATCAAGCATTACCGCACCTATGCCAGAGGCGCAAAGGCGGTGTGCTACTGTGTGTCTATCCGGTATTCCCGCATGATGGCAGAGGCGTTCTGCGATGCCGGCATTCCGGCGGCACACATCGACGGCAGCACCCCGAAGAGCGAGCGTGACCGTGTGATCGCTGCATTCCGCAGCGGTGAGATACAGGTATTGTGCAATGTGGACTTGATCTCGGAGGGATTCGACGTGCCGGACTGCGGCTGTGCGATCCTGCTCCGTCCCACAAAGTCCCTGACGCTGTACATCCAACAAGCCATGCGGTGTATGCGGTACAAAGAGGGGAAACGTGCGGTGATCCTGGATCATGTGGGTAACGTCCGCCGGTTCGGGATGCCGGACGACGACCGGGAGTGGACGCTGGAAACACGGCAGAAAAGAGCGGCAGACCCGTTTGATGTGCTGGCATGCGAGAAATGCTTTTATGTCTTTCCGAAGTACGGGAAGGACGGCAAGCGTGCCACCTGCTGCCCAAGATGTCTGGCGCCGCTGAAAAAGCAGACGGAGGAAAAGCCGCCGGTGCAGGAGCATGATCCGGAGGAGAACACGGCAGCAGAGCTGGAAAAGGTCACAGAGGTACACGTTGTGCCCGCCACGCCGGCGCAGTGCCGCACCATGGGTGATCTGGCGGCATACGGCAAGGCAAGAGGGTACAAGCCTGGCTGGGCGTACTACATGGCAAAGAGAATGGGGCTGATACACAATGACCGAAGAACATCGCATTCAGAATGAGATACGGGCAGCGGTGTCGGAGTTCTGCATCATCTTCCGCATGAACGTGGGGAAAGGCTACACCATGGACGGGAGATGGTTCAGCTCCGGCGTTCCGGCAGGATTTTCGGACTTGTTCGGAGTGCGGAAGTCGGACGGGCGAGCCGTGTTCATCGAAGTGAAAACGCCGAAAGGCAGACCTACCAAGGAACAGAAACACTTTCTGGAACAGATGCGGGCAGCCGGTGCGATTGCCGGCGTTTGCAGAAGTGCGGAGGAAGCGGTGGGGCTGGTGAAGGAGGAGAAAGAACAATGATTGACACAGAAACAAGACAGCAGTTTGAGGACGAGGTATATCTCATCTGCGGCGAGGACAAGAAAACGGCATCACGGATCATGACGGCATTTGACACGCTGCGTGGCAAGCCCGGCGTGCTGGTTACCGAGGAACAGCTGAAGCAGATCAGGAAGGAGTTTTGGAGTTCCAGCGATGATGTTCTCGGCAATGACATGATCGAAATCGACGAAGCGTATAGCATTGTGCGTGAGTACATCGGGTGTGAGGAGGAGTAAGCCATGACCAAGATCAACGCCACGCAGATACTGCCAATCGCTATGATCCTGCTGGACACTGGTGCAGCGGCAGTTTGCCTGTGGCACAGGGACTACAGACGGGCGGTCTATTGGGTAGCGGCGGCAGTTTTGAATGTGACTGTGACGATTTAAGGAGGAGAACTAACACATGAAGAAAAGAATTATCGCAGCTGTAACTGCTGCATGCATGACGGCTGCATTCATGACCGGCTGCACGGAGGCGGAGAGAGCCACATACAACGTCCAGAAAGAAGCAGACTATTTCAACGTGGAACGCCGGCTGTCCGTTATCAACGCCAGAACAGACAAGCCGATCTTGGAACTGATCGGGTACTTTTCTCTGTCGAACAACAGCGATCACGAGCTTGTCGTTACGCTGGAAGTCGCCCAGAATCAGTACAAGGTGGATTATGTGTACCTGAACGAGTGGACGGTCTACACGGTGGAGGATATCAGCGGCGCACACGTTGACCCGTATCACTACGAGATCAACTTCTTGCCGGAGATGATCCAGCCCATCAAGTTCACACAGAATGATTGAGGTGATCCGCCATGTCACGCCGAACCTGTAAACAATGCGGGCGAATCCAGCCCTCGTGGAACTTCCGCAGTCGGTATATCTGTAAGGACTGCGCCGCAGTGCAGAGCCACGCCCGCTACCTCGCCAACCGTGACCGCATCCTCGCCACCCAGCAGGCGTATCGGGAGCGCTGCAAGGCACGGCGACTGGAAGCATCCTCGCCGGAGGAAACCGAGTGGATCGCCGACCCACACAGCATTGACGACGCCTATGTACAGCTGGCGGCGTGTATCCTGCGCCTTGCCTTCGACCGCTACCGCCGCATCCTATGCCGCTGTGCACGGGGAGATGCGACAGAGGCAGAGGTACAGGCAATTGAGCACGAGCTGTGCACACCATACTACGCCGCCCTCTCCCTGCATCGTGTGGACTTGCCGGCACTCTGCCGGTCGATGCGGGAGGAAATAGGTGTGAACTTGGATAGCGATAAAAAGGAGGTGAAAGTGTGAATGCAAATGAATTGATCGACAAAGTGTCAAATCAGACAGCGAAGCGTGTTGTGACGGAACTTGAAAGACATAGGCTGGTAAAGGCACGCCAATTGGACAGCTTCAAGAAAACGGAAAAGATACTATACGAATATCCGGATTTGAAACAAAATGGAGTTGTACCAGAACTTTGTTCGCTTGTAGAAAAAGCATTAAAGCGTGTAGAATCGGACCCGTATTATGACTTGATAGAATTAAAATACTTTAAGCATTGGACTCACGAGTGTATCGCAGAATACTTTAATGTGGATGTGTCCGTGATATCTAAGCGGCGCACAAAGCTAATAGATGCAATGCGACCGATCATTTTTGCACAAGACTTTATACGAGAACTCTATGATATGTAGGGTAAGAGCGTTGTTGGCAGGGTATTCCGTCTGTCGGCAGCGCTCTTTTTGCACATTTACGGCACAAAAAAGGCACAAACTGTTCTATGGTGTCATTCCTGAAAACAGTGTACAATAGCTGTATAAAAAGGTGGTGGAACACGCATGAAGAAACGTGGGCGAAAATGCTTGTACGAAACAGCGGTGAAGCCGAGATTTCCGGAAATTCGTGAGTGGCTGCAAAGTGGAGCTACCGAAAAGCAAATTGCCGATAATCTCGGTATTGCGTGCTCTACTTTTTACAGATACAAAGCGGAAAAAAAGGAATTTGCGGAGCTTATAAAAAATGGGCGGCAGGCGTTGATTTTACAGCTTAGAGGTGCGATTGTGAAAAGAGCAATCGGTTTCACCTACACAGAAAAGAAGCGATACAAGAAAAAAGACGAAACTGGTGCTGTGTGCGAGTATGAAGAGGAAACAGAACGGCAAGCTTTGCCGGATGTTGCGGCGCTTAACTTGTGCCTAAAAAACTACGATTCGGAAAATTGGGCAAATGACCCGCAGGCTCTGGAAATGAAAGAAAAAGAATTGCAACTCCGGCGGGAAATCGCAGAGTCAAGCGGATGGTAAAGAGGTGATATTGTGTCTGTATATGGTGTGAAAGAAAACAAATGCTTGGAGGATTTGTCTGCGCTTGTGCTTGAAATGCAAAACATCAAGGATACGCAAAATACCATCCTGAGCAGAATCAGTGAACTGGAAGGTCGAGTTGCTGTAGAACAGGGAACAATGAATGCAGCTGGCACGCTGAAATGGACGTTATACTGTAGCGGTAAGCTTGAAATAAGCGGAACTGGAAACACAGATGAATACGACAACCTCTCCTCATACACACCGATATATAGTATCAATGGTGTAAATGAAGTGGTTGTAGCAGATGGAGTTGGAGCAGTGAATACTGGAGCAGTTGCATTTGAAAGTTCCTCTCCGGTTTCTTTATCTGTCAATTGTACCACAATTGGTGATGCGGCTTTTACTGGTGATTGGACAAATTCGATCACAATTGGAAGACAAGTTAAAAGCATCGGGGCAAATGCGTTTCTTGGTGCTGGCACAAAGTATCATGCAGGGCAAGTGTCAAGCGCTCCGACTCTCAGGTATACGGGGACAATGGCAGAGTGGAAAAAGATAACGCTTTCCGCCGGCTGGAATAGCAACGCATATTTCAATGGAGATCAAGTCGTGTGCACAGATGGGACGGTGGCAATTTGATGGATAAGTTGCAAGCGTTCTATAAGTCGAAAAAGTGGGAAGCGTTTGTCAAACAGTTGCGCATAGATCGTGCATCTGCGGATGGGTTTGTGATCTGTGCGCATTGTGGTAAGCCAATCGTAAAAGCTTATGATTGCATTGCACACCACAAGCAAGAACTCACGTTGCTCAATGTTGATGACAGCATGGTATCTCTGAATCCAGATAATATCATCTTTGTGCATTTTAGGTGTCATAATGAGATACACAAGAGATTTGGATTTGGAGGCAAACCGCATGGCGTAGTCAAGCAAGTGTACCTTGTATATGGCGCTCCGTATGCAGGTAAGCATACATGGGTTGATGGGGTTGCAGATGACAGTGATATCATTGTAAGTTACGACAGATTGTGGCAGTCTATTCGCCATGGAAATGGGAAGCCGAGAGCACTGACAGATAATGTATTCGGCTTGTATGATTGCCTGATAGATATGGTCAAAGTACGGCGTGGCAGGTGGCACAGTGCGTATATCATTGGAGGATTTCCATCAAGCGGACAAAGAGAACGGACGGCAGAGGTGCTTGGTGTTAATAAATCAGTGTTCATTGATACACCGATGGAAACATGCTTGGTTCGTGCAAAAGCGGCTGGTGCAGAAACACAGTATATCCAAGATTGGTTTGAAAAATACTCCCCCCTACCCAGCTGAAAAAATGCCCAAAGGGGATTGCATAGGGAATACGTAATTTTCGCAGAAAGTGAATTTTTGAGATTTTTCCAAAAATTTTTTCTGAAATTTTGAAAAGTGAGGGGTTGGCGTGACAAGAGAAGAAGAATTGCGGAAACTTGCAGACGGTTTGGAGGAATCTGTGAGAACGGTCGTATCCGAACTGATCGGCGAAATCGTTTTTCTGGAACTGAAGCTGGAACAGCTGAAACAGCTCCCTTTTATTGAAACAAATCCCAAAAACCAAAATCAGCACAGAGAAACATGTGCGGCGAAGCAATACAAAGTGTTATTGCAGCAATACAATAACTGTATCAAGATTGTTTTGAGTGCGATTGGAAAATGCGATGAAACAGAGGAATCACCACTGCGGCAGTATCTGAATCAGATGAGAAAAAATAATGTATAATTACCTACTAGAATACCGAGAAGCAATCGGGAGTGGCGAAATAATTGCAGGTGCTGAACTTATCACAGAACTTGATAATCTCATCGCCGATATGAGAAACCCTCGGTATATATATGACACCACAGATGCAGAAACACGAATAGACTTTATGGAAAACTGCATCCGGCTCACAAAGTCTCCTTTTTACGGGAAGCCGATGAAACTCATGAAGTGGCAAAAAGCGTTTATCGAAGTGGTTTATAGTTTTAAATTTGCTGATAAAACGTATATTGATCCCTCTGGGTTTGAAAGACACATCGATCGTTTCCAGAAAATCGTGTTGCTGATCGGCAGAAAAAACGCAAAGAGTGAAACCTGCTCCGGATTGACCTTGACAGAATCGATCGTGGGCAATGAGGGTGCCGATCTTGTTTGTTCCAGCAATGATGATTCTCAGGCATCTATTCTTTACGATGCCATCGACACAATGCGCTTGATGATTGACCCAAATCAGCAAGATACACGGAAAAATCAGCGATGCATTCGTATCCTTGCGACAAACTCCAAGATTTTTAAGCTGTCTGACAGAACAAGAAACAAGGAAGGGCGTAACATCGATTTTGCTGTAGTGGACGAAGTTCATGAAATGAAAACGAACATTATTTTGAAATCGATAGAGCAGTCACAGAGTCTGAAAGACAATCCGAAGCTTATTATCATTACAACGGAGGGCTTCGTTGTAGACGGAGCTCTGGATGAGATTTTGAGAGATTGCAGGCGAGTGATTCATGGGGAGGATACCGGAGTTGCTGCCGAACGTCTTTTGCCATGGCTTTATACGCAGGACAGCGAGCAGGAGGTATGGGCGGATGAGCGAAGCTGGCAGAAATCAAATCCATCGCTCGGAACCGTCAAGAAATGGGATTATCTTCGCACCCAGATTGATATGGCACGCAAAAGCAAGAGCGACAGAATCTTTGTGCTGTCCAAAGATTTCAATTTCAAGCAAAACAGCGTGCAGGCTTGGCTTGGCGTTGAGGACTATAAGTATGAGGCAGTTTATGATTTAGAAACATTCCGCAATGCGTTGTGCTTGGGAGCGGTTGACTTGTCAGAAACCACGGATATGACAAGCGCAAAAATCCTGATCTGCAAAAAAGGAATGAAAACCAAGTACATCCATTCTCACTATTGGATACCGGAAAGCAAGCTGGAAAATTCAGACGATACAGAAGCAGGAGCAAAGTATAAAGAATGGGCAAAGCAAGGGCTTCTCACAATATGTGATGGCAATGACATAGACCTGACACTCGTTGCAGACTGGTTTTTCCAGCTATACAAAGAGTATGGATTTCGGCTTTACAAATGCGGATATGACGTTCGCTTTTCAAAAGAGTTTTTGCGTCGCATGGAAGAGTATGGTTTTGAAAGCGAACTTGTGCTGCAAAACAAGCTGACACTGTCGAATGCAATGAAACTATGCGAGGCTGATCTGAAAGCAAGAAATGTGAATTACAATCAGAATGAAATTGATGCTTGGTGCCTTGGGAATGCAGCCATGGAGATGGACAACCTTGGGAACGTACAAGCTGTAAAAGTGGACGGGCAGCCGTCGAAGAGAATCGATGGAGCTGTCACGCTGATTATCGCATACGAGATGTATCGGCGGTATAGAAGCGATGTAATGAGGTGATGAAATGGGGCTGTTTGATAATTTTAAGAAAAAGTACGAGGAAAAGAAGCGCAATGCTTTGTATGCCCGAATGATGAACGGACAAGCTCCCATTTTTTCGCAGTTCGGAAACAACATTTATGCTTCGGATGTGGTGCAGCAGGCGATCTCGTGTATCGTGCGGGAAATCTCGAAGCTCAATCCAACACACGTCCGAATTGTTGGTGGCGTAGACAGTATCCCGCAGGACAGTAGCATTCAGGATGTGCTTGATAAGCCAAATGAGATCATGTCGACCTCTGACTTTTTGGAAAAGATCGCATGGAATCTCTTCTTGAATTATAACAGCTTTATTTTACCAGTCAGGGAAAACGGAAAGCTTACAGCACTTTATCCCATTCAACCAAGTACAGTAAGCTTTTTCGAAGACCCAACAGGCAATCTTCTGATAAAGTTTCATTTTAACAATGGCTATGTATCCGACTTTATCCGATATGATGATTTGATTCACATTCGGCTTAATTTCTCAGTGAATGATTACATGGGAGGTAACGAACTCGGTCAGCCAGATCACAGTTCTCTGCTTGAAACACTGAAACTGAATCATATTCTTTTGCAGGGTGTCGGGAAAGCATTAAAAAGCAGTTTCGCTGTGAATGGTATTGTGAAGTATAACACAATCATCGATGATGGAACTGCCGAAAATTCCATCAAGGAATTTGAAAAAAAGCTGAAAAATTCGGAAAATGGCATCCTTGGAACTGATTTAAAATCAGAATTTATTCCGATTCAAAGAAATCTCCAAGTCGTTGATCCAGACACTTTGAAGTTTATTGATGAAAAAATTTTACGGAATTTTGGCGTTCCTCTTTGCATTTTAACCGGAGATTACACAAAGGAACAATATGAGGCATTTTATCAAAAGACGCTTGAACCGATCGTCATAAAGCTTGGGCAATGTTTTACAAAAGGAATTTTTTCAAGCCGTGAAAATCTTGGATATGGAAACAAGATTGTTTTCTATGCGGAAGAGCTGATCTTTATGACAACCACGCAAAAGCTTGAACTTGCAAAAATTCTTGGCGATCGAGGGGCGGCATATGATAACGAAATTCGTGTGATGTTTGGTATGCGTCCTTTGCCAGAACTCAACGGAAAAAGAAAACAGTCGCTGAACTACATTGACACAAGCATTGTGAATGATTATCAAATGCAGAACCTTGGCGTCGGAGCAATACAGGAGGGTGATGGAGATGGGGAAAGTTAAAAAAGAGATGCTTCGCAGAAATTATGCGTTTGAGGTACGTGCAGAGCAGGATGAGAAGCATGGAGCAATCATTACTGGAACTCCTATTGTGTACGAATCCAAAACGGATCTTTTTGATTTCTTCGAGGTTATTGACAGAGGGGCGCTAGATCATGCAGACCTTACGGATGTGCGCTTCCTTGTCAATCACGATACAAGTAAAATACCGCTGGCACGCAGCAGGAGGAACAATGACAACTCCACCATGCAGCTTTCGGTTGATAAAGATGGCATGAAAATTCGTGTTGATCTGGATATTGAAAACAATGCAGAAGCAAGAGCGTTGTACTCTGCTGTGCAGCGTGGCGATATTTCTGGGATGTCTTTTATGTTTGCCGTTGACTCGGATACATGGGACAACCTTGATTCGGATAAGCCGACACGGCATATCCGAGCGATAAGTACCGTTGTTGAAGTATCTGCCGTAACTTTTCCGGCGTATGAAGATACTGAGATACAAGCACGTGACAAAAAGGCGTTGGAGAATGCCAGAAATGCGCTGGATAGCGGAAAACGTGCAAAATCAGTGGACACTGATGCAATCGAATTGGAAAGAAAGAGACTTGAAAACTTTTTTATGGAGGCAAGAAGATGACTTTTAGAGAGTATCTAAAAAAGATTATCAAGGAGAAGCAGGAAAAAATCAACAATCTGCACGAGCGCTCTAAGGCGTCGAACGATGTGAATGAGCTGCGTTCTCTTGGCGAAACATTGGAGCAGGTTCTGAAAGAATTGAACGATGCCAAGACCCAGCTGGAACAGCTGGATGATAAGGATGATGACAAGGACAAGGGCGATGGCGCAGGAAACAGTGCAAGCAGCCAGGATACTAATGACGGAAATGCAAGAGCAATCGCACTTGGCTCTTATGGCACACGCAGTGTAATTCCCAAGGAGGATAATATTGAAAAGCGTGTTGCGTTTGCGAACTTTGTGACCCGTGGCACTCCGATTCCTCAGGAAATGCGTGATGCAACAGCAACGTCTGACACTTCGAATGCAATTCCTGAGAATCTCGTCACTTCGATCATTGAAAAAATTGATGCAATTGGCATGATTCTTCCGAGAATCACACGGACAAGCTTTCCCGTTGGTCAGAAGATTCCAGTAGACAGCGTCAAGCCTACCGCTTCTTGGGTCGGCGAGGGTCAGGGTTCTTCCGTGCAGAAGAAGAGCACTCTGGGTGCAATTGTATTTGGCGCATTCAAGCTGCGCTGCGAGATTGGCATGACGCAGGAAGTCACAGTACAGACCATTTCTGCGTTTGAAGCACTGTTTGTAAAGCAGGTAGCCGAAGCGATGGTGAAAGCAATTGAAGGAAAGATCGTATCTTCCGATGACGGCACATCCGGAAACCCGAAGGGCATTCTGTACAACGCAAATGAGAGTACATCTCCGGATAAGGCAGTCAAGATTGCAGCCGGAAAGAATGGTCATCTGGATTATCAGACACTGTGTGACATGGAAGCAGAACTGGAACAGCAGTATGAGAATGGTGCTGTATGGTTTATGACCAAGAAAACATACATGGCTTTCGTGTCTATGACAGACAGTGTTGGTCAGCCGATTGCACGCATCAACTATGGCATCAATGGCAAGGCAGAACGCACACTGCTTGGCAGAGATGTATTGCTGTGCGGTGATTACATGGATAGCTACACCGAGGACACGATTGCTGCGGACAAGGTGGTGGCATTCTTATTTGATCCGTCTGATTATGTGCTGAATACCAGCTATGATCTGGGTATCCAGTCCAAGATTGACTGGGACAATGAAGACCATCGCACGAAGGCTGTCATGTCTGTGGACGGTGCTGTTATTGACCGGCACAGTCTTGTAAAGCTGGTCAAGTCCGCAAAGTAAGGAGCATGAGAAATGGCAGATGCAGAAATTTTGGAAAGAGTCAAATCTGTGCTAGGAATAACCGGTGTGTTTCTGGATAACACGATCTCACTGTATATTGATGAAGTTGTCTGCTATATGCAGCACGCTGGCGTGAGTGATGACATGATCTCTGCGTCTGTCGGGCTTATTGCAAGAGGAGTTGCCGATTTATGGAACAACTCTTCCGGAGATGGTAAGCTGTCGCCATACTTCTATGATGGTGTAACGCAGAGAGCACTTTGCAGTAAGGCGGTGACGTGACATGTACCGTCCAAGTGCAATCAATGAACTCCGCACCGCAGTAAAGCTGCTTGTCCCAGCCTACAAGAAATACAATGGCGTTGCAAAAAAGATGTATCCGAGCGATGGGGAGATTATCTTTGTAAACTGGAAAACTTACGGGGGAACAGAGTCGACCGTGAACGGTGTCGTGTCCATTGTGGATACGGCGCAGATCACAACGTGGTATCGACCAGATATTGCGGCGAATTGTCGGCTTCTCCGTGAAGATGGGAAAGTATATGAAGTCATCTCAGAACCGGAAAATGCGGATATGGGAAATCAATTTTGCACGTTTAAGGTGGAACGAGTAAAGGGAGGTGCTTGATGTGGCAAAGAATACGCTGACACTTGCCTTTGATGGATATGAGATACTGCAAGGGAAGCTGAAAGAACTTGGCGGCGATGTGCGTACCGCTACCGAAAAAGCGTTGAAGCAATCCGCAGAAATCATCGAATCCAACGTCAGTGCTGCTATCATTCCGCACAACCAAACGCATGAGACAGAGCAATCCATCATCCAAAACCACGAGGTGGAGTGGACGGATACTACTGCAGAAGTCAAGGTTGGTTTTGATATCAAAAACGGCGGATTGCCTTCTATCTTTCTGATGTATGGTACACAGTTGCATGGGCAGCCGTGCATTGCGCCGGATGAGAAGCTCTATGACGCTGTGTATGGAAAGCAGACAAAGAAGCAGATCAAAAAACTGCAAAAGCAGGTGTTTGATAAAGCGATTGAGGAGGCGATGGGGGAGTGAAAGCAGAGCTGGTGGAGTTGCTTGAAAGCATTGGCTATCCAGCATTTTTACAAGGCAGCTTAAACAAGGATGAACCGTATCCGGGTAGCTTTTTCACATTTTGGAATTTTAACAATCCAGAAAAGGCATTTTACAACAATGACGCATCACGCTGTGCATGGGGATTTTGGGTGTACTTTTACTCAGATGACCCGCAGAAAGTAGAAGAAGTACCGGAGCAGGCAAGAAAACTTTTAAAATCCCATGGTTGGGTTATGGATGGGAAAGCACATGACATTTCCGTAGATCGCCCAACACATACAGGAGCTTACTTTACAGCATATAAGCTGGAAGAATATGAGGAGGAATCTTAATGGCTGACTCTAAGATCAGTGGAAAGGTCGTTGAATTTCGTGGCTGCGATAATCTTGTGATCGCAGAAGTCACGGCAGATGATAAGGAAAACGAGTACACATCAGGCGCAGTTGAAGTGCTTGCCCCTGTCGCAACTGTGTCCAAGACGGTTGATAACTCGACAGAAACACATTTTTATGACAACACGGGCATGCTGAACATCCGCTCTGAGGGCTCTGACGAAGTGACGCTGACTGTCCCCGTGCTCTCGCTGATCAAGCTGGCAAAGCTGATTGGCAAGACGGTAGACGAGGAAACGGGTGCTTTTATCGATGGTGACGCCGAGGAGAGATACTTTGCACTTGGGTATCGTCTCAAACTGACGGATGGCACATATCGCTATGTATGGCGTCTCAAAGGTACATTCAGCATCCCCGATGAAACCAGCGAAACGGAAAACGACGGAACAGATACAAACAATCAGGAGCTTACCTTTACTGGAATCAAGACGATCACAGTATTTAAAAAGGATAATAAGCGTGCAAAGGCCGTTGTACTCGATGAGCGAGATGGCAAGTGCGATCTGACAAAGTTCTTTGATAAGGTTCAGACGCCTGACACGATTTCTGCACTGAAGAAGTCTGTCTAAGTCTTATGCGGGGGGCTTCTCCCCGCAATACATAATCTATAAATGGAGGTACACAAAAATGAAACTTACATTGAAAATTTATTCCGGAAAGAAAGTGGAGAAGACGTATAAGGCAGAAACCGTGGACTTCTCTTTCGGCTTGATCGAAGATGTGTTGGATGTGCTGGACTTCGAACACATGGAGTCTAAGGCTGATATTGGCGTAATGATCGTAAAGGCATCTAAGCAGTTGAAGCCCTTCCTAAAAGAGATTTTTGATGGCGTGACAGATGAGGAAATTCGTCATACGCACATCCAAAATCTGATCGAGGTATTCCGTGGTCTGTATCATTATGCGGAAGTTGAACTTGGCTCGGCTGTAAGCGGTGGCGAAAAAAACTAACAGCGGGCGAGCCAACGCCCGAGACATTATACCAACTGCTTTTTGACCTAAACACAAACTTGTGTGATCGATTTCCTGCGCTTGATCCGTTTCGGGTACGCACACAGAGCTTCCATGATGTTTTGGCTGTGTATAAACGGCTCTATGATCAAAACAAACGAAAAGGGAAGCAGGAATGCGTTCAAAAAAACGGTGTGATCAGAAGACCGGCGCAAAATGATGACTGGTGCTAAGGGGTGAAGCGATTTGGCAGAAGAGAATTATACTGCGAAATTCCGAGTCGATATCTCTGACTTGAAAAAGGGAATTGCAGAAGCAAATCGATCAATAAAAACAGCTGCTGCTGAATTCAAAAACGCCTCCGCTGGCATGGATGACTGGTCGAAGAATGCAGATGGTCTGACAGCGAAGATCAGGCAGCAGGAGTCGGTAATTGAAGCAGAAAAGAAGAAGCTTGATCTGCTGCGGCAGCAGCTGGAACGGCTGACAAAGGCACAAGGAACTGGGAAGAGTGTTATCGAAGACCTCACCCGAAAATACAATGAAGCTGTACAGACCTATGGGAAAACAAGCGATGAGGCAAAAAAGTATGCCACGCAGCTTGCAAATGCTCAAAAGGCACAGGAGCGCAATGCGAAAGCGGCAGATGATTTAAAGCTGAAAATCTTGAATCAGGATTCTGCCATAAAATCTGCAGAGCACCAACTGGAACAGTACAAGACATCTCTTGAAGAACTCAAAAAGACATCAGAGTACCTGAAAAAGAGACAAGAAGAGCTTACCGCTGAATATAAACAGGCTGTTCAGCAGTATGGTAGAACATCTACAGAAGCAAAGTCGTTAAAATCAGAACTCAAAAGCGTACGTGACGAGTTAGAAGATTCGAAAAAATCATCTGATGACTACGCAGAAGCGATGAAAAAAATGAGTGGCGGGATTGACGACGCTGCGAAGAAGATGGGAAGTGGCATCAGTGAAGCTGCGAAAGAAATGGGGCAGGGCTTTTCTGTTGCGAAAGGCGCAATTGCCACATTTATCGGGAACACCTTGTCAAATCTCACATCTGCCATCGGAAATGCAATTAGCAGTGTAGCAAGCCTTGGTGCAGAAACACGGGAATATCGCACAATTATGGGGAGCTTGCAGAACTCTTCCGAACGTGCAGGATATTCAACAGAAGAAACCGCAGAGACTTTTAAGCAGCTGAATGGCGTGCTCGGAGACACACAAAGCGCTGCCACGACTACTGCAAACTTGCAAGCAATTGGGCTAGAGCAAAGTCAGTTAAAGGACCTGACAAACAGTGTTATCGGTGCTTGGGCAAAGTATGGAGATAGTATCCCGATTGATGGACTTGCAGAGGCAACGAATGAAACGATTAAAGTTGGACAGGTTACTGGTACTTTTGCAGATGCGCTAAACTGGGCGCAGATGTCAGCGGATCAATACAGAGATGCACTTAGCCGCAATCAAAATGCGCTTGCGGCTTTTAACACTGAGATGGATGATTCTGGGAACATCGAGGATGCGTACAGTGCTGCGCTTGCAGCTTGCAGTGACCAGACAGAACGTGCAAACATTGTGACAAGCACTTTTGCAAGCATGGGGCTTGCTTCTGCCGGAAAAGCGTGGCAAGACACAAACAAATCCATTGTGGATGCCAACAATGCAGAAGCGGATTATGAAAAAGCCACGGCAAATCTAGGGAAGACTATTGAGCCGATCACAACAAAAATCAGAGCAGGATTTTCGCAAGTCGTCGAAAAAATCGTGGAGCTTGTGCAAAAGGCGGATTTTTCGAAGGTGGAGTCTGCGGTTGACACTGGTTTTTCATTCTTGATCAATACAGTTATTCCGAAAATTGTAGACGGCGTTACTTTCGTGGTTGACCACAAGGACAGTATTCAGTCTGCGATCAAACCAATTGCAGGACTTGTACAGGCGGCATTCACTTTTCTGATCACAACAGTTCTGCCAAAAATTAAAAATGGCATTGACTATGTAGTTGATCACAAAGACAGCATTATTTCCATGCTTACACCAATTGCAACTGCCGTCAAAAATGCCTTCTCTTTTCTGATTGATAAGGTCTTTCCTGCAATCGAAGCAGGGTTTGGCTGGATTATTGACCACAGGAATGAAGTGCTTGCTGCAATAGCCGGCATAGCTGCTGCATTTGTGGCGTTCAAGGCGGTTACAATCATACAAGGCATTATCACGGCTTTTACAACACTGATTGGCGTGATAAAGTCCGTTGGCATCGCACAGGCAGCACTAAACGTTATTATGAGTCTTAACCCTGTTGGACTTATTGTTGCAGCGATTGCGGCACTTATTGCAATCTTTGTTGTTCTGTGGAACAAGTGTGATGGATTCCGAGAGTTTTGGATAAACCTTTGGGAGAAAATCAAAGATGTTTGCGGAACAGCATGGGAGGCAATCAAAAATTTCTTTGCTGCTGCGTGGGATAAAATCAAGGAAGTGTGGGACAAGGTAAAGCCATACTTCGAAGCGATTTGGGACGGAATCAAAAAGGTTTTCTCCGTTGTTGCCAAGGTCGTTTCTGGATATTTTAAGATGGCATGGAAAAACATCAAGGTTGTTTGGAATGTCGTTGTAAAATATTTCAAAACAATCTGGGAAAATATCAAATCCATTTTCGCTGTTGTAAAGGATGTGTTTTCCGGAGATTTTTCCGGAGCGTGGGAGGAAATCAAAAAGATATTTGGACGTGTCGGAGAGTTCTTCTCCGACGTCTGGGATAGCATCAAGCAAATCTTCGCAAATATTGACGAGTTCTTTGGCGGAGCGTTTTCAAAGGCTCTTGATAAAATCAAGGGCGTGTTCCAATCTATCGGTGATTGGTTCCAAGATCACGTGTGCCAGCCAATCAAAGATAAATGGGAAGATTTAAAGAACGCATTTAAAACGGCAGCAAACTGGGTGAATGACAATGTATTTCAGCCCATCAAAGATTTTTTCCAGTCTGTAGTAGATTTCTTCCGCACAGCGTTTGAAATCATTGGGCAGCTCGCAGAAGGCTGTTGGATTCTGATCAAAACAGTGTTCGGAGTTGTAAAGGATTGGTTCCACGATAATGTCATCCAGCCGATTGCGGACAAGATAACCACTGCAATCGATAATTTTAAAACCAATATGTCGGCATTATGGGATGGTATCATTGCCGTTTGGACAACTGTTTCAAACTGGTTCAAGACAAATGTTATTGATCCAGTAGTAACAGCATTTACAACTGCATGGGAATCGATAAAATCCGGGGCGGAATCGTTATGGAATGGCATTGTTGCAATTTGGATAACGGTGACAAGCTGGTTTAGCGAGAATGTCATAGAGCCTGTCAAAAAGCTCTTTACTGCCATGTGGGAAAAGCTTAGAGAGGGCGCATCGAATACATGGAACCGCATCAAGAGCATTTGGAGTGCGGTAACAAATTGGTTTGACACAAGGATTGTAAAACCAGTAAAAAATGTGTTTACAGACATGTGGAATAACCTGAAGAATGGTGCATCAGATGCATGGACGGGAATTAAGAATGTTTTCTCGTACATTGCGGATTGGTTCAAAGATAAGTTCTCGCAAGCATGGCAAGCAGTTAAGGATGTATTTTCCACCGGCGGTGAAGTGTTTACCGGCATTGTCGATGGCATTGAAGAAGCATTTAAGAATACCGTCAATGCGATTATCAATGGTATCAATCATGTCATTGCGATTCCGTTTAATGCGATCAACGATGCTTTGGATACCATCCGGAACGTGTCGATTGCAGGAATCCATCCTTTTGATGGGCTGATTTCTCGGTTTGATGTGCCACAGATTCCGCAGCTTGCAAAGGGCGGTATCGTAAACAAGGCGACGTTGGCGCAGATTGGTGAAGATGGTGAAGAAGCAGTTCTGCCGCTTGAAAAGAACAAAGCGGGTTTGAAAAAAATCGCATCGTTGCTTGCAAAAGAGATGGGCGGATTTGGCAGAGGCTATCAATCCGGCACACATGGTGGAACTGTGTATAATTTCACACAGTATAACAACAGTCCGAAAGCACTGTCTAGATACGAATTGTACAGACAAACCAAGAACCTGCTTAGAGCAAGAGGTGATGCATAATGTTTTGCTTAAAAGTTGGGAATGCCAGAGGTGAAATCTTTGAGCTTACTCATGATACCAAAAATTATGCCATCGTACATGTAGACGGACTTACTCCACCGAAATCATTGATAAACACAAGCGTAGGCGGTGGGATGGATGGGACTTTTTATAACTCTGCTAGAGTGGATCAAAGAAACATTGTCTTAACGGTTGTGCTCAATGGCGATATTGAGGGGAATCGCCAACGCTTGTACAAAATGTTTCCGCAGAAATCGCCGTGCATCATTTATTTTTCCAATGCAAATCGCAATGTGAAAATAACTGGATATGTAGAGGCGATGGAAGCAGACCTCTTTGTGCAAAGAGAACAGATGCAGATATCACTCATATGCCCTAGACCTTTTTGGGAAAGCCTTGAGGTGCTATATCATGAGTTGTCCCGCATCACAAAACTTTTTGAGTTCCCGTTTGCCATTTCTACGCCTATTCCGTTTTCGGAGATACTTTCCACACCTTTATGCACCATCAAAAATGACGGTGATGTGGAGTGCGGATGTGTGATCACTGTTGAGATATCAGATGCGGTAAGCGATCTTAAAATATACAACATGACGACCGGAGAACTATTCGGGTTTGATTATAACTTTATCGCTGGTGATGAAGTAACGATCAGCACTGTATCAGGCAAAATGGGTGTGTCGATGAAGCGAAGCGGTGAAACGATTAACATGCTAAATTATGTGACATCTGATTCAAGTTGGTTTCGCCTTGCTCTTGGGGATAATGATTTTACATTTCGGTCAAAGGGCGGCGCTGACGACGTGAGAATCAAGTTTGCAACGTCAATTTTGTATGGAGGAGTATGATGGTACTTTATGTGTGGCAGTACATCAATGGAATATATCAGAAAACAGCGCTCATTGATTATTCATCCTCCGTGATATGGGTGCAGCGATTTGTAGATGCAGGAGAGTTTGAATTGTATGTCCCAGCATCTCGGAAGCTTCTGGAACTTTTCACCGACCAGACGATATTGACAAGAGCAGGAGATGATGAGAATGCGATGATTTTTGAAAAGATGTCATTGACAACGGATGATGAGAACGGCGACTATCTAACGATTACCGGTAGGTCTATCGACAGCATTATAGAGCGCAGGATTGTGCCGAAACAAACAAGCTTTACAGGCACGGCAGAAAATTGTATTCGAAAGCTTCTCACGGAAAATATCATCTCTCCAAGCGATTCGAATCGAAAAATTGACATCTTTTCTCTCGGCAATACAAATGGGTTTTCGGAAAAAATTGACAAGCAGGTAACTGGAAAGAATCTCTTTACGACAATCAAAGAAATTTGCCAAGCAAATGAATACGGGTTCAGATGCCGTTTTGTTGGCGGCAGAATCGTTTTTGAGCTGTATAAGGGGACAAATCGAAGTACCCAGCAAACACTTGTACCACCGGTTATCTTCTCTCCGCAATTTGAGAACCTTGGGAAAACAGAATACACAAGAGACACCACATCCTTGTATAATGCTGTGTATGTTGCCGGAGAGGGGGAGGGGAAAGATCGTGTAATCGTGAAGCAAACGCTGGTACACCGTGAGGGGCTGTATCTGAGGGAACTGTGGGTGGATGCACGAACAACATCAAGCAACGCAGAGGAAACGCTGTCACCGGCAGACTATCAGATTTTACTCGGCATGCAGGGCGCAGAAGAATTGGAGAGCACCAAAGAAACCGTTGAGTTTTCTGGTGAGATGCTGGATGTGAATCAGTATCGCTACGGTGTTGATTACAACTTAGGCGATAAAGTGTCAGTTGTTAATGAATATGGTATCAAAGGAACAGCGATTGTAACAGAAATTACAGAGGTCGAGGATGAAAACGGCTACAAGATAGTTCCGACCTTTTCAGAATGGAGTTGATAAAATGGCAGTAAAGTTTGGCTTTTTTAATTCGGTGAACCATGACCGGCAGTATGATGCGGATGACATCTCAAATTATTATCTCAAACTGATTTCCAACGGCGTTTTTGCAACACCATCGGACAATATGCAAGTACAGGCATCGCAGAGCATGACAGTGCAGGTAAATGCGGGATGGGGATTCATCAACTGCAAGTGGATTGACAACAATTCGCCTTATTTGCTGACTTTGGCAGCTGCCGATGTGGCACTTAACCGTATTGACAGAGTTGTACTGCGTCTCAACCCGCAGGAGGCGAAGCGAAACATTGAGATTGCTGTAAAGCGTGGCACGACTGCCAAAACACCCGCTGCGCCTGCTCTGACTCGTGAAGATGGCGGTACATGGGAACTCTCTCTCGCACAGATTTATGTAGGTGCAGGCGTAACTGAAATCACACAAGCGAAGATCACCGACGAGCGCCCGAAAAAAGATGTATGCGGCTGGGTTACAGGGTTGATCGATCAAATCGACACAACAGAGCTTTTTGCGCAGTATGACAGTGCTTTTTGGGCATGGTTTAATAAAATCAAAGAAACGGTTGCCACATCAACGCTTATCCGTCGGTATACGCAAAAATATGTGACTACTGGTATAACAGAGCGTGTGCCGATCCAGATACCGCAGTACAATGATGCGCTTGACGTTGTGAATGTCTATGTGAATGGCATGAAGCTTACTCCGATTGATGATTATACCATCGACAGCAAGTGGATTGTGCTGAAAAGCAAGCTCGACGTCATCGGAACGCCGGTGGAGATTGAAATCTTAAAGTCTGTAGATGGCTCTAAGGCGGAAACGGTCATTGAAAAGGTGGAACAGCTTGAAGCTGAGGTGCAGGAGTTACAAAGCACACAAACGACAGCAATATGCGATGTGTCACGCCCTTCGAATGATTATTATGTCACTTTTGAAGATAGCAGTGGTAAGAAGAAAAAGATATCCACTAATCCAGTTGTATCTCCTTGGTCACAACCATATACAATTGGTAATCGTGCTCCAACGTACTCTGGCGGATTGATTTGGGCAGGATGTGATCCTGTAAAGGGAACGCCAACTGAAAGTGAACTAGTTTGCATAAGAGATATTCAGGTAGAATTTGCGAATAGTTTTGGGAGCATAGTCACCTTCAATGAAGTTGGAGCAAACAAAATCTTTAGCCTTAAAAGCGGAGCTGAATTTCGAAAATACACTGGTAGTAGCACGTATGCAATTGTTGAATTTCAAGACAAATCTGGTACGGTTGCTTTACTGGATGATATTCCCGCAGCTGCCACAGAAAGCCAAGATGGCTTACTGACGGCGGGAGACAAAAAGAAATTAGACGATATCCCATCGACGTATTTGCCTGTGTCCGGCGGTGTAATGACCGGCGACCTCGACACCGCAGCCAATCAAACAGAGATCATCGTCAGCGTCACCAAATCAAGCAGCGCATCGCCTACTGTTGTTGCGGGTGGTACTGTCGAAGCGTCCGGCGCAATGACCGGCAATTTGCCATCACGCAGATCGTTTGTTGGGTCTTATAAAAACACAGAAAACGGCGCATGGTACAACGTCGTCTCAGTCCGTCACCGGAACGGATACAACGACGGCGACCAGCACGGCATGGTGATATACTCCGATATGGGCGGCTTCACCAGCGATTTGCAGTGGAACAGGCAGGGAGGCAGCGGCGCGTGGCAGGGTGCCCGTACCTTACTCGACACAAAAAATTACAGCAATTTAATGTCTAAGGAGCTGACCACGGAAAACCTCAACGACAGCGCTGTAAATGGTATTTGCGGCTTTTTTTATGCCGCCGATGGCAACACCTGCACCAATACAGCAGTAAGCGGCAAGCCGTTTTTTATGTTTGCAATCCGGATTTCCACGGCAGCGAAAACACAGGTGGCGTTTTACCCGCACAACAACGCAATCTACATGCGGTCATGGTCTGGCAATGACTGGACAAAATGGCGGCAGATATAGGTGCAAAGGGAGAGAGAGATTGGACTGGACAGAGATCATCACCGCCGGCATTGCAGCGGCAGGGGCTGTGGCAGGCTCTGCGCTGATGCAGAGCAAGACAACCGCAGTATTGAAAGAACGCCTTGACGCACTGCGGAAAGACGTGGAAGTGCTGTCAAGGCGTGTGGACAAGCACAACGGGGTGCAGGAGCGTGTCCTGCTCGCCGAGTGCAAAATTGAAGAACTGGAAAAGGAGCTGGAGAAATGAAAAAACGGAATTGGAAACAGTGGCTGAAAGCAGCCGGCATCCGGGCGGTCAAGACCATGGCACAGACTGCTGTTGGCGTCATCGGCGTGGCTGCGGTGATGCAGGAGGTCAGCTGGGTAATGGTGGGCAGCTCTGCGCTGCTGGCAGGCGTGCTGTCCGTGCTGACAAGCGTGGCGGGGCTGCCGGAGGTTGAAGAAAACGCCTGAAAGGAGCTAGAAAAATGACGATTACCAATCAATATCTGACACACAATCGCCCGTACACCAAGCGGAGCCGTACCGATGCAATTGCGATGCACTGGGTGGCAAATCCGGGGACTTCCGCCGCAGCGAACCGAAACTACTTCCAGAACACTTCTACCGAGGTGTCTGCCAACTACATCATTGGCTTGGTCGGCGAGGTGATCTGCTGTATTCCGGATGGGGAGGTCAGCTGGTGCACCAATCAGGCGAACAGCTACACCGTAAGCATTGAGTGCTGCCATCCGGATTGGACTGGCAGATTCAATGACGCAACCTACAAGTCTATGGTGGGACTCACAGCGAGCCTGTGTAAGAAATACGGGCTGCATCCGCTGAAAGGCGGTGTAATCCGCCATTTCGACGTCACCGGAAAGAATTGTCCCAAGTGGTTTGTGCCCAAGTCCAAGGGCGGTTCTGACACAGAGGATGCCCAGCACTGGCATAAGTTTCTGGCGGATGTCGCAGCGCAGATGGGACAGGGCGCCGCAACCACAAAGCCGTCCGGCTCTGCCGTCACAAGGCTCCGCTACGACTGGAAGCAGGGGCAGCGGGTACAACTGTACAAGTGCAAGACGCAGCTGTTTTCCAGCGAATCCGCTACCACACCCGCTGGCTACCTGCCTAAGGGCACATACTACATCTATGACGGCAAGTGCTGCCGGAACGGGCGCTATCGTGTCACCACCAAGGCGGAGTACTGCGGCAAGATGCCGGCGGGGAAGTATGTCACGGGGTATGTGAGCGTGGATAATTTCCGGGAAGCGTAACGAAGGATAATATACAGCATCAATATGAGATCAAAGCGAAAAGCGGTAGCGTAACAGACAAAAAATCTGCAACGCTACCGCTTTTTATATTAAGTTAAATAGTTTCTTTCAAATTCTTCCGGTGTATAAGTATGGATATCACGGAAATATACCCCTTTTAGTTTGCCTAATTCAAACCTTATAGTTTCTGTAGCAGCTCTTTGGTTAATGTTATCTATAATTCTATTAAGAGAAGGTTTTTCTGGTGGATTTTGTTCTGGATTATAAACAAGAACAAAAACAAGATTTTTTCTTGTATAAGAAAGGGTCTTTCCTGTGATGTCGCCAAAGATGAGCAAGCTATCTCTTATTTTATCTCTTACATTTTTCTTTTTGTTTTTCATGGAGCCATTCTTAAATTCAATAAATATGATATCGTTGTTTATCTGTGCCAATGCATCGCAAGACTTGGCACATTCTTCTGAAGCTGAAAGACTGTTCATATATTTTGTTTTTACAACATCAAAATTTATTACTTCCATCTCAGAATACACCATGTATTCTGTTGTTGCATTATCCCGTGTGTCAGCGGATGTTTCTTTTAAAGTCGCCTTACTGTCATTAAACAAATTGTACTCATCAAGATTAATTTGATCCATCTTCATATGCCTCGTTTTCAAGTGTTTGGAATGGTGCTGCCATGTGCTTATAGATGCTCTCAGTGTTTTGAGTTACTTCATTTATACTAAAATTGTTATTATCATTTTCAGCAAGATAAATTCTGGTCTTATTTGCGATACCATGCTTTTTGGTATAGACTTCTAGCGCTTCTAAGAAATATGGGCTATGGGTTGTGACAAGAATGGTTAAATCAAATGTCTTTTGTAGTACAACAATCATTTCGGCATAGATCAACTGCCATTCCGGATGAAGATGGATTTCAGGTTCATCCAATATCAGAACGTCCTGCTGTTTTAATTTTCCGCTTTCCAGAAGGCGCTCTATTAAGGCAAAAGATTTTAATCCGGTCGATATATTTTGAAGATAAATATCGGCCGTTCCCTCATGATAAACATATTGGTTATCCTTTATTGCAGTTGTCCCAGAATAAGCTTTTCTTAAAACAGAATATACTTCTTCCAGCTTCTCCTTGTTTCCGACCGAATCGAAAATGTCGGACATCTTATCATCGGATTGGGTTCTTTTGGAATCAAGAATTGCTCTGATGACGTTTTTATCAAGGTCATTTCCCGGTACAAATTGGATTGGATATCCTGCATTCAGGTGATTCAAAACAAATGGATTATCAATATAGTAGGCGGGGTGGATAATCGGCATTTTTTGTGATAATACACATTTCTTTTGATAAAATTGAATCGAATTTTCCTTACCTTTGAGTCTGAGCTCGACCTTTGAACTAGCTCTGTTGTCTACAATTAGATTCCGAATTTGCTCATTAAAAATACTATTAAAATACCTGAAAATATACTCATTTAAAAGCTGCTCTTTTGGGATTCTCATTTTGTCGGCAATTTCTGCTGCAAGTTCATTTTTGTGAGGTAAATCCGGATATTTTTTTAAAAATCGAAGGACGTCATGATAGAGGATTCCTGTGTTGCCAAGACCCTTAAAGTAGGAAAAGAAATCAGATACAAAGGGATTGCGCAGAGAAAAATTTTCTTCCAAAGGAAGCCCGTATTTTGTGATGATCTGATTGATTTCTCTCTTTTGCACTTGCTCGATTTTTTTATCGGCATTGCACAAGGTATTAAAGATGGAAAACAAGATTTTCCCCACAGTACTTTTTCCGGTATTGTTGTTTCCGCAAATTACGGTAATGCCATCAAATGCGATTTCAGCCAATTTGATCTTTCCCACGTTTTTTATGCTTAAATTCAAAACCGTTTCCTCCTTCTCCATCGATATGCAATACACACCTATTATACCTCGTTTTTTAAAATAATTCAAGTCAATATTTTTATTGTAACTTTTTGATATCGTTTTGTAATTAGCTAAGAATGACATGATCAGGTTAGCGTTGGATTGATGATCCGTAGAAAACCGGCGGTGCAGCAGGGGAGAACCTTGTTTGCACCGCCGGTTTTTTATGTACAATAAGAATATAATATTTTTTTCTCATAAGTCCACATTTAGTTCGCCTCCTTTTCCCAAGGCCACGGTCCCTCGATCCAGCCCCACGGAGCATTTCCGTCGGTTTGTCTGGGTTGGATCGGGCCGAACTGCCGGATATAGGCGGACGCCGTTTTCTGACGCAGCGCCGAGACCTCCTGCCATTTGCGCAGGGCGTGGGGACAGCTGGGGTGCGTATCCAGATACAGCTGCAACTCGTACAGCACAAAGTCATACTTTCGCAGCATTGCCATCAGTTTCTGCCGTTCATGCACAGGGACCACCTCCTCGGAAGGGATCGTCCAGCGCCGGAAAGATCGTGCCAATGGGGAACGCCGTTTCTGTATCATATGGCTCCTCCCACTGCTGGTAGGGGACGTACGCCATGCCGACGGGCGTTTCCGCCGGAAACGGGCTGATGGGGGCGTGCTCTTCCACAGTGTCTGTATATCGGGCAGAGACCGGCTCCGTGCGGGGATAGTCCCGCAGCAGGTTGTGCTGCATCCCCGGGACACGGGGCATTCGTTCGTATGCGCTCTGCAAATTTCATCCGCTCCTTTCTCAAGAACTCATTCAAAACCCGCTCCGCCAATCCGGAACGGGTCTGTTTCATTCTATTCCGCAGCGGGGAAAACGGTGCGCAAAGATTTGCAGGGACAGGATGCGCCGTTACAGCAATCTTCTATGCCCCCTCTGTAGGGACAGGTTGTGCCGTGTCCGTGGTTACCTTTATTGTAACGCCGTGTCCCCACAAGGGGAATATGCAGGGCTGCTGTATCCGAACGAAACGCATCGCCCATCCAAACCCAAAAGAGCACCCCAGCCAAACCAGCCGAGGTGCTCTTTTTCATATCAGCATGGAAGATCCACGCAGTTTCTTAGAACTTGCCAGCCTTTGCAGCTTCCTCAACGGATACTGCCACAGCAACAGTAGCACCAACCATGGGGTTGTTGCCCATGCCGATCAGACCCATCATCTCTACGTGAGCCGGAACGGAGGAAGAACCTGCGAACTGTGCGTCAGAGTGCATACGGCCCATGGTATCGGTCATACCATAGGAAGCCGGACCTGCAGCCATGTTATCCGGATGCAGGGTGCGGCCGGTGCCGCCGCCGGAAGCAACGGAGAAGTACTTCTTGCCCTTCTCGACGCATTCCTTCTTGTAAGTACCAGCAACCGGGTGCTGGAAACGAGTCGGGTTGGTGGAGTTACCGGTGATGGAAACGTCAACGCCTTCCTTCCACATGATGGCAACGCCCTCGGTAACATCGTTTGCACCGTAGCAGTTTACCTTGGCACGGGGGCTGTTTGCATCCTTGGAGTAGCACTTGCGGAATACTTCCTTGACCTCGCCGGTGTAGTAGTCCATTTCAGTCTCTACATAAGTAAAGCCGTTGACACGTGCGATGATCTGTGCAGCGTCCTTGCCCAAACCGTTCAGGATGACACGCAGCGGTTCCTTCCGAACCTTGTTTGCCTTTTCAGCGATACCGATTGCGCCCTCAGCAGCAGCGAAGGATTCGTGGCCAGCCAGGAAAGCGAAGCACTTGGTCTCTTCCTCCAGCAGCATCTTGCCCAGATTGCCGTGACCCAGACCAACCTTTCTCTGGTCTGCAACAGAACCCGGGATGCAGAAAGCCTGAAGACCCTCGCCGATGGCAGCAGCAGCGTCAGCAGCTCTGCGGCAGCCCTTCTTGATTGCGATGGCAGCACCAACGGTGTATGCCCACTTTGCGTTTTCGAAGCAGATCGGCTGAATGCCCTCTACCATCTTGTATACATCCAGACCGGCAGCCTTGGTAACTTCCGCAGCACCCTCGATGGAATCGATGCCGTATTCCTTCAGAACAGCCAGAATCTTTGCTTCTCTTCTCTCATATGATTCAAATAATGCCATGGGTCGTTTCCTCCTGTTCCTTATTCTTTTCTCGGATCCACAAACTTCACTGCATCAGCAACACGGCCGTACTGACCCTGTGCCTTTTCGAATGCGGTGTTTGCGTCATCGCCAGCCTTGATGAAGTCCATCATCTTGCCAAAGTTTACGAACTTGTAGCCAATGATCTCATCATCTTCGTCCAGAGCGATCTTGGTAACGTAGCCATCGGTCATTTCCAGATAACGGGGACCCTTCTTCAGGGTGCTGTACATGGTACCAACCTGAGAGCGCAGACCCTTACCCAGATCTTCCAGACCGGCGCCGATCGGCAGACCCTCTTCAGAGAATGCGCTCTGGGTACGGCCGTATACGATCTGCAGGAACAGCTCACGCATTGCGGTGTTGATTGCGTCGCAAACAAGGTCAGTGTTCAGTGCTTCCAGAACGGTTCTGCCCGGCAGAACTTCTGCTGCCATTGCAGCAGAGTGGGTCATACCGGAACATCCGATGGTCTCCACCAAAGCTTCCTGGATCACGCCCTCCTTGACATTGAGGGTCAGCTTACATGCGCCCTGCTGCGGTGCACACCAGCCCACACCGTGTGTCAGACCGGAAATGTCCTTGATTTCCTTTGCCTTTACCCACTTTGCTTCCTCGGGGATCGGTGCAGCACCGTGCTGTACGCCCTGTTTTACGCAGCACATTTCGGTTACTTCGTTTGAATAAATCATGGTCAAACTCCTTTCATGATATGGCATTGTATGTGACTTCACCATACGGATTTTATTATACTACATTTTTCAGCAAGAATCAAGCACTTTTTCATAAATTCTGATTTTTTTCCGAAAAAGCCCTTGCCAAAGCGGAGTGCTCTGACGGGGGCTTTGGGTATTTTTTGCGAAAATTCCGGCAGATTTTTACTGGAGAACGTTTCCGGTGCCGCTGATGGTAAAGGTGATGGTGATGCTGTCCTTGGGCATGGTGCAGTCCAGCGGAGCCAGGCTGGTGTTATAGATATTGACCAGTTCCACGTACATGTTGCCCTGATTGTCTGCCATGACGCTGGGCTTTGCGATGGGATACTCGGTATCGTCGCACTTGACCACCACATCAGAGATGCGGGTGGTGTTGAAGTAGGGGAAGTCGGTGCTGAGGAACAGCATGTTCAGCCCGTCGCTGCCGGCGGGCGCTTTGTGCAGTCTGCTATGCTCTACGGCTTTGGATTTGTATAATGCTACAAAAAATCAGGTAGATTGTATGCTTGTATTTACATTTTCGAAAAAATGTGGTACACTGATTCTATCTGGAATAATCAGGTTCGGGCGGCACTGCTGCAATGTGTGACAATGTTGCGCACCTGAATGCCAAGGGATTTTGAAAAAACAAATCAGCAAATCGGAGGTCATGAACATGAAACGACACACAGCCAAACGAGTTCTTGCCGGGGTGCTGGGCAGCGTGCTGCTGGGCACGTCCGTCCCATTCACAACTGCCACCGCAGCAGATGCCGAGACCGGAGCAGTTATCTACAGCTCTGACTTTGAGGATACCGGCGAATCTCTGCCGTTCACCGGCAGAGGCGGCGTAGAATCCATCTCCATCACCAGCAGTCAGGCACACGGCGGCTCCTCTTCTATGATGGTATCCGACCGTGCCAAGGGCTGGCCCGGCCCCGCAGCTCCTGGTGGACGATATCTGCCAGCCCAACAAGGAGTACACCATCAGCGCTTTCGCCAAGACTGAATGGTACAACAGCGTAAAGCTGAGTCTGGAATACACCGACACTGCCGGCGAACGCCACTACAGCAATCTGGCAAGCGGCACATCCAACGGCGACTGGACAGAATTTTCCAACGTCAAGTTCAGCTTCACCAGTGAGGTTTCCAAGGTGTATGTCTACTTCGAGTGCAACGATGCCTCCACTCTGTACATCGACGATTTCACCCTTGCGGAAGCGCCCATTATCCCCATTGAGGAAGATATTGCCTCGCTGAAAGATGTGTACAGCGGCTATTTCAAAGTGGGGACTGCCGTTATGGCATCCAATCTCTCCTCGCCGTCCTTTATGGATTTGGTGCAGAAGCACTTCAGCGGCAGCATCACCTTCGGCAACGAGCTGAAGCCGGACTACGTGCTGGATCAGGCGGCATCTCAGGCAAAGGGCGGCAACACCAACCCGCAGGTCAACTTCTCGCAGGCAGACGCTCTGCTGAAATACTGCGCTGCGAATAAGATTCCGGTTCGTGGCCACACCCTCGTATGGCACAGCCAGACACCGGACTGGTTCTTTAAGGAGAATTTTTCCGACGACGGTGACTGGGTCGACAAGGACACCATGATCACTCGTATGGAAAACTACATCAAGAACGTCATGGAGGGACTGGCAACCCAGTATCCGGACGTGGAGTTCTACGCATGGGACGTTGTCAATGAGGCATGGCAGGACAACGGCACACCCCGTGCCGCAGGTTCCAGCAAGTCCGAAAACCCCGACAGCTCCGCATGGACACGGATCTTTGGCGACAACTCCTTCATTGAGTACGCTTTCCAGTTCGCCAGAAAGTACGCACCGGCAGGCTGCAAGCTCTACTACAACGACTTCAACGAATACATGCCGCAGAAGACCACTGCTATCTATGACATGGCAATGGAACTGAAAGAAAAGGGACTCATCGACGGTATCGGCATGCAGTCCCATCTGGACGTTGGATTCCCCAACGCTTCCACCTATGAAAATGCGCTGTCCAAGTTCGCTTCCACCGGTCTGGACATTCAGATCACCGAGCTGGACATCACCACCAGCGACACCTCCGAAGCCGGTCTGGAGAAGCAGGCGCAGATGTACAGCGATATCTTCGACCTCTGTGTGAAGTACAAGGACAACATCTCCGCCGTTGTTATCTGGGGCGTTACCGACGACCAGAGCTGGCGTGCAACCCGTGTGCCGCTGCTGTTCGACGAGAACTTCAAGGCAAAGCCGGCGTTCTACGCCATTGTGGATGACGTTAAACCGCTTGACCCCATCACCACCACAGTGACCACCACCAGCAGCGAGACCACGACCACAACCACCACAGAGCCGGACGGCAACTTTATCCCCGGCGATGTGAATTTCGATAAGGTGGTCAACGGCTTCGACCTGTCGGCAATGCGTCAGGAATGGGTTGGCGAGGCACAGTATGCACCGTATCTGGACATGAATCAGGACGGCAGCTTCAACGCCGCAGACGTTGTGGCACTGGCAAAGTTCCTGCTGGGCGAATAATCATCATCGAACCGGAACATCATACGCTCTGACCATAAACGGGACGGACGCACAATTTTCGTGCATCTGTCCCGTTTTTGTTGTATAAGCAGGGACTGGTTGTGCCGTGTCCGATTTATTCCCCAAAACATTTTCGGCGAAATACAAGCAAAAAGGGATACCGTGCAAGGTATCCCTTTTGTGTGATGATAAACTGCCGGACACGGCACAACCTGTCCCTACAAATCCCAGCGATACGTTTCTGCGCCTCATCCGAGGAAATAGCTGTACTTCCGGATGCGATCCCATTTCCCATCCCGATAGCGGATCTTCTCCGGCGGGACTTTTTCCAGAATCGGTTCGTAGATCTCGAACAGTTCGCTGTTCTGTTCCAGCTGCACATAAATGCTCTCGCCCTTGAACGATTCCCAGTCACAGCTGGCGATCTGCTCCGGATTCATCCGCAGGCGCACTACGGGCTGGCTGTTGTCATAGCCCGTCCCGCCGTAGACATCCAGTTCCAGCGTGGTGTCCAGATGGGGGGACAGGTTCTGGTAGGTGTCCAGAAAGCCGGATACGATGCGGGAAATCGAAGCGGAGGTCGCCAGACTCCGGCAGGACTCCTGCCACAGGTAGGTGTAGGACAGGACGTAGCAGTCGTTCTCCTCGTCGTAGTCCAGATTGACCTCGTTGTGATCTCTGGTGCTGCCATAGGTGCAGAAAGCGGCGAGCACCTGCTGTTCTGCTGCCCGTGGCCCGCAGAATGACTCCACATAGCGGATGTGCCATGCATTCGCCACGTCCCACAGGAAATAGAACCCGATCCAGATGGCACAGATGGTTTCCGCAAGGGCGAGGGTGCACACCCGCAGAATGGTGCGCTCCGCCCAGACACCACGCTTGTGCTTCCACATCAGGTACACTCCGACGGGGTAAAAGAGCACGAGCATCAGGATCACAAACCAGTTCCGCCAGCGAATGGGGTACACACGCTTGTTGCAAAAATGACAGCGCTTTTCGCCGGGGAAAAGCTGCGTTTTACAATGGGGACAGTCCATCTGCTTTCTGACCTCCTTTTCTGCAATGCTTTTCTATAGTATATCATATTTTTCGACGACTTGCAAGACGAAAAAACAATGCGCTTTTCCCTTCTGGCACGTCCTAAAATTTCCCGCCCGTAACAGTCGAATCTTGCGCAGCCAAAAGCAATGTGAAATTGCTCAGAAATTCAATGAAATTTCGCAAAAAATTAGATGATCCGTTAGAAATGGCGAAAATAGGGCTTGCAATTTTTGCCGAACTGTGTTATACTATCTGTATAACCTGTAGAATTTTGGGAAATACAGGTTTGAACTAGAACAAAATACAATTGACAAAATGGAGGAGTTGAAGATGCGCCGACATTTTTCTTCAGAACTCCAGCGCAGCACCTATGCAAAAGGGCGAAATCTGCGATGGAGTTTTTTGTTTTTGATCCTAGCCTGTCTGGTGGCTTTTTTTGTGGTGCACTGCCTGACATTTCCGGCAGATACTTTGACTGTCGAGGATGCGCAGGGAATTTTCCCCGCATCCACGGAAATTTCAGTGCCTGGATTTACCGAAAATTCCCATTTCTACAGCTACGAGGACGACCTGCTCTTCGCAACGGTCGTTCTGCCGGAGGGCGCTTCTGTGCCGGAGGATGCGGTGCTCACGGTGACACCCATCGAGGACACAGAAAATACGTATACTGCAGCAGCGGAGCGTGTGGCGACAGGGGAAATCCGGCAGGTGAAACTATATGATGTGAGCTTCTATACGGCAGACGGCACGTACCTCCCCGTATCTGACGAGGCAAAGGTGAATTTCCATTTTAAGGAAACCGTTCCTGTGGAGAGCCGGGATAATGTTGCGGTGCTCCATTTCGAGGAAGATGGGGTCAAGCTGCCCTCCATCACGGATGTGGCGGTGCAGGAGGATAACCAGCTGACCGACCTCTCTTTCGATACCGAGGGCTTCTCCGTCTACGCCATGGTGACATGGTCGGAGGAGATGAACTTGGACGGGCAGAGTTATGCAATCGTGAGTGTCAATGATGGCGCAGCTGCCGAGAAAAAGCATGCGGCATTGATGGGACATGCCTCGCCCAAAAACAGCAACCGGCTGGCGGCAGGGCTGTGCGACGTGATGAAAGTGGATAGCCAATACTATGTTTCCAGCACAGATGGAGAATTTACAGAATGGCATTTCACCGGTGGGAACGCTGCTGTATGGCAAAAACACCGTTGGCAAAGAAAATCTGTGGGCGAACGAACCGCATGAGGCAATCACAGCGATGATCACACCATCGGAAAATGTAAACTTTGAAAGCGAGAATTCCCAGATCATTCTGGAAACGCTGACAGATTATGTGGACAGCGAACACAAGGTCTATTAGAGCTTGTATTCATAGGAAATATATGCGGATTTTCGAGCAAATTTTTT
>ERZ779843.957-NODE-957-length-38500-cov-9.685889_pt1 | contig 38500 bp, 35 predicted proteins | sample MGYA00511560_ERZ779843 | MGnify/ENA primary metagenome ERZ779843 (study PRJEB29588, sample SAMEA2158062) | human gut metagenome | biome: human gut; feature: human-associated habitat; material: faeces | place: Denmark | collected 2008/2010 ... | reverse complement strand
GCGCCGTGCTGGGCGGCCGCCCCACCGTGGGCAAGAACTGCCACATCGGCGCTGGAACCGTGTTGGCAGGCGTCGTTGAGCCCGCAAGCGCCACGCCCGTCATCATCGAAGACGACGTCATGATCGGCGCCAACGCCGTGGTCCTGGAGGGCGTACGCGTGGGCAAGGGCGCTGTTGTTGCCGCCGGCGCCGTGTGCGTCGAGGATGTCCCCGCCGGTGCCGTCGTGGCCGGGATTGCCGCGGTGCTGCCGCCGCTTGTCATCCTTTCGATTGTTTCCGCCTGCTACCGGCAGCTGGTGTCGAATCCGGCGGTGGCGGCGGTACTGAAGGGAATGGAAGCCGGCGTGGCCGCGCTGATCGTCGACGTAGTTTGGTATATGAGCGGGATTGTTGCGGCAAAGAAGGAACCGCTGCCGGTTTTAATGATTCCGGCCGCTTTTGCCGCTTCTTTCCTGTTTGATCTCGGGGCGCTGACGGTGATTGTCGGCGGCGTGGCGGTTTTTCTGCTGCTGGTCCGGCTGAAGTTTAAGGCAAAGGAAAAGGGGGCGAGGTCAAATGCTTGAACTGCTGATCAGTTTTTTGTATGTCGGTCTTTTCAGCATCGGCGGCGGTTATGCCACTTTGCCGCTTATTCAGGAGCAGATTGTCGAATTGCACGGGTGGCTGAGCTATAAGGAGTTTACCGACATCATCACCATTTCGCAGATGACGCCGGGACCGCTTGCGGTTAACGGTTCCACTTTCGTCGGCCTGCGGGTGGCGGGCATTTTCGGCGCGGTTGTCGCAACTTTCGGCTGTGTGATCAGCGGCGTTCTGATTTCGCTGGCTTTGCAGAGTTTCTTTGCCAAAAACAAAAGCGAAACGGTGGAGCTGACGTTAAAGGCGCTGAAGTCGGTGTCGATCGGGCTGATTGCGTCTGCCGCCTCGGTGATCGTGCTGTTGTCCTGGTTTGCTGTCAGTTCGTGGCGTCAGATCAGCGGCGGGCCGGACCTCAGGGCCGTCGGTATCAGTCTGGCGGCATTGCTGCTATTGAGAAAATTTCATATGAATCCGGTCTGGGTCATGTGCGTCTGCGGCGCGGCGGGCTTTTTCCTTTACTAGCCCGGGGAGAACCGGGAAAAGCCTTTCCGGCGGGCCGGTTGTATTGAAAAATCCGCATTTGATATAATATCATAACGGTATTACAAAATAAACAGGAGATAAGTTATGAATAACGTAATTCACAATACCGCGCTGATTTTAACCATTATCGGCGGTTTGAACTGGGGGCTGGTCGGTCTGTTCGGTTTTGATCTGGTTGCTTTCCTTTTCGGATCAATGAGCGTTTTGAGCCGTATCGTATATATTCTGGTCGGCGCTTCCGCCGTATTGTTGGCTTTTTCCTCTTTTACTTCGGTTAAGCGCCTGCCGGGAGCGAAATAGTTTCCGGTATCGTTTGGAACAAATAGAAACCCCGGTTTCCCCGGGGTTTTTATTGGGGCCGTTTTTGTTTTTTTTAGTTGTTTTTATTCTTGTCGTAAAAATTGTGACCCCAAAAAAGAATATGTATGTTTTTTCCGTTTTTTCTTTCGGCTTTTGAACGACAAGGCAGGAATAAAGGCAATTTGCATCGGGGGCTTTTGAGGACAAAGAAAAACGACGGGATATCAAACGGGAAAATGTTTTTATATGCGGAATTATGCCGGAGAGGACGGAAAAAGAAACAAGATGCCGAAACAAGTTTGAGCATGGCAAGAGCGTGTTTTTTTTGGGGGAGGAGAACGTCGTAATGACAAAAGAAGCGCGGGAACGATCAGAAAACGGCCGTTCGGCTGCCGTACGGAAAGTTTCGGGGAAGGGATAAAAAGGAAAAACCCCGGAAAAACCCGGGGTTTTGTTGGTAGCGAGGGTCGGATTCGAACCAACGACACGCGGATTATGATTCCGCTGCTCTAACCACCTGAGCTACCCCGCCATAAAGACAGCATTTTTAATAAAGAAAATTTGTCCGCTTGTCAAGAGTTTTTTTATAAAAAATTTCTATAAATTTTTCCACATGCTGCCGAGGACGGGGCGGGCGTTCTTTTCATATTCCTCAAACAGCGACGACCATTCGCGCTTTTGTTCGAAATAGCGGCTGCGGCGGTTGAGATCGTAATAACGGGCTTGCAGAATGACGTCCAGCTTGTCCATCTGCTTGACGAATGCGGCTTCCGGCGTGTCGCGTCGTTCATATTCGGCAAACAGCTCAAGCAGCCGCGGACATTTCGTCCGGGCGGCGATTTGTTCTAATGCCTTGATTTCCAAGTCGTATTTTTCCTGCGGGGTGATCTTGTCGCCGGGAACGTAGTCGCCGGTGATTTCTTCCGCCAGGTCGTGAACGACGGCAAATTCCAGACATTTCAGCCGGTCAAGATCGTCCGGACACAGGATGAGCGTGAGCAGGCAGAGCCCCCAGGAATGGGCGGCGACGGATTCCGGGTTTTCCACCATGCGGCGGATCCAGCCGGTGCGGGGAGTGTCTTTCAAACGGCAGACGATTTCTGCCAATTGGTCTATGTTCATGTTTTTTCCTCATTCCGGCAGCTGACGGCCGGGTTAAATGTTGCGCGTATCTGGCATTTTAAGCTTGCCAATCTTTCCCGATTGTTTATATATCTGATAAATCGAATTGTAAACAACGGAGGTCGGATGACGAAATATAAACTGATGGCGGCGGCAGCCGTTTTGTGCATGGCTGCCGGTGCGGATGCGCGGGCGGAGGAAAAGTCCGGCAAAAGCGATCTCAGGGCAAATTTCCGCCGGGTGGCGCTGGAGATGTCTTCAACCGAAGTGAAAAACGCCGATCTTTACGTCGACAGTCCGAATTCCCAGTTAAGCGCGGACAGCAAGACGATGATCAAGGGTGTTTTTGATTTTGTGCTTGAATACGAACAGCCAAACTGGCAATGGAACAACAGTCTGTTTATGGAATACGGACGGACCAAGCTGAAACCGGTCGGCGAAGAGGACACCACCAACGAGGACGCCGACAAGATTTTGCTGACGTCCGACTATAACTGTAAATTGTGGAAGCTCGAATTTCAGAATGCTGACGCCGGTCCGTTTGCCAGCGTGGCCTATCAGACCGAGTTTACCAGAAACAACGACGCGCCGAGAATGAAGGTGGTCCGCGGCAAAACCGGCCTGAAGCTGTTTAACGGCGAGTATATCAAGGAACTGTACGCGGCGGCGGTCGGCGAATATGACTTTACCTACAGCGGCGACGAGGTGAGAAAAGGCGCCTATGAAATAGGGATCCGGGCGGAACGCCCCATTTCCGATCAGGTGAAATTTCAGCTCGAAGGCTATTTCCGCAACTATGTAAGCTACAGCAAATATGTGGCGACGGACCTGAAATACGAATTGAGCGTTACCGGGCGGATGGACGTGAAAATTTATCAGAAGTTCAGCCTGGCACCCTATGTCAGCTATTTTCAGGGAAAGGCGCGGGGCGTGGACAAGGAAGGTTCCAACTTCCTGATCGGCCTTTCGTTTGCCTATTCCGATTTGTTTAATCTGTAGACGGCGTGTTACAAAATAATGACATATCGGGCGGCCTTCCGGCGGGAGGTTGACTTGTGCGGTGCCGGATGGTAACATATGAACAGTTCCGGTGCATCACGGTGATAAGGAAATGTCCATGCCTGACAAATATACAAAACAAATACTCGTACGCAATGATTCGGTTGTGATGGTCGGGGGAACCCGGGCCTATTATTCTCCCGATAATGACGAAATCAGACTGCTGAAAGGCGATTTGACGGAAAAGGACTTCGGAATGCAGGGAAACGGCGTTCAGGACGAAGACATTTTGCTTGTTCACGAAGCTCAGCATCAGATTAATGCACGCAAGGGTTGCGGACATACGCCGATGTCGCTTGCAGAACGTTATCAGGAAGCCATGCATGACGAGATTGTGGCTTCCATTGCCGAAAAATTGGAGATCAGGCGGCGTTATCAACAGTTGAAAAGCGACGGAGAAAAAAAACGCCTTTTTCAAAAAATTTGCCGGTGACAGAAAAAATGCGGCGTATTTGAAGCTTTTGCAAAGCGGGAAAATCAATCCCAACAGCAAGTCGTCCGAAGATTTTGCCGAAGAAATGGCCTTTATCAAAAACAGTTCGACCGACTGGTGGGTGAAGCACGATGCTTTGGAATATCAGAAAAATCAAAATGGCCAGATTATGGATTTTTTGAGGGAATATGGGGAAAATGCCGTTTCAAACCCGCAGGGACTGGCCGATAATTTGAAAAAGATGTATCACATCGGCGGCATTGACTTTACCCGTTACGGGCAGGACAACAGCCGTCTGCCGGTTGAAAATCAAACATTGGCGGCGTTGGAAACAATGCGAGCCGAAGGGGCGGACGCGCAGAAGCTGCAGGCTTTTAACAACATGGGCGAGGGGCCTTATAAGCTGGCAGAATCTTTGGACGTTTCCGGCTTGTCTTACGATCAGGCCGCACAGGTTATTCAAACCGCGATTATAAACGAGCATCTGGCAGCGGAGATAGCCGGAAGCATGGCGTTGGGCGAAAAGCCGTCGTTTGATTTTCGTTATGTGGCATCTTCCCTGCGGAACCAAACCGCCGTGTATTTGGATATGAAAGCAGATGTTTGGGAAAAAAACGGAATCCTTAACGAACAGGGGGATGAGGAAAAATTTGCCCGCTTGATGCAGCAGGCAAAAACCGTGAAACTTGATCCCGACAAATGGCTGGAAGAAGTGCGGGATATTCTGACAATCGCCAAAGATCCGAACCGGGCAGATGAGTTTGCCGCCTTGAAACAGCGGATGGCCGGGCTGCGCGGGAAAAGCGTATCTCTTGACGAGGCGGTAGTTAATATGGATAAATTCAGACTTCCGCTTGATGGGAGCAGTAAAGAGGAAGTTTTGGAAGAAATGCGGCAAAAAGCGGAAGAAGACGCCAGATGGGCTGAGGAATATAATAAAAAGCATCCTCAAAAGGAAAGAATTTCGGAAGCTTATCATAAAAGCATAACCGACATGGAATCGAATTTGCTAAAAGACGAATTGGAAGCGTGTCGGGAAGCGGAAAGGGAGGTTAAGCCCCTGACGACTAAGCCGCAGACATTGTCGTACAAATTGATGGACGGCGTTAAATATTATTTTAACCGTCCGCAGCAATATCAGAACGTTGAATTAAAATCTTATGTCAACGAACGCGGCGAAAAGATAGAAATGACGCTGGTTGACGGCAAAAAGCACGGTGCAGCCGTATTGCGCGACGAAAACGGCAACATCAAAGAGGTAAAAGCGTACGACAACGGTCAGGAAATAGACTTGAGTAAACATAAATTCGGCATTGACGAGCAAGAGCGGACGATAAACGGCAAGCCGGCACGGGCAACAACGTTTATGTTGGACGGAAAGCCTTTTGGCGCGGTAGTGGTTGAGACGGCTGACGGCACCAAAGCCGATTTTTACGACAGCCGCGGCGTGCGGATGGAAGGCGCCGCCGGTGCAAAAATCAGGCGGACGGAAGAGCGGGTCGAAAGCGCCCGCGATTCCGTAAGGCAAACGATGCCGTCGGCGGAAGCGGAACACTCTGAAGAAGCGGTACCGGCCGCGAAAGAAAATGTTCCGGCGGAAACGGCGGATACGCTTCAGGTAAAAAAGACGCCTCTTGCGGAAGATGAGCAGGTTCAACCGGCGGACAGCGTGCAAAAAGTGGTGCAAGAGATGCGCCGCGGACATGACCGGATTGCGGCCATGCGGGCCAAAGTGGCGGCCGGGCACGAGGCGGACAGAGCCGCCGTGTATCGGAAAGTTTTCGGCGGCAACGACAACATCGAAGCCATCCGCCGATTGCGCAGTTCAAAAACGATCAGCAGCGGGGTCGTGCGACCGACGGCAATCCGCGCCGATCTGCTGGAAGGAAAGCTCCGGGAGTTTCAGGCGCAGCCCTGAACGGCTGCCGGACATAAGAAAGTCCGGTTGTCGGGGTTTGTTTGTCATGTGCGGAAAATCCCGGAATTTTCCGTAACAGGAGAACTTCCGGCTTTGTGCATAAAAACAACGCCTTTGCCGTCGTAAGGTTAACAACTGAAAACAAAATCGTTTTTTTATGGATGCAACATATGCGATATCCATGGTTCCGAAATATCGGAAAGAAGCTTTTTGTCGGCTGAAACCGGCCTTTTGTCTGTGAAACCTGTGTCAGCGAAAGGGGCAGATGTTACGGAAACCGGAGTTTGTTTCGGTCATGGCCGTATGTTTTCCGAGATGTGTCCGAATATTCGGTTATGGGTTTTCAAAGGTAAGGGCGGTTCATGAACGGCGGGGAAATGCAGATTTCAAGCGTCGGGGCGGTCGTTGGGGGACGGTATGGTATGTCGGTGCCTTGGGGAAGAATATCCGAAAGATAACGGAATATACGCGAAGCCGACTTAAAGAAGACGCGATGCCGATTCAGCTGATTATCAGTCTTGTTCCCCTTTACGATGAGCCGGGCAGTTTTCGCCCGGTTGCCCCAAGGGCGGCAAGCCTCGTTCCGCTCCCTCTTTACGGTGAGTCAGGCAGTCTTCGCCCGGTTGTCCCAAGGGCGGCAAGCCTCGTTCCATTCCCCCTTTACGGTGAGCCGGGCAGTCTTTGCCCGGTTGCCCCAAGGGCGGCAAGCCTCGTTCCGCTCCTTCTTTACGGTGAGTCAGGCAGTCTTCGCCCGGTTGCCCCAAGGGCGGCAAGCCTCGTTCCATTCCCCCTTTACGGTGAGCCGGGCAGTCTTCGCCCGGTTGCCCCAAGGGCGGCAAGCCTCGTTCCGCTCCTTCTTTACGGTGAGCCGGGCAGTCTTCGCCCGGTCAGGCCGTTTAAGGCGTTTGCCGACACGGTCAGCTTTATAAGCGTTTATGAAGGGCTGCCGGTCGGTCCGCAGATTTTTTGTGGCGGGAAAATTCCCGGCCGAGCCGGCGGGTTTCTTTTGGGCCGGGCCGGACTTTCGGAATTTTACGCCTTTCTTACGTAATCTTTCAGCAGCTTTTTGTGTCCGGCCTGATCAAACCAGATTTCCAGCTTGTTGCCTTCAATTTTTAACACTTTGCCGTAGCCGAAAGTTTCGTGAAACACGCGGGAGCCGACGGGGGTGGCGGAAGCGGCGTTTCTTGCTTTTTGTTTTGCCCGCCAGACGCTGCCGCTCCAGCCGTCGTCTTCGTCGCGCACATAGCTGAAACGGTCGCTGTCGCGGATGACGTTTTCTTCCGTCTGCCGGCTGCGGTTGTACCAGTTGGAAGAGCTTCTGTGCTGTTCCGCCCAGCTGCCGCCGTAACCGCCGGCGGCGCCGAAATAAGCCGCGGCCATATTGCAGATTTCGATATTGGCCGGCGGAAGCTCGTTGATGAAGCGCGAGGGCAGGTTGTTCTGCCATTGGCCGTAGATGCGGCGGTTGAGCGCGGTTAAAATGTACAGTTTCTGTTTGGCGCGGGTCATGGCCACGTATGCCAGCCGCCGTTCTTCTTCCAAAGCGCTGCCGCCGCCTTCGTCCAGCGCCCGCTGGTGCGGAAACAGGCCTTCTTCCCAGCCGGGCAGGAATACGGCGTCAAATTCCAGCCCCTTGGCTGAGTGCAGGGTGATCAGCATTACCTTGTCGGTATCAATGTTGTTGTCGTTGTCCATTACCAGACTGACATGCTCCATAAAGTCGCTTAAGGTCGGGTACTGCTCGGTGTCGCTCATGACGTTGATCAGTTCCTTTAAGTTTTCGATCCTGCCTTCTGCTTCCGCCGACTTGTCCATTTTCAGCATTTCCATGTAGCCGGAATCTTCCAGCACCTGGGCGGCCAGGTCGTCGGGCGAAACCGCGTTCATGGTCTGCCGCCACTGATAGAAGTTGTTAATCAGTTCGGAAACGTTGGTTTTGACCTTGCCGCTTAAGGCACCTTCTTTCAGCATTTTTTCGATTGCCATGAACATCGAGATGTGGTTGACGCGCGCTTCGTTTTCAAATTTTTCGATGGTTTTGGCGCCGATGCCGCGGGCCGGTTTGTTGATGATGCGCTCCAGAGCCAGGTCGTCGGCCGGCTGCAAAATCACCCGCAGATAGGCGAGGGCGTCGCGAATTTCCGCCCGTTCGTAAAATTTCGGTCCGCCGATAACCTGATAGGGGATGGCTTCGGCAATGAATTTTTCTTCAAATTCCCGGGTTTGCGCGGCGGTGCGGACAAGAACGGCCATCTGGCTGTAGCCGGTGCCGTTGCGGTGCAGGTTTTCAATTTCGTCGGCGACATAGGCTGCTTCTTCCGAACCGCTGTAGGTGCTGACGACTTTGATTTTGCTGTTGTCGCCGCGGGCGGCGGGCGAATTTTCCGCCACCTTTAAGGTTTTACCCAGGCGGTCCCGGTTATGGCGGATAAGCGCCGAGGCGGCGGTCAGAATGTTGGCGGTGGAACGGTAATTGCGCTCCAGCCGGATTACTTTGGCGTCGGGAAAATCTTTTTCAAAGCGCAGAATGTTTTCGATTTCCGCTCCGCGCCAGGAATAGATCGACTGGTCGTCGTCGCCGACGCAGCACAGGTTGCGGTATTTCTGGCAGATCAAACGGAGAAACAGGTACTGGGTGACGTTGGTGTCCTGATACTCGTCGACCATGATGTATTTGAAGCGCGTCTGGTAGTCGTCCAGTACGCCGGCGTCGGACATCAGAATGTTTAACGTGTAAAGCAGCAGGTCGCCGAAGTCGACGCAGTTGAGTTCCAAAAGCCGGGCCTGATATTTCTTGTAAACTTCGGTGACGACGTTGGCGCGGAAGCTGTCGTCGATTTTGTCTGCCGTCAGCCCTTTGTCTTTCCACAGCTGAATCTTGTCGAGAATCGACTGCGGCGGATACTTTTTGTCGTCGATGCCGTCGGCTTCGAGAAGCTGTTTGATCAGCCGGCGCTGGTCGTCTTCGCCCAAGATGGTGAAATTGCTTTTGAGGCCGACCAGTTCGGCGTGGCGACGGAGAATTTTGACGGCAATGCCGTGGAACGTGCCCATCCAGACGGAATCGGCGATGTTGCCGATGAGATTGCGGGCGCGGTTCTGCATTTCGCGCGCGGCACGGTTGGTAAAGGTGACGACCAGACAGTTCCACGGGTTGGCTTTCATGTTGGCAAGGATATAAGCCAGCCGTGCGGTTAACACTTTGGTTTTGCCGGTGCCGGCGCCGGAAAGCACCAGCAACGGGCCTTCGGTGGTGGTGACGGCCTGTTTTTGTTCGGGGTTAAGTTCGCTTAACCACGGCAGTTCCGGCATCAGCCGGGCGGTATTGTCATAGGTTGCCGCAGGCTCTTCGGCGGCCAGGTCGAATATGTCGCTCATTTTCAGGATACTTCTTGTTTTTTGGTTTGTCTTTGCCTATATTATATTATTATTTACGGAAATAAAAGCGCTTTATGAAACTATAAACAAGAGGGTAAAATGTCTGAAATACGCGATAAAATCGTTGGTTTGAAAGATTATATGGACAGCCGGATCATCGGGCAGAAGGATTTGGTGAAAAAAATGATCATCACGCTTCTGGCGGAAGGTCACGCGCTGGTCGAAGGTGCGCCGGGGCTGGCCAAAACCAAGGCGATCAAAACGCTGGCCGACTGCATTTCCGCCAGCTTTAACCGTATCCAGTTTACGCCGGATCTGTTGCCGTCGGACATTACCGGCAGCGAAATTTACGTCAGCCAGAAGGGTGAGTTCGAGTTTCGCAAGGGGCCGATTTTTGCCAATCTGGTGCTGGCCGACGAAATCAACCGCGCGCCGGCCAAGGTGCAGTCCGCGCTGTTGGAAGCGATGGCCGAACGGCAGGTCAGCGCCGGCGGACAGCGTTATCTTTTGCCGCGGCTGTTCATGGTGATGGCTACCCAGAACCCGATTGAGCACGAGGGTACTTATAATCTGCCGGAAGCCCAGCTGGACCGTTTTCTGATGTACATTAAAATCGACCAGCCTAACGCCGCCGACGAGCGCAAAATTCTGGAGCTGGTGCGCGGCGAGGGAACGCTCAGTACGCCGAATCTGAGAACAGGTTTTGACAAGATTGAAATTGCCGACGTCGAAGCGGCGACCCGCGAGGCGCTTAACACCCATATCAGCAGGGAACTGGAAGAATATCTGGTGCAGCTGATCGTTGCCACCCGCAAGCCGGAAAAATACGACGGCGAACTGGCCGGCATGGTGATGTTCGGCGCCAGCCCGCGGGCGACGATCGCGCTTGACCGCGCGGCCAAGATCAACGCCTGGCTGGCCGGCCGCGATTTTGTTACGCCGGAAGACATTCATGCGGTAATCTATGACATTTTGCGCCATCGTATTATCTTGAGTTTTGAAGCTCAGGCGGAAGGCGTCACCAGCGACGACATCATCGGCCGGCTGCTCAATTTGGTTCCGTTGCCGTAAGTTTTTTCCGAAGGAGTGCGAAATGCAGAGATTTGCCAAACTGGCGGCCGGTTTGTTCGGCCGCCGCAGAGAACCGGCCGGCGGGTTGTCCGCATCGCTCGAGGAACTGATGGAGCAGCGGAAAAATCTGGCTCGGCTGCACCAGAAAAGCAAACTGCAACCCTCCGACATGGCGGGCGAGGTCAGGTCCGCTTTCAAAGGGCGCGGCATTGAGATGGAGGAGATCCGCGAATATACCTTCGGCGACGACGTACGCGACATCGACTGGCGGGTGACCGCGCGCAAAAAAAGCCCCTATACCAAAGTTTATGCCGAGGAAAAGGACCGCGAAATCTATGTGCTGCTCGATTTGTCGCCGAGCATGGTTTTCGGCACCAGAAAAGAGCTGAAGTCGGTGACGGCTTCCAAGGCGGCGGCCCTGATCGGCTGGATGGCGCAGGAAAACCGCGACCGATTCGGTGCGGTGATATATGACGGACGGGAAATCCGCACCTTCAAATCGCGGCAGAACCGGGCGCATCTGACCGCGGTTTTAAAAAAAATCGCGGAAACGGGGCGCAAAATTTTGTCCGCACCGGCGGATGAGGAGGAAGGCGGCGGGACGGCGCGCGCTTTGCAGGCGATGACCAAACTGATCAAGAGCCGGGCGGCGGTGTTTGTCATCAGCGATTTTTACGTTTTCGGCGAGGCGGAAAAAAAGGCTTTGGCGGCATTGGCCAAAAAAGGACAGGTGTTTTGCATCAACGTTTTCGACCTGCTTGAGGAACTGGCGCCGAAAAACGGCGAATACATGGTGGAACAAAACGGCCGCAGTCTGGTGTTTGACAGCCGCCCGCCGGCTTTCCGTCGGGAGTACCAAAACCATTTTGCCGCCAAAAAGACAATGCTGCGCGAATTTTGCCGCAGATTCAACTGCCGGTATATGGAAGTTCGGACCGACGTTGACATTTTCCGCCAGTTGAAATTTATTTAACGCCGTAGTTGACAAAAAAATTTTTTGGTGATAGCTTTTAATCCAAATTATTTTGTAAAAAAGAGAGATTTTAATGGTTAAGACAAATGAGAATAACGCATACCGCAGAGGTCAGGAGCTGTTGGACCAGGGTATGTACAAAGAAGCGATTGCCCAGTTCGACGAAGCAATCAAAGAACAGCCGCAGTCTTGGAAAGCCCTCAATTCCAAAGGGTTTGCCCTGCAGAAATTAAGCAAGTACACGGAAGCCGTAGAGTGTTTTGACAAGGCGCTGGAACTTAATCCGCAATCGGTCGAAGTGATCAACAACAAAGGCGTGACGCTCTCCATGCGCGGCCTTTACAAAGACGCCATAGCCCAGTTTGATCAGGCGGTGGCGAACGATCCGACCTCGCTTGAAGCCCTGAACGGCAAAGCGATCGCGTTGCAGCACATGTATCTCTATAAAGAGGCGCTGGACGTTTTGGAACAGGCGATGAAAATCGACAACAAGCATACCCAGACGCTGCTCAGCATTGCGGTAACGCTGCAAAAGCTGAAACAGTTTGAGCGGGCGATTTCGTTTTTCAAAAAGGTGTTGACGTATGACAAATCGAACATCAAAGCCTGGAACGGCATCGGCGTTACTTATCAGCTGATGGGCGACAACAATTCCGCGCTGAAATGCTTTACCAAAATCCTGAATATCAACAGCCGCGAAATTCAGGCCTGGATCAGTATCGGTTTCGTTTACCAGAAAATGATGAAGTTCAACGATGCGCTCAAATGTTACAAAAAGGCACAGATGATCAACGACAACCGTTATCATCACAAACTTTACGACGGTTTGGCCAGCTGTCTGACAAAGTTGTCGGAGTTTGATCAGGCGATTGAGATTTACAAGCAGATTTTCCAGATCGAAGAAGGCAAAAAGAAGTGGGATGCACAGCGTTCCATCAAGTTCGTCAGCAAACTGAAACGCAAAAAAGCGACCGGTATGCTGCCGGATCTGGTTCCGGCCGACAACGACTGATCAGTTGTTCTTAATCTTAAAGCCCCCGGAGTTTCCGGGGGCTTTTGTGTTTCGAACGTTTGTATAAGCAGGTAGATGTAGACGTACCCATATCTTCGCGCTATAACTAAGCTATGGAACAGTCATATACAGAAAACAGAGTAATTGCGTGTATCACTGCCATTATCATATAGTGATAATGACAAAGTGCCGTAAGAAGATATTCAATGCAGATGTATATGGATTTTTTAAGAAACGGTTAGGTGAAATTCGTGAACACTACCCACAAATAGAGTTCATAGGACAAAACCGCGATAAAGATTATATACATCTTCAGGTTTCAATTTCACCCAAAATAAGTGTGGGTAGTGTTGTACGCATAATTAAATCCGATACAGTACGTGACTTGAAGAAAAGCTATCCGTTTCTTAAAAAATGTTATTTTGGTACGGAAAGTGTTTGGTCGGACGGGTATTTTGTCAGTACTGTCGGCATCAACGAGGCTGTGGTACAACACTATGTTGAACACCAAGGGTGCGAAGATATGGGGCAAGCTTAGCCTGAACTAAAAAAAGTAATCCACCGGCTAAGCCGGTGGAGTTTCATGGCAGGAAAACTTCGTACCCTATGGCAGGCGCGTGGCGGCGAAATTGCGCAGCTTAACGTTCCGCCTTTGCAATAAGCCGTTTTCTTTCATCCTTCCCTTGACGGGAGAGGTTTTTTTATACCGTCCCACGGCAGGTATGTGGCGGCGAAATTGCGCAGCTTAACATCCCGCCTTTGCAATAAGTCGTTTTCCTTCATCCCTCCCCTTGACGGGAGGGATTTTTTTATACCGCCCCGCGGCAGGCATGTGGCGGCGAAATTGCGCAGCTTAACATCCCGCCTTTGCAATAAGCCGTTTTCTTTCATCCTTCCCTTGACGGGAGAGATTTTTTTATACCGTCCCGCGGCAGGTGCATGTTCAGAAGAGTTTACGGCTTTTTTCGTTCACTTTTCTTGCCTTTTTTCGTTTCTCCGTCTTTTCTTGCTCTCCCTGCTTTTTTCCTCTTTCCCATTTTGTTCTTTCCCCCTTTTTCCTCTTTTTCGTTTCTTTCCCTGTTCTTCCTTTTTCCCTCTTTTCTGCTTTCCTTTTCCTTCTTTCCGTTCTTTTTTTTCCGCCCTTCCCACCTTTCCCGCTTTGCTCTTTGCGTATATAAGACTCTTTTGCCGTTGTAGCAAAAACGGTCGGAAATTGCCTGACAAAGAGCAAAGGCGTTTTTTTGAGTGTGTGTACCGTTTACACATATGATGCGGACCCCGAAAATACTTTGTTTCTTCGTCCCGAAATATCGAAGACCGCTCTTTTACGGAGAAAAACGCTTGAAAACGGGGGAATGATCGGAAAATCAGCCGTCGGAAAGGCATGGTCATTACGGAAACCGGAGGTGTTCCGATCCGTAATATTCATATGTTACCGGGGTTGCCGCCCGAATATTCCGTCAATTCAATTGCGGACTGTTTCAAAGGCAAAAGAAGTTTGTCAATATATGAGCGTTGTGGAAATGCAAGATTTCTCGATTGCAACCGGGAATTTTGGCGCCAAGGGAATTACGTTGATCTCCCGGGGGAGAATACTCAAAAGATACATTCGTAATCAATTGAAAAAAGACGCCGGGCAAAGTCTGCTCACACCGGACTTTGCTCCGTTTACGGGAGCCGGGCAGCCATCGTTTTGTCAGGGTGTCATGCCCTTAAGGCGTTTGCCGGTACAGTCGGGGCACTTCCGCATATGAAGAACCCCGCGTTTTACATGAGGTTCCTTTTTTCTGCGCCGGCAAGTCGGGGGACGACGTATGCTTTGAACGTTTGTGTGAGTTGGCATATGCGGGCGTTTCAGCCCGGCCGCAGGACTTGCGAAACTTGATCGGGCGTTTGAGGTCCGGAATGGCTAATGCCGCTTGCTTAAACTGGCGGAAGTTTGTTACATGCCTGACAAAAAACGTGGATTATCAGGGACGGTTTAGTGTCGGGATAACGCCGCTTCGCGTCTTTAATCATGCTCAAAACATAGGGGTGTTGCTGTTTCTGGACTTCCGGCTTACCATGTCGGATCAGGAACGTTTTTGAGGACGAAGCTTTGATTGGCAGCCAAACTCTTAAAAGTTGTTTATTTTTTTGTTTTTTATTTTCAATTGAGTTCTTAAAGGGATACTATATCAAAAAAAGCTTAAGGAGATTTCATGAAGACGGCAATCTGGGAATATATCATTCCTTCCGAGCGGGAAAAGGAAAATTTATGGAACAATTGTACTTTTGTTTTTGATACGAACGTGCTGTTGAACCTTTATCGCTATACCGGCAACACGCGCCGCATTTTACTGGAGGCTTTTAAAGATTTAAAGGGGAGGATGTGGCTCCCCTATCAGGTAGCGTACGAATATGCCAGAAACCGTTGTGACGTGATTTATGAAACGGTTGAGAAATACAACAAGCTGGAAACATTGGAAAATGATTTTATAAAAAAGATTGCCGAAGAATTGAGACTGAAAAATTCCGATGCGGAAATCGGAAAATTGCAGAACATGATTGCGGGCTGGATTGGTGAACAGAAGCAGGGCAACCTGATTGTCACAAAAGTTTCCGATGATAAAATTTTAAATCAGATATTGTCTCTTTTTAACAAAAAAGTGGGCGAACCTTATTCCGAAGAGGAAATGCAAAATGTTTTGAAAGAAGGAAAAGAGCGCTATTCCAGACAATTGCCGCCGGGTTTTTGCGATGCCGGAAAAGAAGCGGAAGAAGGCGACAATAATGCCTACGGGGATTTTGTCGTCTGGAAACAGATAATGGAATATGCCGGCAGCAAAAAAAGTGATATTATCTATGTGACCCATGACCAGAAAAAAGACTGGTGGCAGATTGCAAAGGGACGAACGGTCGGTCCCCGGATTGAGCTGAGAAAAGAATTTGCCGAGAAGACGAAGCAACGGTTTTACATGTATTCGATGGAAAGCTTTTTGGAATATTATTCCAGGCACAAAGGACAGACGACGGATCCCGATGTGTTGGACGAAGTGTCCTTTATTGAAAAAAAGCAGTCGAAAAAGAGGAAGGACGTTGAAGAGTTGTATTGGGACATGATGTATCTTGAACAACAGATCGAGAATATGCGGGAACGAATAGAAAGCCGTCAGAAAGCGGTTTCCAGACTTGAGAAAAAATACGGCGGTCGGGAAATGCCCGAACATATCACGGAACAATTGAATAACATGCGGTTGAAATTGGCGCGTCTGAGAAGTCATATGGAAGGAAAAATGCAGCGGCTGCTGTCTGTTCGGGAGAAATTTTTCGTCGAATCCGAATAGGCGTGCAGTTGTGATGCCGCGTATTTTCGGGCGTGTCGGGAAAAAGCGCGTTTGAGCGCAAAAAATGATGACGGGACAAAAGTCGGCGGTCGAAAACGGGACAGTTTCCCTTTTTTACTTGTTTTTTGTTGTGTCCGCAAGCTCTAAGGCGCCGGCAAACGCCTTGAGGGCACAAGGCGGCACCGGAGCGGACGCGGCTGAGCGGTGAACATGAAACGTCCGGACGCCAAAGGGCGTAAGGCGGCCAGACAGGCCGGTTTGCCGCCGTTTAACCGTAAGCGGAAAAATCCGCTTATTTTGGGTTGCCTTGCTTTTTCCGTTGGCTTCATATGTACTCTGTCGGCTTTTGAATGTTTTCCGGGGGCAGCGGGGAACCCTCAGCGCAAAGTGCGCGGGCTTCGTTATTCCAAGGCCGGCGTTTTGCCGCTTTTTTGCATATCGGTGAACCGTTCTTTCTTTTAAGATGGTTTATGATACCTATTTTAACGTTACTTTCGGCAACATATGAACATGCCCGGATGAACTGCTGCTTCCGTCGGGTTTGTTATTTTTTTATTGGCATAATCTTCCAGATATTTTTCCTGTTTTCGGATGCGCTTTGTCCTGAAGTTTCTTTCGACGGTATTTCGGCGCGAAACATCGGGGCATTTGCAATTCCGGTGGATTTGTTGTCCGGGCTGTTTTGATCATGGCGGCAAAAGAATTTTTTGATGCAAAGGCGAAAGCTTTTTGCAACCGCGCACTAAGGGGATAAAGAAACAGCCCCGGGAAGGCCGGAGCTGCGGGAAGGTTGCCGAAACGACGGAAAACGCTACTGCCGTGCGGCGGGAGTGTGAGCGGCGGCCTGTGCTCTTTCCGCGGCGGCAGAAGCGGTGTCCGCCGTCTTTTCCGCTGCTGCCGAAGCCGTGTCGGCCGCTTTTTCCGCGCCGGCGTCAACGGCAGCTTCCGCTTTTTCCGCCGCTTCTTTGGCTTTTGCTTTGTCGGCCCGTTCGTCAATTGCCTTTTTGGTGTCGCTGACAAGCTGCTGAGTGCCGTCGGCAATGTTGCTGCCGACCTGGGCGACGGTGGTGTCTTCGGTTATTTTGCCGTCATAGATTCCTTTGGCGACCAGATAAATGACAAGGATGAGCGCAACGTAGAAAATGTATTTCAATATGGTTCCCATGGTGTTTCCTTTCTAAAAGAACATTACTGTTTTTCAAATAATCAGGCATTGCAGGTTTTCAAGACAAAAATTTAAAATATTGCGGCATGTGCGACCGGGAAGCGGCCGGAAAGCGGGGAAAGCTGGGCGGTGCGGATCAGGCGGAAGGAAAAGCGGGAAAACGGGGCGGCGCGGATCAGGCGGAAGGAAAAGCGGGGAAAGCTGGGCGGCGCGGACAGGGCGGAAGGAAAAGCGGAAAAGCGGGGCGCTGCGGACAGGGCGGAAGGAAAAGCGGAAAAGCGGGGCGCTGCGGACAGGGCGGAAGGAAAGGTTTGCCGACAGCTTTGCGGCGGCGGAGAGGACAAACAAAACCTTCGTTTTGTTGAACACGGGGAAGAGTGGAATTGACGAAAATTTGCCGTGTCGTCCGGCAGGTTAAATAACGGCCGCCGGTCGGAGGAGCGTCTGCGTCCGCAATAAAAAGCCCCCGGCAACGGGGGCGGAAAACGGTTTATTTTACTTTGGCCTTCAGGTCTTTGATCAGACCGTCTATGCCGGACGGCGAATTTTTAATGAACGCCGTGTATTCGTTGCGGGCAGTGATCGCCAGGCTGACGTTTTCAATGATGATGTCGACGATCTTGAAGCTGCTGCCGTTTTGTTTGACGCGCCAGACGACGGTGGCCGGTTTTCCCTGGTCCATCGGTACTTTGGAATTGACGAAAACCTGGTTGGCGGAAGTGGAAGGAGAGGTACCTTCAAAAATAAAGTCCTTGCCTTTAAATTCGTCGAAGCGTTTGGACCAGGTTTTGACGTTGAGCTGACGATAAACTTCGATAAATTCGTTCTTCTGGCTTTGCGAGGCCTGCCGCCAATAGCGTCCGAGCACGAACTGGCCGATGAACTTGAGATCAAGCGCTTCGTTGAAAAGTTTTTCAAAGCGTTTGTCCTTTTCGCTTTGCGAAACGTTGGAATCGATGATTTCCTCAATTCCTTCCTTGGTGATTTTCTTGACAAAGCTCTCGGCTTTGCCGGCGTCGACGGCGGCGCAAACCGGGAACGACGTTAACATGAATGCGGATGCCAATACGGCAAGAATCGTTTTTTTCATAGTGTTTTCCCTTTATTCAAAATCGTCTTCGTCTTCAATTTCAAAGTCAAAATCGTAACTGGCCGCCGGATTTTGCCGTTTGCCTGCGCAAAGGTTGTTCATGGCCTGCCGGTTTTGCATATATGCCGAACGGACGGTGGTGTAGAAATCGACCGAATTGCTTTCCAGGTCGTTTAAGAGGTCAAGCGAACGTTCGCGGGCGTTGACGGCAACCACCGCAGCGTAGCTGTAGGATATTTTGTCCGCGTAGTTTTTGTCCTGCAGCGGTCCCCAGTACATCGGACTGGCGACGGCATCCGCCGTCAGGCCGACGAGCGAACGCGGCGTGGCCGGTCCCAGCAGGGGCACGACGACGAACGGGCCGTCGGGAACGCAGTATGTGGCCAGCGTGGCGTCAAAGTCGGTGGAATTGCGTTTGAGTCCCCAGCCTTCGGCAACGTCGAAAGTTCCCCCCAGGCCAAGCGTGCTGTTGATCAGAAAACGTCCGACCGACACAAACGTGTCTTTAATGCTTCCCTGCAGGGTGTGGTTGACGGCGGTTACGGGTTCGCGCATGTTGCCGATGAAGGAAGTGACCCGGTTACGGACGTCGGGGGTGGTTATCGCGCGGTAACCTTCGGCCAGCGGTTTGAGCGTGTATTTGTCAAGCTGGTAGTTGAAGTTGAACATCGAACGGTTGTAGCTTTCGAGCCAGCCGGAATCGTCTTCGGCGGCCTGAACGCCGAAAGCGGCGCCGCTTAAGAGAACGGCAAGCAGTAACGAATATTTGGGCAAGATAAATCCTTTCATAAAAGAATCGGTGATTTTTTGCCTAATATAGCAATGACGAAGCTTAATATCAACGACAAAAGAAGCGCGGCTGGGTATAATTTTATCAGAATCCTTCCGCCTGCAAAACTGATTGTTACAATCCGGAAATTTTTTGTGTTTTGCATTCCCGTCGGTTTTGTCGTAACATCCGCTTCAGTTGAAAACTTTGATAAGGACTATGGATAATGACAAGCAAACCCAACAAACCGATTATGCTGTTTGACTGCAAAACCTCCCAGAACATCATCGGGCAGGACAAGTTTTTGAAGGCTTTTGAAAATATTCTGAACCACGGTGCCTACTGCCAGGGACCGGAAACCAAGGAACTGGACGAGAAACTGGCCGCATATTCCGGCGTTAAATATTGTTCCACCTGCGGTTCGGGAACCGATGCCCTGACTTTGGCCCTGATGGCTTGGGGCGTAAAGGAAGGCGACGCTGTCTTCGTTTCCTCCTTTACTTTCGTCGCTTCGGCCGAAGCGCCGGTTTTGCTGGGCGCAACCCCGATTTTCGTGGATTCCGATCCCGACACTTACAATATGGATCCGAAAGACCTGCAGCGCGCGATCGACCAGGTTAAGAAAGAAGGAAAACTGAATTTGAAGGCGGTGATCCCGGTTGATATTTTCGGTTCTCCCTGCAATTATGACGAGATCATCAAAATCGCTCACGAGAACGGCATGAAGGTGCTGGCGGATTCCTGCCAGTCTTACGGTTCCGTATACAAAGGCAAAAAGGCCGGTTCGATCGCCGACATGACGGCCACTTCCTTCTATCCGACCAAACCGCTCGGCGGTTACGGTGACGGCGGCGCGGTATTTTCCGATACCGACGAGGAAAACGAACTGGTCAAGTCCTGCCGCGTTCACGGTATGAGCCCGGAAGACCATTATGACAACGTCCGTCTGGGCATGACCGGCCGCATGAACTCTTTCCAGGGCGCCGTTCTTTTACAGAAGCTGACGGTTTTCGACAAGGAACTGGAAGAGCGCTGCCGGGTTGCCAAACGCTATGACAGCGAATTGAGCGAATATTTCGGCAAGCAGAAGATTCTGGAAGGCTGCCGTTCGGCTTATGCCCTTTATACCGTTCACTGCGAAGACCGTGACGAGCTGATGTCCTATCTGAAAGAAAACGGCATTCCCTGCGGCGCTTACTATCCGCGTCCGGTCAATACCCAGACCGCCTATGCCAAGTGGAATACCCGTTCCCTGCCGGTTTGCGAACGTTTGTCGAAGACCGCGCTTTCGATCCCGATGACTCCGTATCTGGACAACGAGGACCTGGATTACGTGATCGCCAGGATGAACGAATTCGCTGCCAGAAAAATGAGCAGGGCCGCCTGACGCGAAGTTCTATCAACCCTTTGGAAATCCCCGGCTTTTGTCCGGGGATTTGCTTATATAACCAGTTATGCAGATACGCGGATAATCGGTGTTGCATTTATTGTTTTTATGCATTACTATTCGACATATTCTGTCTGTCGGAAAAACTGTAAGAGAAAAAGAATGTCTGAACTACCCGCCGTATCGGTGATTATTCCGGTCTACAACGTCGAAAAATATCTGCCGAAATGTCTGGACAGCCTCCTCGGCCAGACGATGGCAAACATTGAGGCCGTTTGCGTCGATGATGCGTCGACTGACCGTTCGGGAAAAATTCTGGAACAGTATGCGGCGCGCGACGGCCGGGTGAAGTTTTTTTCTTCGGACGGCAACGCCGGACCGGGCAGGGCGCGGAATCTGGGGCTGGAAAAAGCGACGGGGGAATACGTCATGTTCTGCGATCCCGACGACTGGTTTGAACCCGACGCGGTGGAAACCGCATACCGGCGCATTGCCGAAAACGGTAACGACTTTGCCTATTTCAACACTTATATTTATATGGAAGACAGCGGGCGGCAAAACGCGGACGCCCATCGGCTGGCGCCTTTTGCCGAAGTCTTCGGCAAGCCGGCTCTCCGTCTGCATGAGCTGACACCGCCTTTCATTCGCACTTCGGAAAGCTGGTATAAAATTTATCGGAAGAAGTTTTTGGATGAAAACGGCATTCGTTTTGCCGGGCTGAGGTTGTGCGAGGATATTCCGTTTTTTATGAAAGCGGTGGTTTCAGCCGATACGGTGTCGGTTGAAAAGCGGCCGCTTTACTATCACCTGATGCGTTCAAATTCGCTGATTTCGGATTATTCCAACTGGCGCGACAGCCTGACCGCCTTTAAGCAGGGGTATGAAATCATCGGCGGTTCCGAACATGCGGAAACTTTTTACCGTTCTTTTCTGCCCTATTGCATCAACAGCCTTATTTTCTGGTATAACCGTTTTACCGCGATGAACAATAAGCTGCGCAAGGATTTTTATCGGGAAATGCGTGAGTTTTTCCGTTTTATTGACGAACGGCATGACGTCGGCAGCCTTAAAAACACGAAACTGGACGAATTTAAACGCATTGTCCGCCGCAGCTGGCTGCGGCAGCGGACGGGAGAACTGTTTTCCCGCCTGTTCGGCGTGGAAAAAGGGGTGCGGCACAGAACCGTCATTGTCTGCGGAATCAGAATCAAAATGAAAAACAATTAAACTATGGGGAACTTTTTATGTACACGGACGACAAAGCGACGCAATTGCTGGTTGCATTACTGAAAGAGTATAACATCAAAAATGTGGTCATTTCGCCGGGAACCAGAAATTACGGTTTTGCGGAAAGCATACAGCAGGACGATTTCTTTACCGCCTATTCGGTGATCGACGAACGGAGTGCGGCTTATTTTGCCACCGGCATCGCTTTTGAAACCGGCGAACCGGTAGTTATCGCCTGTACCGGGGCGACGGCCAGCCGCAACTATCTTTCGGCAATGACGGAAGCTTATTACCGCCATCTGCCGATTATTGCGGTGACCTGCGGCCACGACTTCGGTTGTCCGTATAATATTACGCCGCAGTATACGGACCGCAGCGTTTCGCAAAACGACGTGAAAGTCTGTTCGGTGACGCTGCCGGCGGTCAATGATGCCAGAACCGCCCGCCATTGCGAGCTGCTGCTCAACGCGGCGTTGACAAAATCGCTGGTAAAAGGCGGCGGACCGGTGCATATCAATCTGCTGACTTTAAGCTATACCTGCAGTACGGAAAAATTGCCCAAGGTAACCAAGCTGGACTATTGGAGTGCCGAAGATCTGTTTAAAAAGGAAACGCTCCGTTCGGTCGAAAAACGGCTGGCCGGCAAAAGAATCGGCATTATGATCGGCGCTCACAAGAAAATGAGTGTGGAACTGACCAAAGCGATCGAAGCCTTTCTTGATACCCATGACGCGGCGGTGTTTGCCGACCACACTTCAAACTATCACGGCAAAAACAAAATCCTGATCGGGCAGGCCTTTGATATCGTCGGCACCGGAAACGTTCCGGAAATCATCATCGACACCGGCGGCGTCTGCGGACAGTATTCCGTCGCCCGTCTGTTTGCCAAAGGGGAAGTCTGGCGGGTGGCCGAAGACGGCGAAATCAAACAACGCTACGGCACGCTCAAGAACTTTTTCGAGTGCCGGGAAGAAACTTTTTTCCGTCTGCTGAGCGAAGCGGCCGGACAAAAGAGTAATCATGCCTATTATACGCAGCTGGAACGGGAAATCGGCAGTTTGAAAACGGAAGGGCTTGCGTTTTCAAACGGTTTCGTTTCCGGCGTTTTGGCAAAGAAACTGCCGCCGAAGTCTTCGCTGCACCTGTCCGTGCTCAATTCTTTGCGCAACATGAACATGTATGAGCTGAACAACTCTGTCGACAGCATTTGCAACGTCGGCGGATTCGGTATCGACGGGCCGGTTTCGACTTTGGTCGGGCAGTCGATGGCCGACAAAAAGCGTCTTTATTTCGGGCTGATCGGCGATCTGGCGTTTTTCTACGACATGAACATCCTCGGCAACCGGCATATTGCCAACAACGTGCGGATCTGTCTGGTCAACAACAATCTGGGGGTTGAGTTCCGGTTAAACAAGCGGTTGACGGAAGATGTCAATCCGTATGTTGCCGCCGCCGGTCACAACGGCTCGGCCAGGGCATGGGCGGAATCGATGGGTTTCCTTTACATGTCGGCCAAAGACGAGAAGGAATTTGCGGAACATGTCGACGACTTCTGCGATCCGAACGTCAACCGTTTCAAACAGCCGGTTTTGTTTGAAGTGTTTACGACGGCGGAAGGCGAAATCGAAGGTTTGGACGCGATTTGTCGGGAAAGCGTGAAACAGCCGAAGAAATGCTCGAACGTAGTCAAGGCCATTTCCTGCTTTATTCCGGACAAGCAGAAACGCCGCGATTTCAGAAGAAAACATTCTCACTAATGCCGGCAGGAAGGATAAAATGGGAAAAATACTTATTCTCGGCGGTACCGGTGCAATGGGAGTTTACCTGCTGGAACGGTTGAAACAAACAGAGCATGAGGTGTATGTTACTTCAAGAAGCGGGCACCCGGACGAAGGCAACATTCATTATATTGAAGGAAACGCCAAAGACGACGACTTTCTGCTGCCGCTTTTGGCAAACGGTTATGACTGTATTATCGACTTTATGGTGTATTCCACCTTTGAGTTTGTCGATCGCTACAAACAGCTGCTGGCGGCGGCGAAGCAATATATTTTCCTTTCTTCCTACCGGGTTTATGCCGACAACGGGCTGGAGCCGATTACGGAAGAAAGTCCGCTGCTTCTGGACGTGGTCAAAGACGCCAAATACCGGAAGACTGACGAATATGCCCTGACCAAAGCGCGGCAGGAAAAACTTCTGCGGGAATCCGGCAGCGGCAATTACACCATCGTCCGCCCGTCGGTCACCTTTTCCAAACTGCGTTTTCAGCTGGGGACGCTGGAGGCCGGCGTTTTGATCCACCGCATGCTGCAAAAGCGCCCGGTGGTTTTTGCCCGTGACATTCTGAAAAAACAGGCCGCTTTTTCCTGGGCCGGCGATGTGGCGGAAATGATTGAATGCCTGATTTTAAATCCCAAAGCTCTGGGCGAAGTTTTCAATGTCTGTTCGGCGGAAAAGCAGACCTGGGGCGACGTGGCCGGCTATTACCGGGAAATTGCCGGGCTTGAGATCGTGCCGGTCGATTTGAAAACCTATGCGAAAATTGCCGGCGGCTGGTATCAGATTATGTATGACCGGATGGTCGACATTTTGAACTTCTGGAGTTCAAACAACTACGGCGCGTTGCTGACCTGTTACGCACTGCAGGAAAGCGTTAAGGAGCTGGGGCTGGTTCCCGGGATCATCAATTACCATTGCCGGTGGGAGAAGTTTGAAGGGCTGCTGTCTGACAGGTTTTCGCGGAAATATCTTGATCTGACGGAGCCTTGTGCGGATTTTGAAGACCTGCGCCGCCTGAACCGGCAAATGCAGACGTTTATTGCCGGTTCGGACCAGATATGGCGGTACAAATATTTTTGGCCGCGGGGAAAAAACATTTATCAGCTTAGTTTTGCTTCGCTCAATGCCAGAAAAATCGCCTATGCCGCGAGCTTTGGCCTTGACCGTTGGGAAGGGGGGTATGAAAATACCTTACGGACAAAATATTATATGTCGCGATTTGACGGCATTTCGGTTCGCGAAGACGACGGCGTGGATATTTGCCGGGAAGTTTTCGGCGTCAGGGCCGAGCAGGTGCTGGATCCCGTTTTTTTGCCCGAACCCGGCAAGTGGGATCTTCTGATCGGCAATTCTTCCTGTCGGGACGAAGGTTACGTGACTTCTTATGTCCTTGACCAGTCGCCGGATACGCTCCGGCTGGTCGAATACGTCTGTGAGAAAAACGGGATCGGCAAGACGATCAATCTGGTAAACGCTTCGAAAAACGAAGTTGATGCCGATGTCGAAGACTGGCTGTATCATATCAAAAACTGTCGTTTCTTTATTACGGATTCTTTCCACGGCGTCTGTTTTGCCATTCTTTTCAACAAACCGTTCATCTGTCTGGCCAACATGGCGCGCGGATACAGCCGTTTCAAGTCGCTGTTTAAACTGTTCGGGCTGGAAGACCGCTGCGTGTTCAGCTGCGAAGAGGCGGAAGGACGTGCGGAACTGCTGCATGACATAGATTATGCCCGGGTTAACAGAATTCTTGCCGGAGAACGGGAGCGCTCGCTGAAATGGTTGAAAAACGCGCTGACGGCGCCGGTCAGGGAACGCAGTCCGGAAGAAATGCGCCTGTTTGAAACCGCGGAGATGCTGCAGCGGCAGATCAATGAACTGACCAGGGACAAACAGATTTTGTACGAAGCGCTGTATCTGCCGAAATTAAAACGGAAATTGCGGAAATATAAGTTAAAGACGCTGTTTTCTTTCGGGAAGAAACATGAGAAATACAAAAAGGCCAAACGGGAGCTGAAGAACAAAATCCGCTTTATCCGCAGGGTTGTGAAACAAAATCAGCAATATTAAAACGTTAGCCGAAAAGACCGTGTCCGAAGCGCGGTCTTTTGCCGGAAGGCCGCGCAAATAAATTCGTTCTTGCGGTTGCAGTTTAAATATAATTACCTATATATTACTATCATAATCAAATCAGGACAAAATGCTAATGAACAAAGAAACATATCCCATTCTTCCGCTGCGTGACATTGTCGTTTATCCGAAAATGATCGTACCGCTTTTTGTCGGCCGCGAAAAGTCTATAAAGGCGTTGCAGCAGGCGATCGACAATGATCAGAACATCGTTTTGGCCACCCAGAAGGAAGCCGCGGTCGAAGACCCGAAGCCGGAGGATATCTTTAAGGTCGGCACGCTGGGCACGGTGGTACAGCTGGTGCGGCTGCCCGACGGCACGGTGAAGGTGCTGGTCGAAGGCCTGGAACGGGTGAAAATCGACGATTTTATCATGGCTGACGGCTTTATGCAGGTGGATGTTGAAATTCTGGCGGAAGACAATGTTCACGACGTTGAAACCGAGGCGTTGTCGCGGGCGGTGCTTTCCCAGTTTGAAGAATATGTCAAGCTTTCCAAAAAAGTGCCGCCGGAAGTTTTGGTTTCGGTCAGCCAGATTGAGGACTACAACAAACTGGCGGACACCATTGCTTCGCATCTGTCGCTGAAGATCAATGAAAAACAGGCGCTGCTGGAAGGCAAAACCCTGAAGGACCGCTTTAATAAAATTCTTGAGTTTATGGATGCGGAGATCACGCTGCTTGAGGTGGAAAACAAGATCAAGTCCCGCGTTAAAAAGCAGATGGAGAAAAGCCAGAAAGAATATTACTTAAACGAGCAGATGCGGGCGATCCAGAAAGAACTGGGCGACGGCGACGAGGAAAGCGAAATCGACGCTTACATGCAGAAGATAGAAAAGACCAAGCTTTCCAAGGAGGCGCGGGAAAAGGCCCTGGCGGAAGTCAAAAAGCTCAAAACCATGAGCATGATGTCGGCGGAAGCGACCGTGGTGCGCAACTATCTCGACTGGCTGCTTGACATCCCGTGGCATAAACGTTCCAAAGTCAACAAGGACCTGAAAAAGGCGGCGGAAATTCTTGACGCCGACCATTACGGGCTGGAGAAGGTCAAAGAACGGATCATTGAATATCTGGCGGTGCAGAGCCGCGCGGACAAGGTCAAAGGGCCGATTTTATGTCTGTTCGGACCTCCGGGCGTGGGCAAAACCTCGCTCGGCAAGTCGATTGCACGGGCAACCGGCCGCAGCTTCGTGCGCACCTCTCTCGGCGGCATGCGCGACGAAGCGGAGATCCGCGGACACCGGCGCACCTATATCGGTTCGATGCCGGGTAAAATCATTAAGGGCATGAAAAAAGCCGGAACCTCCAATCCGCTGTTTTTGCTGGACGAGATAGACAAACTCGGCAGCGACTGGCGCGGAGATCCGTCGTCGGCGCTTCTGGAAGTGCTGGATCCGGAGCAGAACAACAGTTTTAACGATCATTATCTGGAAGTGGACTATGATTTGTCGGACGTAATGTTTGTTACCACCGCCAACAGTCTGGACATGCCGCGGCCGCTTCTTGACCGTATGGAAATCATTCGTCTTTCCGGTTATACCGAAGACGAGAAGATCCAAATTGCCAAGCGTCACCTGATGCCGAAGATTTTTTCCGAAAACGCGGTCAAACCGGAGGAACTTTTCATTTCCGACGATGCCATTCGCGACATTATCCGTTATTATACGAGGGAAGCCGGCGTGCGGAACCTGGAGCGCGAGCTTTCCAACATTGCCCGCAAGGCAATCAAGGGGCTGCTGATGCACCAAAACCGCGAGCGGATCAATGTTGACGGCGGCAATCTGGAAGAATATCTCGGCGTTCGCAAATTCCGTTTCGGCGAGGCGGAGGAAGAAGACCATATCGGCGTTACCACCGGTCTGGCATGGACCGAAGTGGGCGGCGATATTCTGTTTATCGAAGCGGTGGACATGCCGGGCAAGGGGATCGTCAAACAAACCGGCAAGCTGGGCGACGTGATGAAAGAATCTATCGAAACCGCTTATTCGGTGGTTCGTTCTCATGCCGAAAAGCTGGGAATTAAGCCGGAAGTGTTTGAGAAAACGGACATTCACGTTCATGTGCCGGAGGGAGCCACGCCGAAAGACGGGCCTTCGGCAGGCATTGCCATGTATACCACGCTGGTGTCGGTACTGACCAAAGTGCCGGTGCGCAAAGACGTGGCGATGACCGGAGAGATTACGCTGCAGGGCAGGGTGCTGCCGATCGGCGGATTAAAGGAAAAGCTGCTTTCCGCGCTGCGCGGCGGCATCAAAACGGTGATTATTCCCAAAGATAACGAAAAAGATCTGCGGGAAATTCCCGACAACGTGAAAAAGGGATTGAAAATCATACCCGTTTCCAACGCCGACGAAGTGCTGGAAATTGCCTTGCACAGAGATTGCAGGCTGCCGGAATAGCTTTTGCAGCTGTAGACAGACAAAACCGTGAACGAAAGTTCGCGGTTTTTTTTGTGAGGAAAATGAAGATCGTGCGGAAAAAGGCGGGAAAAAAAGGTTTTGCCGTCCAAACCGGCCGCGGCAAAAAAAGGATCGTTTTTCTGTTACAGGAATATTGTATAAAGTCTGCTTCCAAAAAGCAAGATAAATGTTTATTGATCAACCGGTTAGACGTTCTTTTCCAAAAGCGGGAAAATGAAGAAGAAAAACGATCGTTTTAGCAAACGGCGTTTTGAAACCGAACTTGTATTCGAACAATCATGAAGGAACCAAACATTATGACTGAAAAACTACTGTCAGGCTTTATTCTGGTGACAATGACGCTTCTGAGCATGCCCGCACGATCCGCCGAATATGAATATGAAAAACCGGAGGATTACGAAACGGTGACCAAAGATCCTCTGCGTTTTACGGAAATAGGGGAAAACGTCGCCGAACAAGCGGGAGGGGCGGCGCTTCACAATACGGCTGACTACGTCAGCATTATCAACAAAACTTTTCAAAACAACCGGGCGGAAACCGTTGTCGGGGAAGAATATGAAGGATATGGCTATACCTTGCTCGGCGGTGCCGTGTATAACGACGGCGACATTGACCGGATCAAGGCCGATTTTGTCGCCAATTCGGTTGCCGCGGATGGCGCGGACGGGCTAAACGCCGGCGGCGGTGCACTGTATAACGGACATAACGGAAAAATAACCGACGTCAGCGGCGATTTTATAAGCAACAGCGCGTCGGGAACAACCGGCAAAGCCGTCGGCGGCGCCATCTTCAACCAGGGAAAAATAGAAAAAATCAACGGCAGTTTTGTTGACAACCGCGCCGATGTCGGCGGCGCCGTCTTTAACGATTATGAGGCGGAGATCGGCAGTATCGGCGGCAGCTTTGTCAACAATTCCGGAGGCGCGCTTTACAATCTGGGCAAAATGGGCGATGTCCGGGCCGATTTTGTCGGCAACTCGGGAAATGCTGTTTATAACGGTAACCGGATCGGAAACATCAGGGGAAACTTTTCCGGCAACCGGCTGACGGATACGGAATTAAACGGCGGAATCGTGTTTAACAGCGGCAGCGTGAAAAGCATAACCGGCAATTTTTCCGGCAACGAGGTTTCCGGGAACTCCGTTTACGGAATAAAAGGCGGTGCCGTCTATAATTATCAGGGAACAATCGGCAATATCAAAGGCAGTTTCGACAACAACCGTATTCTGGCCGAATATGCGGCTTACGGCAGTGCCGTGTTCAATGACTGGGACAGCAAAATCGGCGATATTACCGGTAATTTTAGCGGCAATTCGGTTCAATTCGGCAGCGGTTCCGTTTACGGCGGCGCCGTTTACAATGACAATGGAGCCGTCATCGGCGATATTCGCGGCGATTTTGTTTCTAACCGCGTTTTTTCCGAAGGCGACAGCGGGGCGGAAGCTCAGGGCGGGGCCTTTTTCAACAATTACAATACATCCGTCGGCCGCATTTTCGGCAGCTTTGTCAACAACGGCGCTCAAACCGCTTCCGCTGACGGTCTGGCTTTGGGCGGTGCCGTTTATACCTATTCGAACATGACGTTTGCCGCCGGCGGACGGCTTCGCACGATTTCCGGCAATTATACGAAAGACGGCCGGCGCGGCAAAAGCTATAATGCCGTTTTTGTCAACAATATCGTTGATGAAACCAGACCGACGGTTGCTTTTGATACCACCGGCGGCGGCGCCTGGATTGTCAATGACAGCATTGAAGGCGGGCTGCTTTATTACGGCTCTGCGGAAATAGATTACGGCAACCAATACAATCTCGCTTTCAAGGGCAACGGAAAATTGAATGCGGACGGTCTGACCGACCAGTATATTTCGATTAACAACGACATCATCAACGCCGGCGAAGTTACGGTTGAGGGAACGACGCTTCGCTTCGGCGCCTATCAGCATGAAGACAAGACCGCGCATAACTGGGACGGACACGGACGTTTTCTGGCAGCACTGAAAGCCGACGGAACCGCCGATTTGGACGCCGAGGCCGTAACTTCGCTGTCTTTGAACAATGCGGCGTTTGACCTATACAACAAATATCAGGATATGGTTAATCTGAAAGGCTGGAAGGCAAGCGGCAACAGTTTCCTGCATGTTGACGTCGATGTTGAGAACTTAACCGCCGATATGCTCAACATCAACGGCAATGTCGAAGGAACCACCAAACTGGTGCTTTATCCGAACTCGGACAAGGACATCCGCGGCGAAAGCATCCTGTTTGCACAATCGACGAACGATACCACCGGCAATGCGGATTCCTTCAAGGTCTGGCGCGTTTACAGAAGCCCTTACATGTTTGAAACCAAATATACCAAAACCGGCGAAAACGCCAACAAATGGGAACTGGAAATGAACGATACGGTTAATCCGGATGCCGGTGCCGAGCCGGATTTTCCGGAAATAAACGCAATCGGCAAGGCAGAGGTTGCGCCGGAAGTGATCGGCTATCAGTCGGTTACCGCTGCCGCCGTGGCTCAGAACGCCAACCTGATCTATAACGTCATGAACAAGGTGACCGACAATCGTCTGTATTGTCCGGGCTGCGGCTTCTATGATTATTACTGGAACGGCGAAGCTTTCCATAACCTCTGGGTTAATCCGGTTTACACTTCGCTCTCCATCAAATCCCCGACCGAGATTGATGCCGACGTCTGGGGCATTGAGGCCGGCGGCGATTTGCAGCATGACCTCAACAACAAGCTCGGTCTGTTTGTGTCCTACCGCAAGGGCAGCTACGACATGAACGGCGACGGCAAACATTACTACTCGACCGTCGGTTCGGAAATCGACATCGATTCCTATCTGGCCGGTCTGTATTACCGCTATGACCGGAACAACCGGTATGCGTTTGCCACTTTGTACGGCGGCTTTCAGCAGGCAGACATCAAAACCGACGACGGGATTAAGTCCGATACCGACGGGGTTGAGTTCGGCGCAAGCTTGGAGGCCGGGTACGACTACAACCTGACGGATACGGTATACTTAACACCGAGCCTGGGCGTATTCTATACGCAGGTCAACTATGACGACGCGACCGACAGCGTGGGCAAGAAGGCGGAATATAACGACCTTAAGCAAATTGAACTGGAAGCGGGCGTTAAGCTGACGAAAGCATTCCGTCTTGACGAAGGCTATGCTAACGTTTATGTCAAACCGAGTGTTGTGCAGACGATTGTCGACGGTGACGAAGTCAATATCACCGGTTTGGGCAAAGTAAACACGCTTGACGACGAAACGCTGGGACGGATTGAGTTGGGCGGGCGCTACGGCTTCACCGATCAGCTTTCGGCTTACGGCTGGGCAAATTATACGTTCGGTTCGGACTACGACGCGACGACCGTCGGTCTGGGTCTGAACTGCGCCTGGTAAACAGCCCCAAAAAAGCCGGTATGTTAAAAAACATACCGGCTTTTTTATCCGACAAACCGTTGACTTATTCGTAATCGGAATATACGGGAACTTTCCCTTCATGTTCGGCAGCGCTCAGTTCGGCAAATACCCACACAGGCACCACCCCCGGAACATTGTTCGCGAACTTTCCGTTACGGTCATACAGTTTAAAACTGCCGTTTTCTTCAATGACAATGTCTCCCGTCGGCAAGTGAGGCGTGTTCTCCGTTACCAACATATATGCCATATCGACTCCTTCGGTCAGTTTTTTACCGTCGTTGAAGAAAACATCATACTTTCCGTCGCTGCCGGGAACCAGCAGAAAGTTTCCGCAGACTTCCGTCCATTCGGGAAATTCCGCCAGTTTGCCGCCGCGGGCATTGACAATGCAATTGTCGACAAGAAAACGGCCGGGTTCCAGAAACTGAGGCAGACAGACCCCGAGCGGCGCCTCTTTTAACGTCAGCCGCTGATGGTTCTTGCCCTCAAAATCATAAAAGTCCCAGCGTTTTCCAAACCGGTCGGCAAAGACATACCGCTTTTTTTCCAGATCGGTGCCGTAAAAGCCGCTTTCGCAGCCGCTTAAGATGAAACGCCCGTCCTTCCAAACCGAAAGACAGTCGCCGTTTTCCACCACCGCGTAACTTCCGGCTGCCGACATGGCATAAATTTCCGGATATTTAACCGGCAGCAGTTCACGTCCGTCTTTGGAAAAAATGCCGCTCAACGTGTCTTTGCGCAAAACTAGGTTCAAACGGTCGCAAAACAATTCGGCATCGGGAACGGATTCGTAAACCGAAACGTTTTCCGGCAGCCAAAAGGCAAATTCGTCGTCACAAACTTCGGAAACTCCGTAATGGACGACCTTGCCGTATTGCGGCGTCAGGATAATTTCTCCGGACGAATTTTTGACTCCGAACAAACCGTTTTGCTTAAACACCTCAACCCCCTCGGCCGAAACGGAACATCCGTCTTTAACCTCAAAGGAATCTCCGGCATCCGGTATTTCCCGTTTGTTGTCACTCTTGTTTCCGCACGCACACAACATTGCCGTAAAAAAAGCGGCAATGCACCAGAACAGTAAATCTTTCTTCATTTTACATATGTTTTAGGGTTCACCGACAACTGCAACAGTCCGGCAAACAGATTAATAATTAATTAAATATACTTTTTAGGCATTTGGTTATACACCTTTTTGCATTTTTCGTCAATATCTCCGTCGACCCTGCAAAAATCGGCCGCTTTTCCCCGGTTTGATCCCGGCCGCATATGCAAAAAAGCGCCGTTTTACGGGCGCTTTTTCAACCATCATCCGCGTCTGCCGGCTAATCTTTGGCATAATTTTCCAAAGAGCGGGTCAGACGACGGGAATAAAGAACTTTTCGCTTTCCGGCCGTTTTTGCCTTTTGCGGACAACGACTTTCAAGGCGGGAACGGAATTTACCGCCGCCATACGCCGTTACGGGGATTCTCACACGGTTGAAACCTGCAAAAAAACGAGCCGTTTCGGCAATAAAATCAATAATATTCATAGGCTGTGCAATTATGAGTAATTAATAATGAAAAATCCTTTTTATGTTACTCTTTTTTCACGGCCTCTGGCAAGTTATTTTTTCTTCATCGCCTTTTTGTAAAGACCGACGTTTCGGTTATGCTCTTTCAGACTGCGGGCAAAACGATGTCCGCCCGTACCCGAGGCGACAAAATAAAGATAGTCGGCATCGCTCGGATGAACGGCGGCAAAAATCGCTTCCCGGCCGGGATTGCAGATCGGTCCCGGCGGCAGTCCGTAATATTTGTAGGTATTGTAAGGGCTTTCGACGCTTAAATCCTTGCGGTAAAGCGGCCGGCCGAGGTCTTTTTTTCCTTTGGTCAGCGCATAGATCACCGTCGGATCGGTTTGCAGCTTCATTCCCGTTTCCAGCCGGTTGATAAAAACCGCCGCCACGTCGGCCCGCTCCTCCGGCACCCCGGTTTCCTTTTCAATGATGGAAGCCAGCGTCAGCAGCTGCCGCCGGTTTTTCAAAACCTTCCGCCGGTTCTGCCGCCAGGCCTCTTCAAGCGTCTTTTCCATTGCCAGACGTGCGCGCCGGACAATGCTGTCGCGGCTGTCCCCCTTAACATAGCTGTAAGTTTCCGGCAGCAATTCGCCTTCTTCGGCAGCAATCGTAATTTCTCCTGCCAGATTCGGTTCGGCTCTGATCAGTTCCAGCATCCGCGCGGTCGTCAGACCTTCCGGCAGCGTCAGCCGGCGGTAATGCACTTCGCCGCGGCTGATGATCGCCAGAACTTCGCGCATCGAAATACCCGGCAGAAAAACATATTCCCCCGCCTTCAGGTCTTTGTCCAATCCGCTTACCCTTGCCGCCAGACGAAACAGAAGCGGGTGTGAAATCACCCCCGCTTCCGCCAGTTGTTCGGCTACCCGGCGGGATCCTGCACCTTTTTCAATCAGCAGCTGCACTTCCGTACCGCGCTCGTTCGGCAGGTTGAACAGATGATAAAACATCACCCCCGCCGCCGCGGCAGCGACTGCTGCCGTCGCCGCAAGTCCCTTTAACCAGGCCATTTTTTAATCGTCGATTTTCTTAAATACGACCGACGAGTTGGTTCCGCCGAAGCCAAACGAGTTGGACATCGCGGCTTTGATCTCTTTCTTCTTGGCTTTAAGCGGCACCAGATCAAAATCGGCAACTTCGTCTGCCGGATTCTCCAGATTAAGAGTCGGCGGACAGGTCTGTTCGCACAGCGCCTTGATCGTCAGAACCGCCTCAACCGCACCGGCCGCACCGAGCAGATGGCCGATTGCCGACTTGGTCGAAGACATTGAAACGTTTTTCATATTTTCACCGAACAAACGTTTGACCGCCAGCGCTTCGCCGACGTCGCCGGCAGGTGTGGAAGTTCCGTGCGCATTGATATAGGTAATATCGGACAAAGCCACCCCGTGCTCGGCCGCATGATCGGCCGCCATTTTCATTGCGCGGTAGGCACCGTCGCCGGAAGGCGCGGTAATGTGATAAGCGTCGCCGCTCATGCCGTAGCCGACAACTTCGGCATAAATCTTCGCGCCGCGGGCTTTGGCATGTTCATATTCTTCCAGCACCAGAGCACCCGCGCCCTCGCCCATGACAAAACCGCTGCGGGCCTTGTCCCACGGACGGGAAGCCTTTTCCGGACAATCGTTGAAATCGGCGGTAACCGCCTTCATCCGGGCAAAACCGGCCAACCCCAGAATATTGACCGCGGATTCCGCACCGCCGGCCAGCATCAGGTCGGCATCGCCGCGGACAATCATCGCCGCCGCGTCGCCGATGGCGTGGGTACCGGTCGAACAGGCGGTAACGCAGGCGTGGTTGGGGCCTTTCAGACCGAAACGGATCGACAGGTTGCCGGAGATCATATTGATCAGACAGGAAGGAATAAAGAACGGGGAAACCCGGTGAGTGCTCTTGTTTTCGTTGATGATGACGGAGTTTTCGTAAATTGTCTGCAAACCGCCGATTCCCGATCCCATCATCACGCCGGCGCGATACTGTTCTTCCTCGCTTTCCGGTTTCCAGCCGCTGTCTTCCATGGCATCAATGCCGGCGGCCATCCCGAAGAGAATAAACTTGTCAACCCGGCGTTGTTCCTTCGGTTCCATCACCGTATCCGGGTCAAACCGGTGCGCTTCTTTGCCCATCGGCACCTTGCCGGCAATTTTGACCGGCACGTCATACAATTCAAGATCTTCATCAATTCTTCTGATTGCCGACTTTCCGGCAACAATGTTTTCCCAGTTATAGTCAACGCCTCTGCCAAAGGGAGCCAGCATTCCCATTCCGGTTACAACTACTCTTCTCATCGAATTTCCTTAAAATTAAATTGGTATTTCAGCTAATTTTTATATGAAAAAACTCGCTTTATGTCAAGCGAGTTTAGTCATCGGCAGCTTAAAAGATTTAAGCGTTTTTGTTCAGATAATCGATAGCGTCCTTAACGGTCAGGATTTTTTCGGCAGCTTCATCCGGGATTTCACAACCGAATTCTTCTTCGAAAGCCATAACCAGTTCAACAGTGTCCAGGCTGTCTGCGCCCAGATCGTCAATGAAGCTGGCGGTATCAGTTACTTTTGATTCTTCTACGCCGAGATGTTCTGCAACAATCTTCTTAACGCGATTAGCTGTATCAGTCATTTGATAAACCTCAAAAAATATTAAAACAATAAAGTTATTGGGTACAACATTTTAATCACCCGTGTTGCCTTGTTAGCACAGTTTTATATTAATTGACAAGCATTATTTTCATGATTTTCCCTCTCTTTTGGTCTACCTGCCGTCAAAATGGTTGGTTTTTCTCGCCTTGCGGGCGGATTTAAAAGTGTATAAATCGGTTCTCTCCTTGACAACCGGCTTCCTCATGCTTAACTATTTGGTTGAAGGAGGCGTCTGTTTTTCAAGGAGGATTTTCAAAATGCAAAAGATTTTTTTCACCGTTTTGCTTGTGGTAACCGTCCTCGTTACCGTCCGCCTTCACAACTACAAACAGGAAACGACCGGCCTTTTTGCCAACACCGCCGCCGACGAAACCCTCATCCCCGGCGCCGTTCCGCCGCCGGCCGAGGAAAAAGCGGATAATGCCGAAGACGAGGACGACGGCGAATTCAAAGAAGAGCACCCGGAAATTACCGCCGGCGACGAAGAAACGCTGATTGAAGAATAACCGCGGCCGGCCGCTTTTCCGCACAGACGGATTTTATAAAAGATTTTTACGATTTTCACTTGCTTTTGCCAAAAGCAGCACCTACATTTATGAACGAAAAAACATCTAAATAATAATATCTGCTAAGGAGACGAAAAAAAATGCTAAACATCGGAATCATCGGCGCCGGCGGGGTCGGCAGCACCGCGGCTTTCGCCCTCATCATGCGCGGGGTTGCGCGCAAAGTGGTCCTGATCGACCAAAACGCCAAAAGAGCGGAAGCGGAAGCCGAAGACATCGCCCACGCGACGCCTTTTGCCTATGCCAACAAAATCAAAGCCGGCACTTATAAAGACCTGGAAAACACCGACGTCGTCATCATTACCGCCGGCGCCAACCAGAAACCCGGCGAAACCCGCAACGACCTTCTGGCCACCAACGTCAAAATTTTTGAAAGCATCATTCCCCAGCTGGCGGAACATGCGCCGAACGCCATTCTGGTAATCGCCTCCAACCCGATGGACGTCATGACTTCCGTTGCCATCAAACTCTCCGGTTTCCCCGAAAACCGGGTCTTCGGCAGCGGAACCGTACTTGACACTGCCCGCTTCCGCACCCTGCTCGGCTACCATCTCGGCGTTTCGCCGAAATCGCTGCACGCCAACGTTTTGGGTGAGCACGGCGACAGCGAAGTGCTGATCTGGTCCAACGCCGTGGCCGGCACCGTTCAGCTTGAACAGCTGTCAAAAGACCTCGACCGCCCGCTGACGGAAGAAGTTAAAAACGAAATCGACGACAACGTCCGCAACGCCGCCTATAAGATTATCGACGGCAAAGGTTCTACCACGTTCGGCATTGCCGGTGCCCTGTGCCGCATCTGCCAGGCGATTGACAGTAACGAATACGCCATTTTGAACGTATCCGCCCTTCACCATGAAGTCGAAGGCGTAAAGGACATCTGCATGTCCATGCCCTGCGTCATCGGCAAACGCGGCATTCACAACCGCCTGTATCCGACCTTCAGCGAAGAAGAACATGCCAAGCTGAAACAAAGCGCGGAAACCATCAAGGGCTTTACCGAAACGGCACTGAATTACATTAAAAAATAGCTGTTCTTCCCATTGCAGCAAAACCCCGGAGCAATCCGGGGTTTTAAGTTTATTTACAGAGTTTTCTGTGGTAATTTTCCACTTCCCGGAAAACCTCGGCAAGCGAAACATCAATCGCATCCGCCATCAGAATTAAAGTCATTAATTGCGGGGTTTGTTTAAAATCTTTAATATACGACAGTGTGCTTTCGCTCAAACCGGTTTTCTTGGCAATCTGATAATTGGTCATGCAGACAGCTTTCTGCCTCTCAATTAAGGCGGAAACAACTTTGTCACTGATTATTTTGGCTTCTCTCTTGTTCATAAAACAACTATAAAACGCATTGAAAAATTTATCAATGTTTTACGCGGCATTGTGTAAGACAAATTCTCATTTATACATTTTACACAACTCATCCAGAATTTCATGAGGATCTTTGCCCAAAGCATACATAATATCCAGATATTCCGTAACATCGACGCGTCTTTCGCCGCTTTCGTTTTTGTAGATGTATGATTGAGGTTTGTTTAACCTTCCGGCAAGTTCGGTTTGCGTAAGACCGGCAGCTTCCCTTGCCCGGCGCAATAACTTGCGAAAATAAACGTATTCGTCGGTATACAAGGACTTGGTCATATAATTTTTCCTTCCGGCAAAAATTATCTGTTCTTTCTTTTGGCCAGCGTTGAAACCAGACTGTGAGCAATCACCAAATCATCCTCACTCAGCTTCTTCAAATCCTCAACCGTCATGTCAAACAGAGGCGAATGCCCCAGCAAGTCCATCGCCTGCCGGTCTTCTTTCGGAGGATAGCATTGAGCAACAATTTCCGGAAAATAGCACCCCAGATATTCGGCTATAATGGCCAAAGTCATAAAAGAAGGATTTTGCTTCAGACACTCAATCTTCGATATGGAACTTTCGCTCATACCGGTGCCTTTCGCCAATTTATACTGGCTGATCTCCCCTCGTGCCTCGCGCAGTTTCAGCACGACTTTGTTGGTTATGCTTTTTGCTTGTCGTTTATTCATGATGTCTGAAACAATATCATCCTTCCGCAATATCGGCAAGTATTTTACAGGCAAGCTTCAATTGCTGGGGAGAAAGTTTTTTAAGTTCGTTAACGGCGGAATAAAACAGAGGATCTTTCCCCAACAACTCGTTCTGCACAAGCTCAGATTCCGGATAAGGATAATTTTGGGAAAGTGCCTGAGGCAAATCAAACTCCGCCGCAACCGACAATTTTATCATCATTGAAAAAGTCGGATTTTGTTCAAAATTTCCGATTTTTGAAATTGAGCTTTTACTCACGTCTGCCATCAAAGACAAACGGTACGGCGTAATCTTCTTTAGCCGGCAATGATCTTTAAAAGCAATGATGACGTTGTTGACAACGCTGTTTGTTTCCCTTGTTTTCATGTTCTTACTATAAAATGTCTTGACTTTCTCATAAAGGTCTTTATATTAAACTTAGAATAATTTAAGAAACTAATTTGCTTTTTCATTCTCCAAAATAAATTAGTTTTTTAATATTATTATTCTGACGCAATACCTGCAAAAACAGGTATCGGAGGGCTAGAGGTAGCCCGGACGAATTCGCGTTCGTCTGATTTT
>ERZ779843.948-NODE-948-length-38695-cov-7.645264_pt1 | contig 38695 bp, 47 predicted proteins | sample MGYA00511560_ERZ779843 | MGnify/ENA primary metagenome ERZ779843 (study PRJEB29588, sample SAMEA2158062) | human gut metagenome | biome: human gut; feature: human-associated habitat; material: faeces | place: Denmark | collected 2008/2010 ... | reverse complement strand
GAACGCTAGCCTGTCACGCTAGAGGTCGACGGTTCGAGCCCGTTCCGGGTCGCCAAATTCGCTGCTGTAGCTCAGTCGGTAGAGCGCATCCTTGGTAAGGATGAGGTCTCCGGTTCAAATCCGGATAGCAGCTCCAAAGAAACCCGTTCTCCCGCAAGGGATAGCGGGTTTCTTGTTTTCCTTCTGGCCTGGGGTGAAACCCGGCTTTAGCGTCCATTTAGCGCCCAATTTTACGAAAAGATACAACGTGATACGATATGAAACGGCAGGGGGAAACGCTATTCTCCGGCCGCTTTTTTGTTGCCGCCTTCCGGCGCGTTTTCCTCTGGTTCCGCACCGGCCACCATGTCATTGAAGCGGTCGAAGGTCTGCATGGCCTTTGCTTGGGCGGAAGCTATGGCGTGGGCGTAGATGTTGGCCGTGGTGGAGGTCTGGGCGTGGCCCAGCTGCTTCGATACGACCACCAGCGGGGCACCGTCAGCGATCATCAGGGAAGCGTAGGTGTGGCGCAAGCTGTGGACGGTCACCTTCGGAAGCCCGCTGCGGGCCACAAAGGCGGTGAACCACTGTGTTACGCTGTCCGGGAAAAGCGGTGCGCCGGTGTCCGAGGTGAACACCCGGCCGTCCTGGTCCTTCCAGGCGTCCCCCAGCTTCTCCCGCTGGGCATCCTGCCAGCGCTGATACTCCAGCAGTATCATCACCGCCGCCGTGGAGATCGGCAGCGGCCGGGCGGAGGAATCCGACTTCGGCGTGCTCACGTAGACACCCACGCCGGATAGGTAGTTGGAAGTTTGCCGGATGGTGATGGTGTGGGCATCCAGGTCCACGTCCTTCCACCGGAGTCCCAGCAGCTCCGCCCGGCGCAGACCGGAGAGCAGGTCGAAGGTGATGATCGCCCGCCAGCGGATGGGCTCGGCCTGCAGCAGCTCCAGGAGCCGTCTGGCGTCGGCCTCTTCCAGATAGGCGGCCTCGCGTCGGCCCAAGGCCGGCTTCTCCGCATTGTCCGCTGGGTTGGTCTGGAGATACTTCCATTTTACCGCCCGCGTCAGAATCGAGGACAAGGTCCGATGGTATGAGAGCACGCTGGCCGGGGCCATCGGCTCCCCGTGGGTTGTAACGGTGAAGGCTTTGGTGAGCTTCATCCCCAGGGCCGCCGCTATGGCCTCTGCGGATTTCTTGCTTATCGGCTTTCCTGCTACAGCCTGGTTGATGGTGGCCCGGCTGACACCGGACGATCTGGAAAAGGCGGCGAGGGCTCCGCGCTGGGTGCCGATCTGGGCCTGAAGGTCCAGCTTGCAGACAGCCGTGACCCGGTTTCGGACGCCGCTCTCCTGGAGGTTCCGGTAAAAGCTGTTGATGTGCCCGGTGCGGAGGTCACAGAGCCGGATGTGCCCGATGGCCTGTTTGATACGCACCAGGTTCTCCGTGTAGGTGCGGACAGTCTTTGGCTTCAGGTAGAGCTTGGCGTATTCGGCCATGTACTTATCCGCGAAGTCGGCGAAGCGAATGGTGGCGTCCACCACGGTCCCGTTTTTCACCTTTTCCTCGAACAGTACGGCTTGCCGCTCCAGTTCCTTTTTGATCTGCCGGTCGGTCATGTCCGGCTCCGGTATCCAGGTCATGTATTGCCGGATGCGCTTGCCGGTGTAGTCGTAGCCCAGGGAGACGGTGATCTTATAGCCCCGCCCCTGCTTTTGAATGGTCGCCATAGGGTGCGATCTCTCCTTTCGCGCTTGCACCCTTGCGCCGGGTATGATATACTAAACGGCGCAAAGGGGCCTTTCGTAGCTGCTTGGTCCTTGCACTTATGCCTTCTCTGGTGTTCCAGCACCGGGGAAGGCTTTTTTTTTGTTTTCCGGGGGAAATCCGCCAGCGTTGGCGGATTTGGGTTATCCCCAGTCCCAGTCCCAGAGTGTGGGCTCGACTTCCTCCATACGATACTGCGCCACAGAGTAGTTTACGCCCATATATTCAGCTGCAGCCGATATGCCACGGGATAGGAATGGCTGGAGCTCATAGTCACTATATATCAGCTCGGAAGCAAAATGGTTTGCCTGGTTCTCGTATTTCTGGGTAACAAGGTCGGTATTGCGGTCCATAAAAATCCGGTTCATACCTTTGTGAATCAGATGGTGGGCCAGTTCATGAGCGCAGACGAGGCGCTGTTGCTGCTCGTTAAGATCCGAGTTTATATAAATCAACCGCTGCCTTTTCACGCGCTGCTGGAAACCCCGCATTTCCACTAAGGGCGCGAAAACGACAATGAAGTTCATTTCTCGCGCAATCCTAAAAGGGTCGCGGGTTCCATGCTTTCTGGCCAGACCATCCGCGATGGCCTTGGTGTTGAGCATGGTATCACTCCTTCTTGAACTTCCTGGGTGTGTAGATTTCCTTGTTGCGTCTCCGAGCTTCTTCCAGGCCGATCCGCATGGCGGCTGCCATAGACGCCCGTGCCTCATCGGACATGGGCACTCCGTCAAACATGAGCTCTCCGCCGTCTTGCAGGCTTTCCATAATTCGGGCGACGTCCTTCGCTACATCGCGCTTGTCCTTTTCTGTGAGGACAGGCGCTTTTTTTGAGTCCCCGCCCAGAGCTTCCCCGGAACTCTCCAACAGCTGGGCCGGATCAATACCGAGGGCCTCGGCTAACTGGTAAACGGTCTTGAGAGAGGGTACAACTCCATTTTTCCATGAAGTGACGCTGGAGGTGCTCATACCCAGCTTTTTGAGAAGCGAGGTCGGTGAGGTGCCGTTTTGGGCACAAGCGACCTTCAGACTGTCGAAAAACATAGTATAGCCCCTTTCAAAAAAATTCGATTCAAAGAATAAAATGCCCCTTGACAAATTCGATTTATCGAGCTATACTCCAATCAGAAACTCGATAGAGCGAACAAAAAGACCACCCTTGCGAAGTCGAGTTCCGCAAAGTTCGGCAAAATATTCGATTAAGTTCTATAAATAGAATATAGCACGGGCTTTGCATTTCGTCAAGAGGGGAGGTGTCAAAATTTTGGACGGGCAATCCGTATTTTTTACCCGGCTTCAGGGGCTGTGCGACGAACGGCAGCGCAGCGTGACCGATGTAGTCAGGAGCAGCGGTCTGAGTAGCTGCCTGGTTACGGCTTGGAAGCGCGGGGCCAGCCCCACGCTGGCGACGGTAATGAAGCTGGCCCACGAGCTGAAGGTTCCGCCCACCGACCTGCTCCCCCAGGATAACAGATAAGCTGTACCAAAAACGGGACTACGGAAGGGAGGTGAACTGATGGTCGCGGACACCGAGGGCCGGGCAAGTATCCCTCGCATGAGGACCGCTGCGAAAATCGTGGCCGAGATCAAGGCTGCCGATCCGGGAACGGAAGTCACCGAGTACTACATACGGCAGCTCGTGAAGGAAGGCTCTGTTCCGGTTGTCTGGGCCGGAAATAAGGCCTTGATAAACCTGGACGATGTCCTTTCCCTGCTGCGCCTTGGGACGAGCCGGGCGGAACCGGAGCCTGATGTGGTGGGTGGAATCCGCCGAATCGAGGTCGACGAGCCAAACCGAGAAAGGAGGGGAGGTTGCCCCAGCAAAAGAGAAAGGCCCCATACTCAGCCAGCCGTCCAAAGCGTCTGAGTATGAAGCCTGTAAACCCACGAGGGGGCACATAGGATTATACCACGCCCCCTCCGAGAAAACAAGGAGGAAAAATGTATATCCAAGAAACCACGCAACATGAACGCGTTATTATCAGCCAAGCGCTGGATGGTGCGTTTAACAATGTTGCTCGTGCGCATCGACTTCTAAGCAGAGTTTGGGACGATTACTTCGGAATGAGAGAGCAGCCGGACATCCCTGGCCATGAGGCCGAATATCTCGGAGAGCTGCTTTATGCTATCGACGATATCATTTGGTCCGCCGCATTGGAGTATGCCTTGGTTACGGGGGAGGCTGACTTCCCTGGGGTTGAACCGCATTTGCGTGGCTCCGAGCTGGCAAAAAAAGCGCTGGAAGTCGATAAGCTGAACTTTATGGCCTTTGACCGAGAGAAACAGCTGAAGCCTGAATTGCGTGAAGCGCTCTGTCAGGAGCGAGCCGAAATCTGCAAGCTCCCTGATGAAGAAGCGGAACCCTTACTGCGAGATATTTTGAACAGGGAGGGGGAGTGTGAGGCATGAGCACCGATTTCCTGGAGCGCCTGTATTGGGCGCTTGCCGATGAAGAGCAGCACCAGAAAACCGGCCTGGGCCTGGGAGAGCTGTATGGGCGGACTCCCGCCGTCAAGCGGGCGGATTACGCCTTTAAGGAACGGCTGGCCGACTTCCAGCAGCAGGACGCTCCCAGGGCCGAGAAGCTGGACAACTGCCACGTGGCATCCTGCTGGGCGTATGAGCAGCAGGGCTTTATCAACGGTTTCCGCCTGGGTATGAAGCTGGCGGAGGAACTGAGAGATAAGGCATGACGAAGCAGCAAGAGGCTCAGGTGTGCCTGAACTGTAAGTTCTCCACCTGCCGGGGCGCGGATAACTGTCCGGCCCTGCAGCTCGACCAGTCCCGGAAAACAATCAAGGTCTCACTGCTGCGGGACCTTCTAATAGCCGGTTACGATCCGGCGGAGATCTGTTTTGCCGTCGTTGAAGGGACGGCGCTGATGTAAACGAAAGGACGGAAACACATGGTGAAAATTGAAATCACGGGGGACACCCCGCTGGAAACCCTGGCCTCGTTGACGGCCTTCGGGATGCACTGCCTGCAGAACAAAGACGTGTATGCGGCCGCAAACCGTATCCTGGAGGCCGAGCAGCACGAAACCCGAAAGGCCGCCTCTGGACTCACCACGTCCCCGGTCCCGGCCCCGGCTTCGGACCCTACTCCTGGCCCTGCGGTGACCCCTGGACCGGCTGCGCCGAAGTCTGGCCCGAAGGCTCCCCCTGCTGAGGTCCCCACGCCGCCCGCCGTTTCTGTGGACGATGCCCCCGCCCCCACGGTGGCGGAGGTGAGAAAGCGGGGGATCGAAGCATCCCGCAAGTACGGCAAGGAAGCCATCGTGGCGAACCTCCAGAAGTTCAACGTGTCCGGGATGTCCGCCATCGAGGAAAAGGACCGGGCGGCCTTCCTGGCCGAGCTCGACAAGCTCGACGTCGAGAAAGCGGGTGAAGCGAATGCCTGATGCCCACGCTCTGCTGGGACCGTCCAGCGCCAGTATGTGGATGGTCTGTCCTCCCAGCGCTCGGCTGGGTGAGAGCCTGGCGGACCAAGGTAGCACCTACACCGAGGAAGGCACCCTGGCTCACCGGATCGGGGAGCTGCTCTTGCGGAAGCGCTGGGAGGGGGCGGACATCACCGCCGAGCTGGAACAGGCCCAGGCGGACCCGCTCTACTCCGGCGCGATGGGGGAGCACATGGAGAGCTATGCCGCCTTTATCGAGGAACGTATGGCGGAGGCAAGGACCCGCTGCGAGGACCCCCGTATCTTCATCGAGCAGACCGTGCGCTTCGAGGAATACGTCCCTGGCGGTTTCGGCACTTCGGATGCCATCATCCTTTCCGACGGGGTGATGGACGTCATCGACTTGAAGTACGGCAAGGGGGTGCCGGTCAGCGCCGAGGGAAACCCCCAGATGCGGATTTATGGCCTGGGCTGCTACCTGGCCTTGTCCTGGGCCTACCGGATCGACACCATCCGCATGACGATTTTTCAGCCCCGCCTGGACAGCATTTCCACCGCCAGCATGACGACCGACGAGCTGCTGACCTGGGCAGAAACGGAGCTGAAGCCCAAGGCCGCTCTGGCTTGGGAGGGGAAGGGTGATTTTTGCCCTGGCGAGGCGCAGTGCCGCTGGTGTAAGGCGGCGGCCGTCTGCCGGGCCCACCGAGACTATCAGATGGAGATCGCCCGTCGAGACTTTGCGGACCCGCCCCTGCTGTCCCCGGAAGAGATCGCGGACGTGCTGAAACGGCTCCCGGCTCTCCAGGCATGGGCCAAGAAAGTGGAGGAATACGCGCTGGACGCCGCTGTGAAGGGCGAGGCCGAGTTCCCCGGTTTCAAGGTTGTCGAGGGCAGAAGCAACCGCCGGTATGCCGACGAGGATGCCATTGCCTCCGCGCTGCGGAAAGCCGGCTTCAAGGTGGCCGACATCTACAAGCCCCGCGAGCTGCTGGGTATCACCGCTATGGAGAAGCTGGTGGGCAAGAACCGTTTTGGAGAGCTGGCGGGGAAGTACATCATCAAGCCAGAGGGGGCCCCCACCCTGGTCCCGGAAAGCGACAAGCGCCCCCCGCTTAACACGGCGGCAAAGGCCGCCGAGGACTTCGAGAATGAACCCGCAGTTTGAATACTGCCATCAAAAAAATTTTGAAAAGGAGACTGCTCTACTATGTCTAACAATGCTGTCAACCCCTGCAAGGTTATCACCACCAAGTGCCGCCTGTCCTATGCTCACATCTGGGAGCCCTCCAGCATGAATGAGAACTCCCCGGCCAAGTACAGCGCCTGCATCATCTGGCCCAAGACCGACAAGGCCATGACGGAGAAAGTCCGGGCGGCCACGGAGGCGGCGATCCAGGACGGTATCAAGTCCAAGTGGAAGGGCAAGCGGCCCCCGGAGAGCAAGCTGAAGCTGCCCATGCGGGACGGCGACGAGGAGCGTCCGGAGGACGAGGCATTCCAGGGCTGCTACTTCCTCAACGCCAACTCCACCCGGCAGCCCGGCGTGGTGGATCTGGCCCGGAACCCCATTCTGGACCAGGATGAAATCTACAGCGGGTGCTACTGCCGGTTCTCCCTGATGTTCTATCCCTTCTCCACCAACGGCAACAACGGCGTGGCCGTGGGCCTGAACAACGTGCAGAAGGTCAGCGACGGTGAGCGCCTGGCGGGCAACAGCCGGGCCGAGGACGACTTCAACGACGACTACACCGGCGACCTGGACGACATCCTCTGATACCAACCACACCCGCCCCCGCTGCTCCCCTTTGGTGCGGTGGGGGCGGGCTCGACTATAAAGGAGATTTTTATGGAAAACCAAGAAAAGGACCTGAAGCGGTTTGTCATCGAGTACGAGGACGGGACGGTTCGGGAGGTCAAAAAGGGCTTCCTGTGCACTATGGAACCCGGAGAGGATGACGATGTCACGTTCACCTACGATATGCTGGGCATTTCCGGCGGAGAGCTTAAGCTCCTGGTCGGCGGGATGCTGCAGCTGGGCATGAAGCTGGGCATGAAGCTGGGAATGTTCGGGCACGGGGAGGAAGAGGAATGAGCAAGAAGCGCTTCGTGGAGTTCTACCTGTCCGCCATGCTCAAGGCCGCCACCAATGGCCGGGTAACGCGGGTGGCGTATCTCTACTATGACCTGACCCACACGGAAGTGGTGCGCGTGGAGTATGAGCACGACCACGGCGGCGGAGTGAACGAGCTGCCGGTCACCGGCCTGTCCCTGCTGGGGATCGCCGCCGCCGTCATCGACCGTTTGAAGGGGTGGCCTCTGGAATGATTATGGGAGTGGACATCGAAACCTATTCCAGCGTCGACCTGGTGAAAGCCGGCACCCGGCCCTATACGGAGGCCCCCGATTTCACCATCCTGCTGATAGGCTACAAGGTGGACGACCAGCCCACCCGAATTATTGACCTGACCGGCGGGGCGGGGGAGGCGATCACCTTCCTGCCGGTGACGACCTCGGACCTTCCGGCCGGTGACCTGGACGAGTTTCTGTGTCTGCTCACCGATCCGGAGGTCACCAAGACCGCCTACAACGCCGCATTTGAAAGGACCTGTCTGGCCCGGTATTTTGACCGTCCCATGCCCCCGGAGCAGTGGCGCTGCACAATGGTCCAGGCGGCTACTCTGGGGCTGCCGGGCACACTGGCCCAGGTAGGGGCGGCGCTGGGCCTGGAGAAGCAGAAGATGGAGGAGGGGAAAGAACTCATCCGCTACTTCTGCAAGCCTACAAAGGACGGCGTCCGCCACTACCCGGCGGACGCCCCTGAAAAGTGGGAGCTATTCCGCCGGTATAACATCCGGGATGTGGACGTGGAAACCGACATCCGGGAACGGCTCTCCCGCTGGCCCCGGCCCCAGGCCGAGCTGGATGCCTGGGCGCTGGACCAGCGCATCAACGACCGGGGGGTGCGCTTGGACATGGCGCTGGTGGACCATGCCCTCAAGCTGGACGCGGAGTACTCCGCCCGGCTGAAGAACGAGGCCCAGGAGTTGACCGGTCTCCCCAACCCGAAAAGCGACTCCCAACTGAAAGGCTGGCTGGCTGGACGGGGGCTGGTGACTGACAGCCTGGACAAAGAGGCCATCCCCTCGCTGCTTTCTGCCGCCCAGGATGATACCACCCGGCGGGTGCTGATGCTCCGCCAGGAAATGGGAAAGACATCTGTGAAGAAGTATGAGGCTATGTCGCGGGGCCTGTGTCGGGACGGCCGGGTGCACAACCTGCTCCAGTTTTATGGGGCCGGGCGCACTGGCCGTTGGGCCGGGAGGCTTGTCCAGGTCCAGAATCTCCCGCAGAACAAGCTGCCTGACCTGGAGACCGCACGGGACCTTGTGCGGAACGGGGAATTTGACCTTCTGGAGCTGGCCTACGGCTCTCCACCTTTCGTCCTGTCCCAGCTCATCCGCACGGCCTTTATCCCCTCCGAGGGATGCCGCTTCATCGTCTGCGACTACAGCGCGATTGAAGCGCGGGTGCTTGCGTGGCTGGCTGGGGAGAAGTGGGTGCTGCAGGAATTTTACGGTGACGGTCTGATTTATGAAGCTACGGCCGCTATGATGTTCCACGTGCCGAAGGATGACATCAAGAAAGGCGGCCCCCGTGCGGATCTCCGGTCAAAGGGGAAAGTCGCCACCCTGGCCTGCGGCTACCAAGGCAGCACCGGGGCGCTGATCCAGATGGGCGCTCTGAAAAGCGGCATCCCGGAGGAAGAGCTCCCCAACATCGTGCGCCGGTGGCGCAAGGCCAACCAGAATATTGTGCGCTTCTGGTATGAGGTCGAAGAGGCGGCCATCGGGGCCGTGCAGGGCCGCCCAGCTACCCTGGACCACGGCATTCACTTCGAATGCGAGGCCGGGTATCTGTTCATCACCCTGCCCTCCGGGCGGAGGCTGGCCTACTACCGGCCGGAGCTGAAACCGGAACCGCAGTTTGAAAAGCTGGGGCTGACCTACCTGGGAACTGGACAAAACAAGCAGTGGGTCCGGCAGAAATCCTACGGCGGGAAGCTGGTGGAGAACATTACCCAGGCCACCGCGAGGGACTGCCTGCGGGACGCGATGACCGCGCTGGAAGCTTCCGGGTATCGCATCGTTTTCCACGTACACGACGAAGTCATAGCTGATATGCCGAAGGGCACCGGCTCTCTGGACGAGATGAAGGAAATCATGGGCCGCCCGCTGCCGTGGGCTCCGGGGCTACCGCTGCGGGCTGCTGGCTTTGAGGCCGGCTTCTACATGAAGGACTGAGGGAGGGGAGTATATGCCGAAACTGACACACGACGGCGAAATACATATCGCTGAATTTTCCTCCCGCATGGCGCGGACCGGGAAGAACCGGTCCCTGCTGTGGTCCGAATTCCTGGGCTCCCTTCTCACCACCACCAAGACCAAGGAAACCCTGCAAGAGTACATGAAAATGGGGAAGGACGAGCAGGACCGGATCAAGGACGTGGGAGCCTACGTCGGCGGCTGGCTGAAGGGCGGCCGCCGGAAGGCGGCGAACCTGGAACACCGGACGCTGCTCACCCTGGATGCTGACTTCGCCCAGCCCGATCTGCTGGACACCTTCGACCTGGTCTACGGCTGCGCCGTGGCGGTCTATCCCACCCACAAGCACACCCCGGAGAAGCCCCGGCTCCGTTTCGTGATACCCCTCCGGCGGCCGGTGTCGGCGGAGGAATACGAGGCCGTAGGCCGCCGGGTGGCCTACGACCTGGGCATGGAACAGTTTGACGACACCACCTACCAGCCCACCCGCATCATGTACTACCCCAGCACGGCCGCCGATGGCGAGTTCAAGCCGGAGTACAGGGACGCCGCCTGGCTGGACCCGGACGCCGTGTTGGCTCTCTATCCCGACTGGCGGGACACGTCCTATTGGCCTATGGCCGCCCGGACGGAGGATGCCCGGAAGCGGGAGGCCAAAAAGCAGGGAAACCCCCTGGAGAAGCCGGGGCTGATTGGGGCCTTCTGCCGGTGCTACGACGTCGACACGGCCATATCAAAGTTCCTGCCGGGTGTTTATACTCCCTGCGCCCTTCCGGGCCGCTACACCTATGCCAAGGGCTCCACGGCGGCCGGTCTGGTGGTCTACGACGATGGGCAGTTCGCCTTTTCCAACCACGCCACCGACCCGGCCTCCGGGAAGCTGTGCAACGCCTTTGATCTGGTCCGCATCCATCTGTACGGGGACCAGGACGAGGACGTGCAGCCGGACACCCCCATCAACCGCCGCCCCTCTTTCCTGGCGATGTCCGACCTGGCCGCCGGGGACGTGGAAGTGAAGCGGCTGCTGGGGAAAGAGCGCCAGGAACGGGCCCGTGCTGACTTCGCCTCCCCGGTGGAGCTGGACGAGGAACACTGGGAGGACGCCCTGGAGGTGGACCGAAAGGGGAAGGTGCTCTCCACCATCGACAACGCCTATATCATCATCCGCCACGATCCGCTGCTGAAGGGGGCCGTGGCCTACAACGACCTGAAGGTGCGCCCCGTGGCTCTGCGAAGTCTCCCCTGGCGGGAAGTGGCCGACGAGGTAAACGGAAGCACCTGGAACGACAGTGACGACGCCGCCCTCCGGTGGTATCTGGAGAAGTACTACAAGCTGACCGGCAAGGAAAAAATCATGGACGGCATGATGAAGGCGGCAAAGGACAACGCCATCAACCCCATCAAGAACTACCTGGAGGGCCTGACCTGGGACGGGGTGCCCCGCCTGGAGACCCTGCTGGTGGACTATCTGGGGGCGGAGGATACCCCCTACACCCGCGCCGTCACCCGTAAGACCTTCACGGCGGCCGCCGCCCGTATCTTCGAGCCGGGGTGCAAGTTCGACTATGTACTGACCCTGTCCGGCCCCCAGGGGCGCGGAAAGAGCACCCTGGTGGCGAAGATGTCCAACGGGTGGTACACGGACAGCCTGGCCGGGATCGGCACGAAGGAAGCCTACGAGAACATCCAGGGCTATTGGCTGGTGGAGCTGGGCGAGCTGGCGGCCATGCGGAAGATAGAGATCGAGACCATCAAGAATTTCATCAGCAAGCAGGTGGACAGCTACCGGGCCGCCTACGGCCGCCGGGTGGAGGACCACCCCCGCCAGTGTATCTTCATCGGCACCACCAACTCCACCGCCTTCCTACGGGACGACACCGGCAACCGGCGCTTCTGGCCGGTCCGCCTGGGGGATGCCGCACCGAAGCTGACTGTGTGGGGCGACCTCACGCAGCAGACCATCGACCAGATGTGGGCGGAGGCCGTCACCCTCTACCGGGAGGGAGAGCGGTTGACCCTGCCCCCAGAGCTGGCGGAAAGCGCCCAGGAACAGCAGCAAGCCTTCACCGAGGACGACCCCCGGCGTGGGCTGGTGGAGGACTATCTGGAGGTCCTGCTCCCCACCGGCTGGTCCGGTATGGGGGTGGAGAAGCGCCGGGCCTGGTTCCAGGAGGACGACAGCATCCGCGAGGCGGGCACCCAGCAACGGGACTATATCAGCGCCGTGGAAGTGTGGGCCGAGTGCTTTGGTAACGACCCGCACCGCTTCCCCCGGCAGGACCGCGCCGAGGTCAATACGATCCTGCGGCAACTGCAGGGCTGGAAGGAGGAACCGAGGCGACAGCGCTGCGGGCCGTATGGGCAACAGACGCGCTTCCGCCGTGTCCCATAACGAGAGGTACAGAGTGCGACACGACTGCGACAAGAGGTACAAAAAGGGGCGGGGCTTGTCCCATTTGTCCCTCTCGTGTCGCAGTCGTGTGGTACGGGAAAAATCCAACAGCGGCAAAGGCCCAGTGACTTTTGTACCTCTTGTACCACAGTGTATAAAGAAATATTTGAATTAGGCAGAAAAACACCCACGCAACCCGCCTAATGCGTGTATATCTACACGCGCGCGAGAGCTCTGCGACACGGGGGACACTGCCGGGAAATCCGCAAGCGCTTGCGGATTTGAGGATAAACGGAAACCGGCCAGCGCTGGCCGATTTTAGGAGGCACCTATGGAAAAGACCGTGGAGGCATATCTCCGCCGTCGGGTGAAGGAAGCCGGGGGACTCGCTTTGAAACTGGTGTGCCCTGGATGGACCGGCGTACCGGATCGCCTCATACTCATGCCGGGGGCCCGTGTCTACTTCGCGGAGACAAAGGACCTCGGTAGAACCCCGAAGCCCCGACAACGCTATGTTCATGGTAGGCTTCGGGCCCTGGGCTTTCTGGTATTCGTGCCGGACAGTAAACCGGCCGTGGACGCCATGATGGTGCGTATTTTAGGGGAGGCCAGAGAGGAATGAAGTACACACCCCACCCGTATCAGGAATATTGCATTGACTACTTACTGAGCCACCCGGCAGCCGGCCTTTTCCTGAAGCCAGGCATGGGTAAAACTTCCGTCGCGCTGACGGCGGCGGACCGGCTTTTGTATGATACCTTCGAGGCCACGCGGGTCCTGGTGATTGCGCCGCTGCGGGTGGCGGAGGATACCTGGAGCCGGGAAAGCGAAAAGTGGGACCACCTACGGCACCTCCGGGTGAGCCGGGTGCTGGGCGGCGTGAAAGAGCGGCGGGCGGCGCTGCGGGCGGATGCGGATATTTACTGCATCAACCGTGAGAACGTGGATTGGCTGGTAAAGCTGTACGGCACGGATTGGCCGTTTGATCTGGTCATTGTGGATGAGCTGTCCAGCTTCCGAAACCCCAGCGCCCGGCGCTTTCGGGCTCTTCGGAAGGTGCGGCCCCTGGTGAAGTACCTGTGGGGCCTGACCGGTACGCCCCGTCCACGGAGCCTTTTGGACCTCTGGGCCCAGGTCTATCTTCTGGACCGGGGGGAGCGCCTGGGGCGGACCTTCACCGAGTACAAGCGGAACTATTTCAGCCCCGGCCGTCGGAACGGGTATGTGATTTATGAGTGGGTCCCCCGTCCTGGGGCGGAGGACGAGATATACGGACGGATCTCCGACATCTGCATCAGTCTGGAGACCAAGGGAAACTTGCAGATGCCGGAGCTGGTCGAAACCGTCCGTCCGGTCAAACTATCTCCGGAGGCCCGGAGCCTATACGACAGCATGGAGCGGGAGGCACTACTGAAGCTGGTGGGCACGGTGATTGACGCCGGGAGCGCCGCAGCGGTCAATGGAAAGCTGTTGCAGATTGCGGGCGGCGCGGTTTACGACGAGGACCACGTGGCTCACGAGCTACATACTGAAAAGCTGGATGTTCTGGAGGACGTCTTTGAAGAGGCGGCGGGGGAGCCGGTCTTGGTGGCCTACCGCTATCAGCACGAACGGGACCGTATCATGGACCGGTTCCCCCAAGCGGTCCAGCTGAAGGACAGAGAGACCATCGCCGCATGGAACCGAGGGGAGATACCGCTGCTTTTGGTACACCCGGCCGGGGCCGGGCATGGCCTGAACCTCCAGGACGGCGGGCATATCATCGTGTGGTTCGGCCCGATCTACGACCTGGAGCTGTGGGAGCAGACCAGGGACCGCCTTTACCGGCAGGGGCAGCGGTCCACCACCAGCATGATAACCCTGGTGGTAGAGGGGACCGTGGAAGAGGACGCTATGCGATCACTGGCCGCAAAAGCTGACGGGCAGACAGCCATGATGGAGGCCATAAAGGCCAGACTGGAAAAGTACAAGATGAGGGGCGATGATAATGGCAAGAAATAAGTATCCTGGGCGTTGCTACTGCTGCGGGGTTTGGGTCGAACCGGGGTACGGACATTTTGAGCGCGTAAGGAACCCATCCCCTGGACAGGCGAAATGGCGCATTAAGTGTGTTCGGTGCGCCAGCGGCCGGACGTTGACGGATAGAGACCCTGGAGTGATTTGGGCCAGAAAAGCATTTGCAGAAGAGAAAAAAGGGAGGCGGACATAAACCTATGGAAAAAGTTGTTGCGGTGTTAAACGGAAACCAGGTCTACGTTGAGGAACTGATCCGAGAAAATGCCCGGATGGCGGTGCAGCATGAGGCGGACCGGCAGCGGATAGAGCTGCTGTCCGAGCGGGCGGCCCAGGCCGACCAGCTGGAGGCGGAGCTTACGGAGGCCCAGAGCCAAATCCTGGACCTGCAGGCGGGAGCCAACGCGGGGAAGAGCCTGGCCGATAAACTGCTGCGGGCGGTTTCGGATCTTCATTTCGTGATGGCCGGGGGCGACCCCTGCAAGGTGTGCGGAAAGGTCTGCATGATGGGCACCACGAAGTGCGAGCCCGTGTGGAAGGGCGAAAAAACGGAGGGTTGACTATGAACTGGAAGCGGGAGGCGGCTGATAAGCTGCGGAATTACGAGGCCCACCGGGAGGCCCTGGACAGTATCCCCAAGGAGATCAAAAGGCTGGAGCTGGCCTATGCCGGTATCCGCAGCGCCACCACGGACGCCACCCCGGTTTCCGGCGGCGGGAATACCCGTGAGGATTCCATGTTGTCCAACATCGTCCATCGGGACGAGCTGAAGCGGAGGCTGAAGGAGGCCAAGCTGTGGGTGTCCGTGGTGGACCGGGCCCTGGCGGTTCTGGACGATGAAGAGCGGCTGGTGCTGGATCGGTTCTATATCCACCGCGCAAAGGGGGCCGTCGCGGAGCTGTGCGACCGGCTGAACCTGGAGAAAAGCGCGGTCTATGACCGGCGGGACAAGGCCCTGCGGCATTTCACTCTGGCCCTTTACGGGGTGACGGAGACGGAGTGAAAAAGTCCGGAAAAAAACCGGAAGATTTTTTGCGATCCCCGTGCTATAATGCTATCGTGTAAAATCCTGACACAGCCAGGCGGCCCCCGCTTTTGGGGGCCGTCATTTTTTTTGAAGGGAGGTTCTGGGCCCCGCGTTTTCTCCTTTGCGCGGCGGCATGGTCCGGGCTGGCAGCGGTCGCCAACGCCACCGGCGGCGGGCACACCAACGAAAAGGAGTCATCGAAAATGGATATGCAGCTGGTGACAAAGAAGCTGACAGAAATCCATCCATACAAGAGGAACCCCCGGAAGAATGAGGCCGCCGTGGCGGCGGTGATGGAGAGCATTCAGCAGTGTACCTACATCGCCCCCATCATCGTCGACGAGGACGGCATCATCCTGGCCGGAGACACCCGGTATCGGGCTTTGAAGCGGCTGAAGCGGAAAGAGGCCGAGGTCATCGTCAAGGCCGGGCTGTCTGAGGATCAGAAGCGGAAATACCGGCTTCTGGACAATAAGACGAATGAGCTGGCGGGCTGGGACCTGGACCTGCTGGAGGGTGAGCTGGAGGGCTTGGACTTCGGCGGCCTGGACCTGGACTGGGGCCTTGGAAGCGGGGAGGAAGCGGCGAGTTCGGAAAAAGCCGGCGACTTCTCCCGGTCCGAGTTCGAGTACTCCCAGCAGTACGGTGTGACCGTCATTCTGAAGGATGAAGCCGAGCAAGAGGCGTGCTACAACAAGCTGCGTGGCATGGGCTATGACTGCCGGGTGGTGACCGTATGACACGGATAGAGGTCCACAACCGCGTCAGCGACTTCAACAGCTACCGGGCAGCCAGAGTGAAGAGCCTGTTCAATGCGGAGAACGGTTGCAACTTCGATCTGGAGATCGACGCAGACCTTTCCGGGGAGTGGGGCATCGGTGTCGTGGTGGGGCCGTCCGGCTCCGGCAAGACCTCCATCGGGCGCACCATCTTCGGGGAGGATAAAATCTACGACTACACCCAGGGCTGGGCCCCGGACAAGCCGGTGATTGACTGCATCGCCCCGGACGGGGACTTCAACGAAGTGACCGGGGCCCTGGCAAATGTCGGCTTGGGCTCGGTCCCCTCCTGGCTGCGCCCCTTCCGGGTGCTGTCCAACGGCGAGCAGTTCCGCGTGGGCCTGGCCCGGATTATCTGCGAGAAGCCCCAGGAGATTGTAATCGACGAGTTCACCTCCGTGGTGGACCGGCAGATAGCCCGGATCGGCTCCCAGGCGTTTCAAAAGGCATGGCGGCGGGGAAACCCCGGAGGGAAGGTGGTGTTGCTCACCCCACACTATGACATCCTGGACTGGATTCAGCCGGATTGGGTCATCGACACAAAGACGAGGACCTTTGAACGTGGGGTTCCCCGACAGCGGCCAACCATTGAGCTCACGATATGGAAGGTCGACCAAAGTTACTGGAAGTATTTTAAACCGCATTATTATTTAGACCTCCCCATGCCCGTGGCTGGGGAGTATTTCATCGGGACCGTGGATGGAGAGCTGGCGTGCCACATGGCGGTGGCTCCCCGGTTTGAGGTGCGGGGCTATCGGGGCACCCGCCTGGTCACTATGCCGGAATGGCAGGGGGCGGGTGTCGGTATGCGGTTTCTGAATTGGGTGGCCGAGTACCACAAGCAGGGCTGCGGCCGTGGCGGGCATAAGTACCCGCTTTATTTTCACACAAGTCATCCCCAGATGTGCGCTGCTCTTCGCCGGAGCCCGAAGTGGACACAGTGCTCTGCTGTGCTTTACGGCGGAAACAAGGCGAAGTCGGCGGCGACCATCCAGAACTCCAGAGCGCGGCACGGCAAAAAGGGCATCGGCTCCGGCTACGGGGGCCATTTCCGGGCGGTGCAGGGCTTCAAGTATGTGGGGGAGGCGGAGTGATGAAGATTTTTCTTTGCGGTCAGAGGACCTTTGGGAAAGAAGTGTGCCGGGCGCTGCTGGCGGCCGGACATGAGATCGTCGGCGTGGCCCCGGCTCCGCCGCAGAAGCGGAAGGATAAGCTGCACGGCTTCGCGGCCGTTCAGGGCCTGCCGCTGGTGACAGACTGCAAGAGCCTGGTGTCCAGCTTCATCCCGGAAGGGACGGAGCTGATCGTGGCCGCACACTCGCACTGGCTGATTTCAGGGCAGTGCCTGTCCAGGGCCCGATATGGCGGGATCGGGTTTCACCCGTCCCTGCTGCCCCGGCACCGGGGGAAAGACGCCGTCCGCTGGGCGGTCCACATGGGGGACTATGTCTCCGGTGGGACCGTGTACCGGCTGACTGATAAAACCGACGGCGGCGACATCCTGCGCCAAGAGCTGGTGTGGATTCAGCCGGGGTGGAGCTACCACGACCTGTGGGCGGCAATCTTCCCGGTGGGGGTCCGACTGCTGGTGGAAACCGTGCGGGACCTGGAGAACGGGACCGCCCAGGGGACCGAACAGGACGAGCGCTGTGCCACCTGGGAGCCGTCGTGGGATAGGCCCCGGCTGGAGCGGAAGGAACTGCTGGCCCTGGGCGGCAGCGCCCCGGTGTCCGATTCGGACACAATCCCCCCGGAATGCGTGGACTGCATCCGGGACTGTGCCTGGTGCACCTACAACATCGCGGACCCGGAGACTTATCATAGACGATAGACAGAGCGGCCCGCTTTCGGGAGGAAGGTGGTGGTATGGCCAATGCGGAAAACTTGAAAAGAGGCAAAGCCACACAGTTCAAGAGCGGCGAGGACGCAGCAGAGAACGGCAAGAAGGGCGGCACCGCCTCCGGGGCTTCCCGGCGGCGGAAGCGGGCCATGCGCCAGGCGGCGGCCATGCTGCTGAATACGCAGATCCCGGCAAACGTGCGGACCCCGTTCATGGGGACCGTTAAGACCCTGCTGGACGCCTTCGGCTACGAGCTGAAGGACGCCACTTACCAGGATGCACTTCTTGCCGGTATCATGCTGGAGGCTATGAAAGGCGACGTCAGGGCGGCGGAGTTCATCCGGGATACTGCCGGGGAAAGCCCTGTCTTGGATATTCGGAAGGCCGAATTGAAACTGCGCCACGAAGAATTGGATTTCAAGCGGGAGCAGCTCACCGGGGCCGCCGCCTCTGGGGTCAAGAATAATCTGCTGGAGGCCATCATGCAGACGGAAGAGGTTGACACGGATGATCTACCAGAAGTTGAGTAAACGCCAGAAGCTGGCTATGCTTTGGTGGCAGCAGCCCCGCTTCCGTGGCCGGGACGTCCTTCTGTGTGATGGCTCCGTCAGGTCTGGTAAAACGGTGTGCATGACCGTCGGGTTCATCCTCTGGAGCATGGCGACTTTCAACGGGGAGCGGTTCGCGCTGTGCGGCAAGACCATCGAGAGCCTGCGGCGCAACGTGGTCCTGAACCTCCGGGACTGGGTGCCGCCGGAGCTGACTATCGTGGAGCGCCGATCAGAAAACAAGCTGATTATTTCAGACGGCCTGGGGCGGGAGAACACCTACTTCCTGTTCGGCGGCCGGGACGAGAGCTCCTATATGCTGATCCAGGGCATTACCCTGGCCGGGGCCCTGCTGGACGAGGTGGTGCTCATGCCCCGGTCCTTCGTGGAACAGGCCCTCGCCCGGTGCTCCATCAAGGGGAGCAAGATATGGTTCAACTGCAACCCGGAAGGCCCCGAACACTGGTTTTATAAAAACTGGATCGAGGGCGACAACCCGAAGAAGATGAACGCGCTTCACCTTCACTTCACTATGGACGATAACCCGGCGCTGGCTCCGGAGGTCCGGGCCCGCTATGAGCGGCAGTTTTCCGGGGTATTCTACGACCGCTATATCCTGGGGCTGTGGGTGGTGGCCGAGGGGCTGATCTACACCATGTTCAACCGGGATTTTCATGTGGTGCCAGATAAGCCCCGGCCATACGAGCGGTATTATATCTCCGTGGACTACGGCACCGCCAACCCCACCAGCATGGGGCTTTGGGGCAAGGCCCAGGGGAAATGGTATCGCATTCGGGAGTACTACTATGACAGCCGGAAGGTAGGCCGCCAGCTGACGGACGAGGAATACTACGCCGAGCTGGAGAAGCTGGCCGGGGACCTGTCGATCCGAGCGGTCATCGTGGACCCGTCGGCGGCCAGCTTCATAGAGGCCATCCGGCGGCACGGCCGGTTCTATGTGGAGAAAGCCTCTAACTCTGTCCTGGATGGTATTCGCAACGTCGCCACCAGGCTTAAAACGGGGGATATTTTCTTCTGCGAGGGCTGCCGGGACTGTATCCGGGAGTTCCAGCTCTACCGCTGGGACGAAAAGGCGGGCGTTGACCGGCCCATCAAAGAAAACGACCACGCTATGGACGATGTGCGCTACTTCGTCCACAAGGTATTCGGGCCGGACATTTTCAGCATCGGCCCCGTGGAGCGGGAGGCGCATTATGTTTGAGCAGCGATATGTGTTAGGGAAAATTGAACAGTGGGCGGAGAAGCTGCCATACCGCACCCTGCGGATTGAGGTGGAGCTTCCGGGGCAATCGCTTACTCTGGAAAAGAGCAAGGCCCCGGCCATTGGATTTAATACGGCCTGCGGAATGCGGGAGAAGGAGGTGGTGCGCCGTGGTGGTGCTTAATCTGCGGGGCGACTGCTTGGCCCGCACAGCAACGAATTTTCAGCAGGGCATGACCGACAAACGCTTCTTAGAGCTGGAAATCAGGGCCTGGCTGCATTCTCCGGCGCGGAAGCGGCAACTGGCGGCGGAGGCGTACTATGACGGGGCCCAGGACGTGCTTCACCGCCGCCGGGTCGCGCTGGACGATGATGGGCACATCAAGGTCCTGGACCACCTCCCCAACAACCGGCTTGTCAATAACATTTACGCCAAGATGGTCGACCAAAAGACGAACTATTCTTTTGGACGGCCGTTTTCTTTCGACACGGAGGACAAAGGGTATGCGAAAGCCCTGAACTCTGTGCTGGGGCCCAAGTTCCGCCGGGTAATGCGGAACGTGGGAGAGGGCGCATGGATCGGCGGGAAGTGCTGGCTGTTTCCGTACTACGAGGGCGGGGAGCTGGCTTTTAAGCGCTTCCCGGCTGACGAGGTCCTGCCTTTCTGGGCGGATGCCGACCACACGGTCCTGGACGCGGCGGTCCATGTCTATGCTGTCCTGGAGTACGACGAAACAGAGGTGGCGAAGGACGTCGTAAAAGCGGAGGTCATGCACGGCGGCGGGGTGGACTGCTTCATTCTTCGGGATGACGGCACCCTGGAGCCGGACCCGGAGGCCCGGTCCGGGCCTTACATCACCGCGCCCGATCCGGAGACCGGAAAGGAAACGGGGTACAACTGGGAGCGCATTCCCCTGGTGTGCTTCAAATCCTCCCAGCATGAGATCCCGCTGCTGTCCAAGGTGAAGTGTCTGCAGGACGCCTACAACAGCATCGTTTCTAACTTCGCCAACCAGATGGAAGAGGACGTGCACAGCACCATCCTCGTCATCAAGAACTACGACGGAGAGGACCTGGGCCGTGTCCGGGCCAATCTTGCCACCTATGGTATCATCAAGGTCCGGTCTTTCGAGGGCTCCGAGGGCGGCGTGGACACCCTGCAGATCGAGGTCAACTCCGAGAACTACAAGACGCTGCTTTCCATCCTGAAGGACGCCATCATCGAGAACGCCAGGGGCTACGACGCCAAGGATGACCGCATGAGCGGGAACCCGAACCAGATGAATATTCAGTCGATGTATTCCGACATCGACCTGGACGCCAACGGCATAGAGACCGAGTTCCAGGCTGCTATGGAAGAGCTCCTGTGGTTCGTGAACCGACACCTCGCCAATACCAGGAAAGGGGACTTCGAGGGCACGGAGGTCAAGGTCATTTTTGACCGGGACGTGCTCATAAACGAGACCGAGGCCATCAACAACTGCAAGGCTTCCGTGGGTATCCTCTCCGATGAGACCATCGTGAAGATGCACCCCTGGGTCACCGATCCAGAGCAAGAGCTCCAGCGCATCAAGAAGGAAAAGGAAGAGGCTATGGCAGATCCGTACCAGGCCGCTTTCCTTGCCAACCGGCAGGGCTCCGGGGGCTCCGGGGGCTCCGGCGGCCCGGTGAATGCGGACGGTGGTGGTGACGATGGCAACGAGTAATCTTCGGCGAAACGGGGACTATTGGGCCCGGCGCATGAAGAACATGGAGGACGCGCTGCTCGACCAGTCCTATGCCTACGTCGAAAACCTGGATGAACAGTTCCGAGCGGCGGAAGCCGAGATCGAGCGGCAGCTCTCCGCCTGGTATCAGCGCTTTGCCGACAACAATGAAATTTCCCTGGCGGAAGCCCGGAAGCTCCTGAACAGCGGCGAGCTGGCGGAGTTCCGGTGGACCGTGGAAGAGTACATCAAGCACGGCGAGGAAAATGCGCTCACCGGGGCCTGGATGAAAGAGCTGGAGAACGCCAGCGCCAGGGTGCACATCTCCCGTCTGGACGCTTTGAAAATCCAGCTTCAGCAGCAAGCCGAGCTCCTATATTCCAACCAGCTCGACGCGCTGGATGCGGCAGTCCGGCAGACCTACACCGGCAGTTTCTACCACACGGCCTACGAGATACAGCGGGGGCTTGGTGTGGGGTGGACCATGCAGGCCATCAACGAGGACGCAATCCAAAAGGTCCTATCCCGGCCCTGGACTACCGACGGCCAGACATTTCGGGACCGCTGTTGGACCAACAAGCAGAGCCTGGTAAATAGCGTGAACACGCAGCTCACCCAGATGATTGTACGAGGTGAAAGCGCGGACCGGGCGATTTCGGCGATCTCCAAGCAGTTTGAAGTTTCCCGCTCCAAGGCGGGCCGCTTGGTGATGACCGAGAGCGCCTATTTCTCCAGCGCGGCGCAGAAAGACTGCTTCACCTCCTTGGGGGTGGAGCGGTATGTGCTCGTGGCGTCTTTCGACCATGATACCTGTGAGCTGTGCGGGGCGCTGGACGGAAAAGTGTTCAAAATGTCGGAGTACCAGGTTGGGGTCACGGCTCCGCCGTTTCATCCCTGGTGCCGGTGCTGCACGGCCCCATACTACGAGGACATGGCGGGTATCGGTGAACGCTGGGTGCGGAACGAGGACGGCACTACCGGAAAGGTCCCGGCCGGAACCACCTTCGAGGAGTGGAAGAACGGGCATATAAAATCGGGGGTTGCAGCGCAGAGCGGACCTGGTATAATGGACTCAGTAGAACAGGCGGTCGGAGCTAAAAAAGGGGCTCCCATTGGCCTGGATACCGCCATAACCGGGGCAAACCCGAATTTCTCTTCCGCCCAGGGCTATCGGGTGAACTGCCAAAGGTGTGTGCAGACCTTCGAGCTCCGGCGGAGGGGCTACAATGTCATAGCAAAACCGAAGCCCCGGTCTGGCAATCAGATCTTCTGGGGTTCAGAATGCTTCGTGGACGCCGCCGGGCAGCCCACCAGCTACACCTTTAATTTGACGGAGGCCGCCGTGAAACGGGAGCTGGCGGCGGCCCCGGATGGGGCCCGTTACGGCATTTACATCAAGTGGAAAGGGCGGCCGCCAGCCGCCCACGTATTTATCGCGGAGAAGTCTGGTGGGGTGGTCCGCTACCTGGACCCGCAGAACGGAAACATGGATGCCTCCGGCTATTTTGCCAGGGGCTCTAAAGGTCATTTTGGATTTTTCCGCATGGATGACAAGCAGATCACAACCGACCAAGGCATTATTTCCGCGACTGTGGAGGTGAAAAAGCCATGACCGAGGAACGGGCAAGGGAAATCTTGCAGAAATACCGGGAAACCGATGAAGAGACCGGCCAGACCTACGGGGTGGCGGTCAAGCGCTGCCTTTCCGCTGAAGGGGCGCAGTTCGTGTTTCTGTGTGCCCTGGAGGGAGATCCCGACCAGGAAGTGGAGTATGCCGTTGTGAAGGCAACGGAGGACGTCGTTGTGGTGCCCGCATAGCGCCACGGAAAACTGAATCGTTGATGAAAGCACCGAGCTGAACAGCCCGGTGCTTTTTTCATACAAAAATACCGCTGGCCCGGCGGATACAGCAGGGCGGCCGCTATACGGGGACTGGCCCGGTGAACAAGGACGGCGGCAGAAAGGAGCCAGATATGAAATTGCAGTGGTTGAAGGACATCCTGGGAGACAGCTACACCGAGGAACAGGACGCCAAGGTATGCACCGCCCTGGGGGAGCGCTTCGTGGCCCGGACCGACTTCAATGACAAGGTCTCGAAGCTCAAGGAAGCCGAGGCCCAGGTCACGCAGCTCAATACGACGGTCAAGACCCGCGACACGCAGCTGGAAGAGCTGCGGAAGGCTGCCGGGGACAACGCCGAGTTGCAGAAGCAGATCGACACCCTTACCCAGCAGAACAAGACCGACAAGGCCAACTACGAGAAGGAGCTGGCAAGCATCCGGCTGACTGCGGCCGTGGACGCCGAGCTCACCGCCGCCGGTGCCCGGAACAATGTCGCTGTTCGTGCTGTCCTGGCCGACTTCCTGAAGGACGCCAAGATCGTGGACGGCAAGGTTTCTGCCAAGGTGGGGGACGAGACCGTTACCCTGGCTGCCAAGGTGGACGCGCTGAAGAAGGACGCTGCGACGGACTTCCTCTTTGCCTCTGCCGGTAAAGGCGGCGGGAAGTACGAGGGCTGGAAGCCCGGCGAGGGCGGAGACGGCCGGAAGCCCGGCGTGGATAAGAAGCCCTCGGAGATGACCTACACTGAGCTGGCGGAGTATCTGGCTGCGAACCCCGACGCCAAGCTGGACAACTGAGAGGTGCAGACATGAAGAACATCACCGTCCCGACCCGTGCCGTGTCATTCGAGGATGCCTTGCGAAATCTGGCGTCCCGGCTGACCGGCAAGCCTGCCTCCGTGCTGCCCCGCACCCAGGAGGGTGTCGTGCAGTACTTGGCGGACACGCTCCCCAGCGTGGATGAGCTGGCGGAAGCAATTACCAAGGAAGTGCTTGCCCGTATGGCAGCCGTAGAGCCCTCTACGTCGGCCGATGAAGGCTCCGGGGGTACTAATACCCAGGAGACCGCAGAAACCGACACGGAGGCCGACACGGCCGACACGGAGCCCTCCAGGGGCCGCAAGCGTAAGACCAAAACCGAGTAACAGAAAGGATGACTGACAATGGCTAACACCAAGTTCGATTCCAAGAGCTTCAATCCCCAGGCGTTCAAGTACTCCGTCGACCGGGTGCCCCGGACCCGGCTGAATGAGATGCGGAAGTCCCGCGCCCTGGCAGGGAACCCTGACATCCGGGATGCGTTCAGCTCCCAGAATGGAACCGCTTATGCCCGGATCGCCATGCGGGGCCTGCTGGACGGCGACGCCGTGAACTACGACGGCCAGACCGACATCACCGCCACCACCACCAAGACCTTCGAGCAGGGCGTGGTTGCCATCGGCCGGGCCAAGGCGTGGACCGAGAAGGACTTTTCCTACGACATCACCGGCGGCATCGACTTCATGGACAACGTGGCCCAGCAGGTGGCCGAGTACTGGCAGGACATCGACCAGGACACTCTTCTGGCCGTCCTTAAGGGCGTCTTTTCCATGACCGGTGGCAAGAGCGCGGAGTTCGTGCAGCTGCACACCTACGAGGTGGCGGGCAATATGGAGGCCACCACCATGAACAGCGCCACCGCCCAGGCTTGCGGTGATCGTAAGCGCCGGTTCACACTGGTGTTCATGCACTCTGTGGTAGCCACCAACCTGGAGAACCTGAACCTCCTGACCGCGCTCAAGTACACCGACAAGGACGGCGTGACCCGTGACCTCACCCTCTACTCCTGGAACGGCAAGCTGGTGGTCGTGGACGACGGTATGCCCGCCGAGACTGGCTACTTCCCCGCCGACTCCACCACCGAGGGGGCCCTCCAGGTCAAGGCTTCTGATGCTACTGATGGCCAGATCAACCAGGCGGACGTCACCCCCTACTTTGGGGAGGGCACCCCTGTAGCGGACAGCTATGTGGTGCCCGGCACCCGGTACACCAGCTATGTGCTGGGCGACGGCGCGATCAGCTATGAGGACCTGGGCGTGAAGGTGCCCTACGAGATGGCTCGCGACCCCAAGAAGAATGGCGGCGAGGACACCCTCTACACCCGGCAGCGTAAGGCTTTCGCTCCCTTCGGCATCAGCTACGAGAAGAAGAGCCAGGCCAGCCTGTCTCCCACCGATGCGGAGCTGGCCAACGGCACTAACTGGTGCCTGGTCCATTCCGGTGAGACTGACGAGGAGGACCGCTCTTACGTCGCCCACAAGGCGATCCCCATCGCCCGCATCCTCTCCAGAGGCTAAAGCTCATGGAGGGCGTGTATGAGGCCGTGGTGGCCCGGCTCTCCATGCTGGGCTATACCGTCACGGATGCCGATAAAGCCGGCCTTGAATACCTGATCCATAAGTGTGAAGTGGACATCCTGACGAACATCAACCACCGGGAGCTTCCGAAGGGCCTCTTTTACACGCTGGTGGATATGGTTGCCGGGCAATTCCTTTTCAACAAGAAGGCCGCTGGCGGGCTGGAGGGCTTCGACTTCGATGCCCCCGCCAAGAGCATCACGGAGGGCGACGTCTCCGTGACCTTCGCCGGGGCCAGCGATGGGTTCAGCAGCGTGGAGAGCCGGTTCGACGCGCTGCTGGACCGCCTTATGCATCCGCCGGACAGCGTTCTGGCGGCGTTCAGGAGGTTGCGATGGTAATCAATAACCCGGCCTATAAAAAGGCCATTCAGAGCCTTTGGGACGGCCGTGCCACGGTAACGGTGCGCGTCGGGAGGCTCAATGAAGCCACCGGCCGCACGGAGCCGGTGGAGCAGGTCACTGTGAAAGACGCCGCTTGTCGGCTTTCCCACAAAACCGTTACCACTACCGATCCCACCGAGGAAGCGGCACTGGTGACGCAGACCGTGGCGCTCTATATTGACCCCTCCGTGGAAATCCCGGAGGGGTCAAAAATCACCGTGACCCAGAACGGCGTCACCCGTGATTATGAACAGAGCGGAAAAGCGGCCGTGTTCACCTACCACAAGGAGGTCCCCCTGGAGCTCTTCAGGGAGTGGGCGTAATGCGGTGGGGGAGCGTGGACTACCGGCAACTCCAAAAGCTGCGCGACAACCTGGCGAAGTTGGAGAGCGTGGACATGGACAAATTCTGCCGGGATATGTCGAAGGAGCTGGCGGCCCGGCTGCTGGCCCTGGTGATCCCTCGGACGCCGGTGGGGCAATACCCGAAGGGCAGCGGAAAGAAAGGTGGGACCCTGCGCCGGGGATGGACGGCAAAAACGGATGCAGAGGCCGCTACCGGCGGAGAAAAGGTTGACCCGAAGGCTTATGCGAACTCCCTGCCGGTGTTCAAACGAGGGCGGACCTTCTACATTGAGGTCATCAACCCTGTAAAGTACGCCAGCTATGTGGAGTTCGGTCACCGCACACGGGGCGGAAAAGGCTGGGTTGCCGGTCAATATTTCCTGACTCTATCAGAACGGGACCTGGAGCGGATGGCCCCGGCTGTTCTGGAAAAGGAGCTGGAGAAGCTGCTGCGGAGGGTGTTCAATGTCTGAAATCAGTTTTAGCAGTATCTATGACGGCGTGAGCCTTGCGCTCCACGCCGCTTTTCCTTCCGTACAGGTGCACGGAGGGAATGTAAAGCAGGGGCTGAACCCTGGGGACCTGAACGTGATTATGCCCTCCGCCGGGAATACCCGCCAGGTAGGGACGCGCTTTCTTCGCACTCCGACTCTGGACGTGATCTACTACCCGAAAGAGGGAATGGCGGAGTGCTGCGAGGCGGCGGAAACGCTGGTCCATGCCCTGGAGGACATCACCACCCCGGAGGGGGACCTCGTGCACTGTACCAGCTGCGAATGGTCCGTTGAAGAGGGCGTGCTGCACGTCCTCGTGGAATACGACCACCACGTTTATATCCCCAGAGAGCAGGACCTCATGGAAACCTTGAACCTTGAAATGGAGGGATAAAAATGGCACAGGCCAAGACAACGAAAACCGAAGCGGCCGCCGCTGCGGCTACCTATACCGTGGACCAGCTGGCGGCCTCCAAGAGATACGCCAACCGGCGGGACCTCATCCGGGCCCTGCTGGACAGCGGAAAACGCTACACCTTGGACGAGGTGGACCGTTTGATCGAGAGTTACATGAAAGGACAGGTGAAGTAATATGGCCCTCGGCGGTGGAACCTGGCTCACTCAGAATAAGACCCTGCCCGGTTATTACTGCAACTTCTCCAGTGTGGCACGGGCATCTGCTACGCTTTCCGACCGCGGATACGCAGCAGCCCCCTTTGAGCTGGATTGGGGACCGGAGGGGGAGGTTTTCGCCGTGACTTCCGGCGACTTCCAGAAGAACAGCAAGAAGATTTTTGGCTATGCCTATACGGACCCGGCCATGCTGCCGCAGCGTGAGATTTTTACTCACGCGACCACGGTTTATTGCTACCGGCTGGGTACCGGGGCGGTCAAGGCAAAGTGTACCCTGGCAACGGCGAAGTATGGCGGGACCAGGGGCAACAGTATTACCATCGTGGTGGCGGCCAACGTGGACAACGAGGACGCCTGGGATGTGAGCACCGTCGTGGACGGCGTTTCCGCCGAGACCCAGACGGTGGAGACGGCAGCGGACCTGGTGAGCAACGATTGGGTGGACTTCATCACCACGGCCACGCTGGAGGCCACGGCAGGAATGCCCCTGACCGGGGGCAGCAACGCCACGACCATCGACGGAGAGGCGCACCAGGCGTTCCTGGACAAGATCGAGCCCTATTCCGTCAACGCCCTCTGCTGCCCGGCGTCGGATGCAACCACCGTGCGGCTCTACCAGCAGTTCTGCAGCCGTGTCCGGGATGAGGTCGGCAGCAAGTTCCAGCTGGCCGCCTGGCAGCCTACCACGGCGGACTATGAGGGCATCATCGGCGTTTGGAATACGGTCACCCACCCGGAGATCGCCGATATCCCCTCGCACTACCTGGTCTATTGGGTGGCCGGGGCAGAGGCCGGTTGCGCGGTAAACAAGTCGCTCACTAACTTCAAGTATGACGGCGAGCTGACTATCGACACCAACTACAGCCAGGCGGAGCTGGAGGCCGCCCTGAAGGCGGGCAAGTTCATGTTCCACAACGTGAACGGCGACGTGCGGGTGCTGGAGGACATCAACACCCTGCTCACCCTGTCCGACACCAAGGGCGAGATCTTCCAGAGCAATCAGACCATTCGTGTCTGCGACCAGATCGCCAACGACACAGCGGTGCTGTTCGCTACCAAGTACCTGGGCACTGTTCCCAACGATGCCAGCGGCAGAGCCTCCCTGTGGGGTGACATCACCAAGCTCATCCAGAACCTGAACGACATCCGGGCGGTGGAGAACTTCGACCCGGAGATCGTGACCTGTGAGCAGGGCGATACCAAGAAGGCGGTGCTCTGCATCGTCAACGGCCTGAACGTGGTGAACGCGATGGCCCAGCTCTATATGAGCGTCATCATCCAGTAAGGGAGGGAGAGAAATGTCTAAGGCGACTATGAACACCCAGGACGCCGTCAGCGCCAACTTCGCGGAGTGCTTCGTCACCATCGACGGGACCCGCTACTCCATGCTGATGGCGAAGGAGTTCGAGGGTAAGGCCACAGTGAACACAAAGGAGGTTTACAAGCTGGGCAACCCGGTGGTGGGCCACAAAGCCCAGACGATGGCGCTGGCCTTTTCCATGACCATCTACAAGTGTACGGAGATTTTCGACACTGTGGTGGAGCAGTTCCTCAAGACCGGCGTAATGCCCACCTTCACGGTGCAGACCTCCAACGACGATCCGGCCACCTCCGTGGGCCGGAGTACCAAGATTTACAACGACTGCATCCTGGACGGCGACGTGCTGCTCTCCATGTTCAACGCGGAGGGAGACTTCGTGGAGCAGACCATTGAGGGCTACTGCGACAGCTTCACCCGCCCGGAGCAGTACACCAACCCGTCCTATATGTAAGGGCGGCTGGAGACAAGGAGGAAAAATCCAATGAGTAACCTGTCCGCGTTTATGCGTGCCAATGTGCAGCAGATCGAGAACCACAAGTACGTCGCCTCCCCCCGCATTCGGGGAGAGGACGGCAAGCCCGTGGAGTGGGAAATCTGCTGCATTTCCGCTGACGAGTATGCCCGCATCCGGTCCTCGTGTATTCGCCAGGTGCCGGTGCCGGGCAAAAAGAATCAGTTCGCCACCCAGGTCGACACCTATACCTTCCAGACCAAGGTGTGCGCCCGGTGCACGGTATTCCCGGACCTCAACGACGCCGCACTCCAGAACGACTGGGGCGTTGTGAAACCGGAGGAGCTGCTGGGGAAGCTGCTGATCGGCGGCGAGTTCGACGACTACGTGACCGAGGTGTTCCAGCACAATGGCTTCAAGACCGACGATGAGCTGGTAGAAGAGGCAAAAAACTAATCCTGGACGGTGACCCGGAGGCGAACTATGCTCACTTCTGCTTGCAGAAGTGGGGCTGGGAGCCGTCCAAGTTTTTAGACTTGCCTGTCCTGGAGCGGGCCGTTGTAATCGCCTCCATAAACGTCCGCTGCGAGGCGGAACGGAAAAAGGAAGCGGAGCTAAAGCAGAAGGCCCGGAGGAGCCGGGGAAAGAGGCGGTAAGCGGTTGACACTTTCCGGTGCGTCCGGTATGATGTGGGCATACATTCCACAACGGAGGGTGTGTCGGTATGAGCTTATTCAAGCCTAAAATGGACCCGGCCATCAAGGCAAAGGCCGAGCGGCCGGGTGTTCTGGTGTTCGTATCTGTTCCCTGCGTATCCGGCCTGCCGGTGCCAGAAAAGACGATGGCTCAGGTGTACTACTTCGAGGACCACCTTGAAATCGACGCCGGGGGCACGGAGTACAACCTGACCCTCGAAAAAGTACAGGAAATTGCGATTCAAACCCATGTGGAGCAGCAGACCCAAGCGGTGAGCAGCGTAGGGGGTGCCATGCTGGGAGCTGCCATCGCCGGTCCCATCGGGGCCGCCGTCGGAGGAAGAGCGAAGGAAAAGAAGATCCAAAGCACGACGTCTTTCCTCGTGGTCTCCTATACCGGAAAAGATGGCGCTCCGGCCTATATCGCCTTCGACGCACTCTACACCCCCAAATGCGCGGACATAGTCAAGCTGTTCCAAAAGCGCCCCCGGCAAGCGGGGAAAATCGAACTTTAAGCAGCGGCCACCCTCCCAGGTGCGGGAGGGTGGCCCTTTTCATGCCTCTAAAGGTGGTGAAATTATGGCGTCTATTCGTTCTCAGATGGTCCTGAATGACGGGATCAGCGGTGTGCTGCGGAAGATCAACACCGCCCTGAATACTACTCTCAATGCTTTTGAGCAGGTCCAGCGGGCCTCCGGGAACGCCGTGGACACGGCCCAGATCCAGGCGGCCAGAGCGGCGCTGGTGGAGGCAAACCGGGAAGTAGACAACATGGCCGAAGGCTACCGCCGGGCGGCACAGCAGGAAGAGGTGCTGAACCGGGGGCTGCGAAACGGTGCAAGCGCTGCGGACGGTATGCTGGGCCGGGTCAAAAGCCTTGTGGCGACCCTGGCCGCCGGAGCCGGGATAAAGGCCATCCTGGGAATGTCGGATAAAATGACCAGCACCTCGGCCCGCCTCAGCTTCCTCGTGGACGATGGCGGGTCGGTGGACGCGCTGGAACAGAAAATCATGGCCTCCGCCCAGCGGTCCAGGGCGGCCTACCTGGACACGGCCTCGGCAATCGCCAGCATGGGTGCAAACGCCGGATCGGCCTTCTCCGATAACGACGAGCTTATCGCCTTCATGGAACAGGTCAACAAGCAGTTCGTCATCGGCGGAGCCACGGCGGAGGGCCAGTCTGCCGCTATGCTGCAGCTCACCCAGGCGATGGCCGCCGGAGCTCTCCGTGGTGAGGAGCTGAACTCCATCCTGGAGAATGCCCCCGGAATTGCCCGCGCCATCGAGAGCTACATGGGCGTGGCAGAGGGTTCCATCAAGCAGTATGCGGAACAGGGGCTTATCACATCCGAGGTCGTGAAAAACGCGCTGTTCTCCGTCGCCGACGAGACCAACGCAAAGTTTGAGTCCATGCCTATGACCTGGGCCCAGGTCTGGACCACGATGCAGAATAAAGCCCTGTCCATCTTTGACCCCATCCTTGCAAGAATAAACCAGGTGGCAAACAGTGAGCGCTTCTCCACCGTCACGGACGGCATCATTTCTGGGCTTGCCGGTATCGCAGCCGTGGCCGGGGTGGTGCTGGACCTCCTGATAAGCGGAGGGGCGCTGGTGGTGGATAACTGGTCCTGGATCAGTCCCATTGTGTGGGGGCTGGTGGCCGCTTTCCTTGCCTATAACACCGTGGCCCTTATCACAAACGGCATCAACGGGGCTATGGCGCTGGCGGAGGGCGTAAAGGCCGCCGCCCTGGCTATGAGCACCGGGGCCACCTTTGCCGCCACAGCGGCCCAGTACGGGCTCAATGCGGCCCTGCTGGCGTGCCCTATTACCTGGATAGTGGTCCTCGTCATCGCCCTTGTGGCGGCCTTCTACGCGGCCGTGGCGGCCATCAATCACTTTGCCGGGACCTCCCTCTCCGCGACCGGGCTCATTATGGGCGCGTTTGCCGTGGCGGGGGCCTTCCTCATCAACCTGGTCCTGGGCGTGGTGAACTTCGTGATTGGCCTGGGGGTGGAGCTCTACAACCTGATCGCCACCTTTGCCAACTTCTTCGCCAACGTGTTCAATGACCCGGTGGGGGCCATCATCAACCTGTTTGCCGGGATGTTCGACTTTATCCTGGGCATCGTCGAAAGCGCCGCCTCGCTCATTGACACCGTGCTGGGGACCGATATGTCCTCGGCGGTGGCCGGTTTCCGAAACACCGTCGCCACGAAGGTGGAGGAGATCGTGGGGGACCAGGTGGAGGTCATGGAGAAGCTCGACGCCTCCGACTATCAGATCCAGCGCATCGAATACGGCGACGCCTGGGCCGCTGGTAATGACCTGGGAAAAGGCATCGAGGATGCCGTGGGCGGGCTGTTCGACTTTGACCTGGGAACCGGCGAGGATTACGGAGCAGGCTTCACGATGGACGACATCGCCAACAACGCAGCCCTCACCGCCGAGAACACCGGGGCCACAGCTGACGCGCTGACGGCCAGTAACGAAGAGCTGGCCTATCTGCGAGACATCGCCGAGCGTGAGGCAATTAACCGCTTCACCACCGCCGAGGTCCGCATCGATATGACCGGCATGACGAACCGCATCGAAGGCAACGCAGACCTGGACGGCGTGATTTCCGAGCTGACCAACGGCTTTACCGAAGCGCTGGTTACGGCGGCAGAGGGGGTGCACACATGAGTTATTCCTGCTACCTCGGCGGGGTGGAGTGGCCCACCCCGGAGAAGCTGCAGCTGAAAATCAAGGGCAAAAATAAAACCCTGGTCCTGCTCAATGAGGGAGAGGTCAACTTCCTGCGGGCCCCCGGCCTTACAGAGCTCGTGGTGCCTTTTGACCTCCCCATGCTCACCGGGGCCTATTCCCCGGACCGCTACCTGGGGATTTTGGAGAGCTTGAAAGCGAACCGGGAAACCACGCAATTCATCCTGGTACGGGCCTCCCCTTCCGGCCGGAGCCTCTTTGACACCAACATGAAGGTGAGCGTGGAGGATTACACCATCACCGAGGAAGGGAAGAACGGTCTGGATGTTTCCATCGACGTCAACCTCAAGCAGTGGCGGGACTACGGGACAAAGACCGTGACCGTGGAAACCCCGCAGGACCAGACGGAGAGCACGACGGTGACCGTGGAAAAGGAGCGGGACGAGAGCACCGCTCCAACGGCCAAGACCTACACGGTAAAGGCCGGCGACTCCCTCTGGGCCATCGCGGCCAAATACTATGGCAGCGGGGCCGAGTACAGCAAAATCTACAACGCAAACACGGACAAGGTGAGTAACCCTAACCTAATCTATCCGGGGCAGGTGCTTACCATCCCATGACCTACGAGCTGCTGATCCAGCACAACGGGGTCATTATGCTACCCCCCGTGGTGGAAAGCGTGAGCATCGAATGGGAGCGCCAAGGCCAGCCCGGCAAGCTCACCGCCGAAGTGGTAAAGACACCGGGCCTCAGCTTCCAGGAAGGGGACCCCTGCCGTTTTTCCGTGGACGGCACCCCCTTTTTCTATGGCTTTGTGTTCGAGAAGAGCCGGAAGGGGAGCACGGACGAGATCATCCAAATCACCGTGTACGACCAGCTCTACTACCTGAAGAACAAGGACACCTATGTCTATTCCGGCAAGACGGCGACGGCGGTTCTCCGTATGATCGCCGAGGACTTCCAGCTCAATGTGGGCAGCCTGGAGGACACCGGCTATGTCATTGGGAGCCGGGTGGAAGATAACCACACCCTTTTTGACATCATCCAGAATGCCCTGGACGAGACCCTTAAAGCGACATCCCAGATGTATGTCCTCTATGATGACGTGGGCAAGCTGACGCTGAAAAATATTGGCAGCATGAAGCTGGGGCTGCTTATTGACGAGGAAACGGCCGGGGATTTCGACTACAAGAGCTCCATCGCTTCCCAGACCTACAACAAGGTGAAGCTCTGCTATGAGAACCAGGACACCGGGCAGCGGGAGATCTTCGTTGCCCAGGACAGCGCCAACATCAATCAGTGGGGCGTGCTACAGTACTATGAAAAGCTGGACAGCACGACCAATGCGAAAGCGATGGCCGACGCGCTGCTGGGGCTCTACAACACCAAAACCCGAACACTCAAGCTGAAGGACGTGCTGGGGGACTGCCGTGTTCGAGCGGGGACCCTCCTGGTCGTCATGCTGGGCCTTGGGGACATCAATCTCTCCAACTACCTCATGGTGGAACAGGTCAAGCACAGCTTCAGCAACGAGCAGCACCTTATGGACCTGAATATGAGAGGTGGTACGTTTGTCACTTGACCTGAATGCTCTGGTGCGGGCAGTCAAGAAAGCGGCGGTTGAAGCCGTCCGGGCGGAAAATCCGATGGGCGTATGCCACGGGACCGTGACGGGCCTCTCTCCGCTGGAGATCACCACGGACCAGAAGCTGATACTTGGGGAGAAGCAGCTTATCCTCACCAACGCCGTCCGGGACTACACGGTGGAGATGACCGTGGACCACGTAACCGAAGTCATCAGCCACGGGCATTCGGTAACGGACACCTACACCGGCGGCGGCACCGCTCAGCCGGTGGACCATTCGCACCCCTACAAAGGACGGAAATCCTTCCGCGTGCACCTGGGGCTCAAAATGGGGGAGAAGGTTATCCTGGTACGCTGTGACGGCGGCCAGCAGTTCGTGGTCCTGGACAGATGGGAGGCACCGTGATGGCAACTTTACCAACTACGGGGGATGACCTTGACCTGGTCTCCTTCACCGTGGAAACGCAGCCCAGCGACACCTATAAGCTGGACATCGAGCACAACCGGGTGCGGGGCATGACAGACGAGCAGGATGCCGTGCGCCAGGCAATCTATCTCATCCTGAATGTCGAGCGCTACGCCTACCCCATCTATCCCCGGAGCTACGGCTCCGAGCTGACCGACTTGATCGGCAAGCCAAAGGACTACGCCATGAGCGAAATCAAGCGCCGGATCTCCGAGGCGCTGCTCCAGGATGACCGCATCACCGCTGTGGACAGCTGGGAGTTTGAAACCGGCCGGAATTGGGTGCTGGCCCGGTTTGTGGCCCAAACCATCTTCGGTGAAGTCGAGGCCGAAAAGGAGGTGGCAATCTGATGTTTGAAAACATGACCTATGAAGCGCTGCTTGCAAGGGCCCTTTCCAGGGTGACCTCCGTGGGGGACAAGCGGACGGGCTCTATGGTGATGAATGGTGTGGCCCCCTCTATGGCGGAGCTGGCCCAGCTCTATATCGCGGACGACTTCGTTTTTCAGGCGACCTACATCGCAACGGCTCCCCGTGAGTACCTGATCCGCCGGGCGGCGGACCGCAACATGGCCCCGTATCCCGCCAGCGCTGCCGTGTTCCGGGCGGAGTTCAATATCGAGGTGCCAGAGGGGACCCGCTTCTCCTGTGAGGACCTGAACTTCGTGGTGACTGCCCGCATGGACACGGAGTACGACACGGAGACCGGCCTCAGCCACCAGGTCACCTGTGAGACCGCCGGGGCGGCCGCCAACGATTACAGCGGCACCCTGATCCCGGTGGAGTATGTGCAGGGGCTCACCCATGCGGAGCTCGTGGAGCTGCTGATCCCCGGCGACGACGAAGAAGAAACCGAGGCATTCCGGCAGCGGGTCCTGGACAGCTTTCAGTCGCAAGCCTTCGGCGGGAACCAGGCGGACTACCGGGAAAAGGTGCTGGCGATGGACGGCGTGGGGGCCGTCAAAGTCCACGCCGTGTGGAATGCGGACGTATCCCCCTCGGCGCTCGTCCCTGGGGAGGCTGTGGACACCTGGTACACCGGCATCATCAGTTCCCTGGAAGAGCCGGTGGCCGCCTGGCTGACGGCGGTTTATACGGCGGCCAAGAACAAGAAGCTCACCGTGGGCGGAACCGTCAAGCTGGTAATCCTGGCCTCGGACTACGGGGCCCCCTCTCCCACCCTGATTGACGAAATCCAGACCGCCATCGACCCGGTGCAGAACGCCGGGGAGGGCCTGGGGCTTGCCCCCATCGGGCACGTCGTCACGGTGGCCGGGGTCACGGCGGAGGCCGTGAATATCGAGCTGCACTTGACCTATGCCTCCGGGTGGGATTGGGATTCGACGAAGAGCTATGTGGAAGCGGTCATAGACGATTACTTTGAAGAGCTGGCCCGCAACTGGGCGAGCTCTGATTTTTTGACCGTCCGCATCTCCCAGATCGAGAGCCGTATCCTCTCCGAGTGCTCCAGCATGATAACCGACATCGGGGGCACGAAGATCGACGGGAAAGAGAGCAACCTTGCCCTGGACCCGGACAGCATTCCCACCAGGGGGGTGGTATCCGATGGATAGGAGGCTCTTGGACTACTTGCCCCCGGTGCTGCGGGAGGTCCTGGAGTTCCAGACCATCAACGCAGCCAATGAGCCGGAAATCGCGGTGGCCTGGGATGCAGCAGCGCTACTGCTGGCAAATCAGTTTCTGGAGACCGCTGACGAGAATGGGGTGGCCGTTTGGGAGCGGGAGCTCAAAATCTACCCCAAAGATACCGACACCCTGGAGGTCCGCAAGGCCCGCATAAAGGCTATGTGGAACCTGGAGCTCCCTTATACCGTGTCCTGGCTCCGAAACTGGCTGACGGGCCTCTGTGGGCCGACAGGGTACGAGCTCACGGTGTCGGACTACACCGTGGACATCCAGCTCGACTACAACGCGCTCCCCAACGCGAACAGCCTGGCGGGTGAAATCCTGGATATGCTGCTGGCGGTCAGGCCCTGCAATATGCTGGTGCTTATGACCGCCTTTCTGCAGTCTTACGGGACCATCTCCCACGGGGCATTTACGGAACAGTCCAGCTATATGGAAATCTGGCCCCACATCGTCAACGAGCTGGAGAGCACCGGCGGCGTGGTGATCGCGGGCCCGCTGGAATACAGCACAGTCCTTGAAATCCATCCGGCAGAATAGGAGGAAAGAGAAATGCCCGAAAAAACCTATGGCACCGTAATCACCAGCAGCGGGGCGGCCCTGATCGCGGCGTGTATCCTGAACGGCACGAAGCTCCCTATCACGGACGCCGCTGTGGGTGACGGCGGCGGGGCCTACTACCAGCCCACCGTGGACCAGACGGAGCTGAAGAACAAAAAGTGGGAGGGCGAGATCGCCAGCGCCACCATCAGCACCACCACCGCCAACATGATCGACGTGAAAATCATCGTCCCGGCGGACGTGGGCGGCTTCATCGTCCGGGAGGCCGCTATCTACTCCGAGGACGGAACGATGATTGCCGTATGCAACACCCCCGACACGGAGAAGGTGGCAATCGACGAGGGCGTGTCCGGCAAGCTGACCCTGCTCATGCACCTCATCGTGGCGGACACCTCCGTCCTGCAGTTCGTCATTAACCCCTCCCTGGACACGGTCAGCGAAGAGGACCTGGCGGCGGCCATCAATTCTCACAACGAGGACCCGGAGGCGCACCCGGACATCATCGAGCGGATCGACGCCATTACCCATACCATCAGCACGGTGCCCTCCCAGAGCGGTAGCCTGACCTATACCGGCTCCCCGCAGAGCCCCACGTGGAACGGTTACAACCCGGACACCCTGACCCTGGGCGGCGTCACCCAGGGGACCGATGCCGGGACCTACGAGGCCACGTTTACCCCCAAGGAGGGCTATACCTGGGACGGGGAGGACACCTCCCCCAAGACGGTCAGCTGGACCATTGGCCGAGCCACGGTGGCCGCCGTGCCCACGCAGAGCGGCAGCTTGACCTATGACGGGACGGCCAAGAGCCCCACCTGGAGCGATTACAGCAGCGCCGTGCTGACTCTGGGCGGTGTCACGAGCGGCACCAACGCCGGAGCCTACACCGCCACGTTCACCCCCACGGCGAACTATCAGTGGTTCGACGGCTCCACAAGCGCCAAGGACGCCACCTGGAATATCAGCCGGGCCACGGTGTCCACGCTGCCCTCCCAGAGCGGCAGCCTGACCTACACCGGCTCCGTCCAGTCTCCCACCTGGTCCAACTACAACTCCGCTGTGCTGACCCTGGGTGGTGACACCAGCGGCGTGAACGCCGGGAACTACTCGGCTACGTTCACCCCGACGGCAAACTATCAGTGGTCCGGCGGAGGCACCGGCCCGCAGAGCGTGACATGGACCATCGGGAAGGCCGCAGGAAGCCTCTCCCTCAACCCCCAGAGCCTTACCCTGAATAACGGCACCCCCTCCGGGACGATCACCGCCGTGCGGGCCGGGGACGGGGCTGTCAGCGCACAGTCCAGCGCCCCCGGTATTGCCTCGGTCAGCGTGTCCGGGAACACGGTCACGGTGACCGGCCTGGCCTACGGCACGGCCACCATCACAGTCAGCGTGGCCGCAGGGACGAACTACACCGCCCCCGCCAGCAAGCAGTGCAGCGTGACCGTGAACCTGTTCAACGATACGCTGGAAAGCAACAGCTGGGCTTCCATCAAGGCGGCCAGTGACGCTGACGACGGGGCCAATGTGTGGAGCGTGGGCGACACCAAGGCGGTCACCATCAACGGGACCGTGCAGGGCTTCACCATCTCCAACCTCACCGTCCAGGCATTCATCACCGGCTTCAATCACAACTCCAGCAGAGAAGGGAACCACAAGATCCACTTCCAGCTGGGGAAGATCAGCAACAAGCTGGTGGCCCTGTGCGACAACAACTACGGAAGTACCGGCTCCAGCGCCGGATTCCGCATGAACCAGTCGAATACCAACGTGGGTGGCTGGAAAGACAGCTATATGCGTAAGACCGTGTTGGGCAACAGCGGGACCCCCACCAGTCCCCCAGCCAACTCCCTTCTGGCTGCGCTGCCGAGTGATCTGCGGGCAGTGATGAAGCCTATCACCAAGTACACCGATAACGTGGGCAACGGCACTGGAAATGTGGAGTCCAACATCAGCGCCACCACAGACTACCTGGTCCTCTACGCGGAGTTTGAGGTGTTCGGGACCCGGTATAATGCCAACAGCTACGAGCAGAACTATCAGGTCCAGTATCCCTATTACCAGGCGGGCAACAGCAAGATTGCGTATAAGCACAACGCTCTTGACACGGCGGTGTGGTGGTGGCTCCGGTCCCCTTATTACAACACCAATTACTATTTCCTAGTCGTCTACACCAGC
>ERZ779843.947-NODE-947-length-38732-cov-7.008222_pt1 | contig 38732 bp, 41 predicted proteins | sample MGYA00511560_ERZ779843 | MGnify/ENA primary metagenome ERZ779843 (study PRJEB29588, sample SAMEA2158062) | human gut metagenome | biome: human gut; feature: human-associated habitat; material: faeces | place: Denmark | collected 2008/2010 ... | reverse complement strand
GGTCCCCGCTGTGGGAGACGGCGCCCTGGCCGCCACGGAGCTGGAGCGGCTGTGCGCCGCCATGCAGGCCAGGACCGGCCTCCATCCTCAGCCGCCGACCAGCCGGGCTGAGGAGCCGGAACACCCGGCGAAAACAGGCAACGGCCTTTTCACAGGGGATATGCTCTCCCAGCTCCATACCGTGTTCGCCCGGATGGCCGCGCCGCTGATCCTGCGGATCTATCTGGATGAAACGCCCCTCTCTGCCGAACTGCGGCAATACATGGAGGAGCTGGCGGCACAGAGCGGTAAATTATCTGTGGAACTGGGCGACCCCGCCGATGTGGATCACCTGCCCTGCGTCCGGGTGTTCCAGGCGGACGGCGGCTGGACGGGCCTTGCCTTTCACGGCGTCCCAGGCGGCCACGAGTTCACCTCTTTCGTCCTGGGGCTCTATAACGCCGCCGGGCCGGGACAGGCGCTGGACGAAGAGAGCCGGACCGCGATCCAGGCGCTCCAAAAGCCAATGGATTTGCAGATCCTGGTGTCGCTGTCCTGTACCATGTGCCCGGAACTGGTGACGGCGGCCCAGCGCATCGCCGCGGATAATCCCAACATCACCGCCCAGGTCTATGACCTGAATCACTTTCCCGACCTGCGGGAAAAGTACCAGGTCATGAGCGTCCCCTGCCTGGTGGTCAACAGCGGGGAGCAGGTCTCCTTTGGCAAGAAGAGCATCCGGCAACTGTTGGAATTGCTGACTTAACGGAGCCAGCGGTACCCATCATCAATATTGCGCGGAGAAGATTAGAAAAGAGGCGGTACGATGAACGAGGCAGTACAGTCTTTGGGATATGGCTTGGCCTCTTTGCTGTTCTGTACTGTCATCTGCGCGATCTGTCAGATGATCAAAAAGCTCGCATATTGGTTCTTACACCATGAGAAGGCACAGTCTCATGGTGGCCACAAAAAACAGCTTTGACGCGAATACTGTGCAGCGTCAAACAGAAAGTCCATTTCTCTTCGGGGGACAAATCCTATGTCAGAAGATTTGGTCATTCGCCACTGTGCTCCGACTTTGGCAGGGATCAAAACCGGGAACCTTTTTTCCTGTGCCTGCCCATGCAAAGCCGCGCTGACAAAAGAACTATGCCGCTTGAACAGGAAGCTGGTTCCCAAGGGAATCCGCATCCTGCCGCTGAAGGTCCGGAAAGGCCGTGCCCTTATCTATGTCTACCGGCCCAACGCGCTGGAGTGTGATCTGGCAGATCACCGTTCCAGGGGGCTGCTCCTGCGGTATGGTTATACGCCGGGAGATTCCAACCGGTGCGTGATCCACCTGATCCGCCGCCTGCGGTCGGATGGGGAATTTCCCCATGAGATCGGCCTGTTTCTCAGCTATCCGCCGGAGGATGTTCTGGGTTTCATCCTCAATAAAGCCTATAATCACAAGTGCATTGGATGCTGGAAGGTCTATGGCGACGAACAGACGGCCAAAAACATCTTCCGGAAGTACGAGGAATGCAGCAAAATTTATTCCCAACAGTGGGAGCAGGGGAAATCCATCGAGCAGCTCACAGTGGCTGGTTGATGTTTTCCAAATCCAAGAAAAACAGAAAGGTTGTTGATTCTTATGAGTAAAATCGCAGTTGTTTATTGGAGCGGCACGGGAAACACCGAGGCTATGGCCGCGGCGGTCGTGGAAGGCGCCAAGGGAAAGGGGGCCGAGGTGTCCCTGCTCACCGCCTCCGAGTTTTCCCCCGAGCAGGTCAGCGAGTATGACGCCATTGCCTTTGGCTGCCCCTCCATGGGGTCGGAGCAGCTGGAGGAGAGTGAGTTTGAGCCCATGTTTACCGCCTGTGAGGGCCGGCTGAGCGGGAAGAGCATCGCCCTGTTCGGTTCCTACGGATGGGGCGACGGCGAATGGATGCGCAGCTGGGAGGCCCGGTGCAACGACGACGGGGCAAACCTCGTCTGTGACAGCGTGATCTGCAACGAGGCTCCGGATGAGGAGGCCCTGTCGGCCTGCCGGGCCCTGGGCGCGGCCCTCGCCTGAGAAAACAGAGAGGCGCCGGCATCCTTCATGGTCATCTACTCGTTTCTCTCAACACATTTGCTCCTCGCGGGGACTTGCAATCTTTTGCGGGTTGTAGTATCTTATGGTTAGCAGATACTAACCATAAAAGAGGCATCGCACCATGAAGGAATCTGAATTGGCTTTTTGGCAGAAGACTGCCCGGCATTATACCAGGTCCATGGACCGCTCCGCACCGCTGTACGCGGCGGTGTGTGAGCGGATCCGGCCCCATCTCTCCCGGGATATGAACGTGCTGGAGCTGGCCTGCGGCACGGGGCAGCTGTCCTTTCCGCTCTCGCCCTATGTCCGGCTCTGGGAGGCCACGGACGCCGCTCCCACTATGATCCAGGAGGCGAAAAAGCGGATCGGCTCCTCACGCCTCCACTTCTCTGTCCAGGATGCCGCCCATCTGCCCTACGCGCCGGAGTCCTTCGACGCGGTGGTCATCGCCAATGCCCTGCACATCCTGCCGGAGCCGGATCGCGTGCTCCGGGAGATCCAGCGGGTTCTGAAGCCGGGCGGATGGTTGTTTGCCCCTACCTTTGTCCACGGCGGAGGGCGGCTGGCAAGGCTTCGCACCTGGTGTATGGAGCGAACCGGTTTCCATGTTTACCACCGCTGGAACGCTGGAGAGTTTGTCTCCTATCTGTCCATGCACGATTTCTGGGTGGTGGAGCACGCACTGCTGGGCGGCCGTGTGCTGCCCCTTTGTTGCGCCGCCTGCCGGTGGACACCGGCGGAACGGATCACCGCGCAGAGCAGGAGTGAAGGACGCCTGCACGGGAGATATCCAGGAACAGGACTGGGAACCGCTGAATAGGGGGGATTGTTTTGAAACGGTGGAAAACGGTTCTGGCTGCGCTTGCTATCTTTTGCCTGCTAACCGGCTGCGGGATGATGAATCACGGGGATGCAGAAAGCGAGTCACCGTCCCCGTTGGAGGGACCTGCGGCAACGGAAGGATTCACGCCGGCAGCAGACTCCACCTGGGGAGACCTGTTCCGTCACTTTGACCCGGAGGGGTTTTCCAAACTTCCAGCGGATGTTCAATCTGAATTTGACCACACCTTGCTGACAGAACAGTCTCCCCAACTCGTCTTGAAAAAGGGCGGGAAGTGGACATTCGAGTGGCAACCGTTTCGGAATAACTGAAGTAAGACTCACATACGGGGAGCACGATCATGGTGTTTACGATCCGTCCATACGCAGAAAGAGACGCCGCGGCCTGCGGTGAGTGCCTGTATGAAGGCTTTTTTACGGCCCCTATAGATCATTGCGACAAGCTCCTGTTGCGGGATTATGCCCAGGTCTTGATTGAAAAATGCAACTTCACCTTTGTTGCGGAGGCGGAGGATGGGCAGGTCGTGGGGTTCGTTTGCGGGAAATACGACAAAGCCTTCGACCGAACTTTGGCAAACCGATATGGGTGCAAAAGGCACTATGGCTTGTGGTGCAGGATGTTTCTCAAATACTATTTGAAACGTTATAAAATGTCGGAGCGTTTTCAGAAACAATGGGATCATTTCTCCTCCCAATTACAGGAGCGGGACAGCAAGACCTTCGGAGCCTGCGACCTGGAGCTTGTGGCACTTGCGTCCAAAGCAGCCTATCGGAAAGGGCTTGGGACGGCCTTGGTCACACAGTTTCTGTCCAGAGCCAGGGCTGACGGTGCGGACACCGTGCGTCTGCTGACCAATACGCTGGCGTCATGGGAATTTTATGAGAAGCGCGGCTTTGCGAGGGTGGCCGAAACGCCGTTCCAGGATGGCTCCGAAAACCGGACCATTATCTATGAATACCGAATCAAGGGGGCAGACAGCGCATGAGTTACGAAAATTGGAAAGATCAGGCGCCCAACTTCCAGGTCGTCGATGTACGCCATCTGCAGGGGAACTTTTTCCCGGGCCTGAAGCAGAAAGCAATGGGACTGGAAGTAGGCGAGGGCTTCACCGTCATCCAGACCTTTGAGCCCCACCCGCTCTATGCCGCCATGGAGGCCCTTGGGTTTGAACACCATACCGAGCAGGCCGGGCCGGCTGAATTTCATGTTTCGTTCTGCCGTGTGGAGAAAAAGGACGGCGGGGAGGATACGCCCTTCAAGCCCCTGGCCCTGCTCAACTATCCCATGATCGACGAGGAGCTGGGCCGGATCGCGGCGGACTTCTGGTCGCTGACCTGGCAGAGCGAAAAGCGGACGCTGCCTTATGAAATGCGGCTGCTCCTCTCCCTGGCCAACGCCGTGGGCGCCGGACGGATGCGGCAGGCCACAAGAGAGCTGATCAAAGCCTATGCCTGCGGGGTGGAGTCAGCGGCCCTGGACGATGTGTTTGAGCTGCTGGCCTGGAACCAGGGGATCGGTTATTTCAGTTCGGAGATCGGTCCCTCCACTCTGTTCCAAGCCTATAAGCTGATCAAGCAGCAGGAAAAACAGGGGGCGGAGCGGCCCCGGATCTGCCAGATGCTGCGTGAAAAATTCGGTGAGAAGAACGCGGAGGTAACGGTTCTTTGAGCCGCGTCATGAAAAAAGTGGATGCCCTTCCGGCATCCACTTTTTCTGCTTTTCTGCTTTTGTTGTACCCTTGCCGGCACGTCGGGGGTTCAGGACAGCTCCAGCCGCTGCACAGCGCCCAAGGCCTCCAGCTCCGCCGGGTCGTGGGTGACGAACAGCACCGTCCTTCCGGCGCACCGGCGGCGGGGGTAACCGCCATAACGATCTCCTTGGTCTCCTGATCCAGGCCCTTAAAGGGTTCGTCCAGGAACAGCAGGTCGTACTCTGCCAACAGGGCCCGGAGAATGGCCACCCGGCGGCGCATCCCGCCGGACAGCTCCCGGGCGGGCTGGCGCTGACAGTCCGTCAGTCCCACGGCCGCCAGAGCCTCTGCAGCCGCCGTCCGGCTCAAAGCCGGGGTCACCAGGCGGAGATTGGAGACCGGATTCAGGTTCTCGCACAGCCGGTCCTCCTGGAACACCGCGCTCAGGCGCAGGCCCTCCAAGCCCGTGATGGTCCCCCGGTCCGGCGTCTCCAGTCCCATGAGGATCCGCAGCAGGGTGGTCTTTCCCGCACCGGAGGGGGCCATGAGTCCGGTGACCTGTCCCGCCGGCAGAGCGGCGGAAAAGTCCCGGAGGACCTGTTTCCCGTCAAAGGCCTTGCACAGGCCCCGGATCACAATATCCTGCATGGCTCACATCCTCTCCAGGGCGCGTTCTCCCCGCTTCAACAGAGCCAGGAATACCTTTTCAAATATCAGGCTCACCAGCACGATCACCAGCGTCCAGGCAAACAGGTCCGGCGTGTTCAGATAGATTTTGGCCTGCTGGAGCTGTTCGCCGATGGAGCCGTCTGGCATACCAATGACCTCGGCGGCGATGCCGGACTTCCAGCACAATCCCAGGGCGGAGCCGCAGGCCGACCGGAAGTATGGGAGCACCTGGGGCAGATACACGTAGCGGATGCCGCGGAGTGCGGGGACGCGGAACACCCGGGCCATCTCCAGCAGCTGCGGATTGGCGGCCCGGATGCCGCTCAACAGATTGGTATAGAGGACCGGCAGGACGATCAGGAAGGAGATCAGCACCGCCAGATTCCTGGAGGAAAACAGGATCAGCGCCAGAATGATAAAGGAGGCCACCGGAATGGACTTGATGGCCAGGAGGGCTGGCGCCAGCAGCTCCTCCACCCGGCGGAACCGGGCGGACAGAGCCGCCAGCAGGGTCCCGGCTGCTACTCCCAGCAGGAAACCCGCTGTGATGCGCACCAGGGAATACCCGATGGCGCCCCAAAAATCCAGCGTGGGAACCAGTTCCGTCAGCCGCGCAAGCACAGTGAGCGGGGAGACCAGGATGATGCGCTGATCAATGGCCATGGCACCCGCCTGCCACAGGAGCAACCAAAAGATTACAGCCCAGGCCCGTATGGTTCGGCGGCCTTTCATGAAAGTCAGCGGCTGAAGTAAAAGGCGTCGTCAGGCAGGGCGCCGCCCACGGACTGAGGATTCTGCTCGAACAAAACCGACAGATAGCCGGACAGCTTCTCCTTCATCTCGGCTCCCTCAATGAAAACAATGTTGCACTCCGGCAGGGCCTTCTGTGCCACTTCGGCGGTGACGATCTCATACTGGCCCACCAGCTGGGCGGCCTCCTCCACATTGGAGTTGACATAGTCCACCGACTCCTGATAGTGGTCCAGGAAGGCAGATACCACCTCCGGATGCTCCTCTACAAAGGTGGTCCGGGCCACCACCACGCCAGTGACCAGGGTGGAGGGCGTCTCGCTGTCAGCCTGAAGGGCGTCCCACTCCTCCGTCAGATCCAGCGCCACCCGCAGGCTCTCGCTCTGGGCCTGGGCGGTGGTGACGAAGGGCTGGGGCAGCATGGCGATGGCGTTCTCCTCCGCCATCAGGGCGGAAAGGCACTCGGCCTGCTCGCTTTTCCACTCAATGGTCACATCCGCGGAGGGGTCGATACCGTTCTGGGTCAGCACATAATTCAGGGCGGCCTCCGGTGTGTTTCCCTTGCCGCTGGCGTAAATGGTCTTGCCCCGGAGGTCCTCCACGGAGTGTACCGTGTCTCCGCTCTCCACAATGTAAAGCACGCCCAGCGTATTGATGGCCAGCACCTGCACGCCGCCCTCGGTGTTGTTGTAAAGGACAGAAGCCAGGTTGGCGGGGACGGCGGCGATATCCGTGGTCCCCTGCGCCAGGGCGGCAGACACCTCATCGGTGGCGGCGGTGATATTAAAGTGATAGTTGTTGTCTGTGATCGTTCCACTGTCCGCTTCATTCATGAACTCCACCATGCCCATTGCGGTGGGGCCCTTCAGGGCCATCACGTTGACGTCGATCGGATCGGCCATCTCTGTCACGTCGGATGGCGTGCTGCTCGAACCGGGCGTTTCCGAGGTGCCGGCATCCCCGGCGGTGGAGCAGCCTGCCAGCAGCGCGGCAGACAGGGACAGGACACAGAGCAGAGAGAGCAATTTTTTCATACCGTTGTTCCTTTCTAAATGTTCATCATTTTGTGTCGGAGGGGTGCTAGAGCAGTTCTTCCAGCAACGGGCGGTCCTGGATCCGAATGGAATTTCCGTCCACTGCGGCCGCTCCCATGGACTGGAGCGCGGACAGCTCCCGGAAAAGGGCGGCCCGGCTGACCCCCAGACGGCGGGCCAGATCCTCCCGGGACCCGGCGAGCCTTACCACGCCCTTCTCATCCTGCTGCTCCAGGAGATGGGCAATGAGCCGGCCTCGGCAGGACTGCATCGTAAGCAGCTCGATGCGCCGGAGCAGAAACTGGACCTTCCAGTTGCACAGGGCCGCATAGCGCATGGCAAGTCCTGCATCCTGCTCCATACAGGAGAGTAGGACCGCCTTAGGAATATATAGGACTTCTGTCTCTTCCCCGCATCGCAAGACCGTTTCCAGCTCGGCGCTGGCCATCAGATTACAGACGCCAAAACACTCCCCCGCAGTCAGGGCATTGAGCTGCACATCCTTTCCATCCAGTGCCACGGAATAGACCTCCACCCGTCCGGACACGATCATCCCCACGGATGAAACGCCGCTCGGCTTGTCGCTGATGATCTGGCCCGCACGGAACCTCTTTGAGGTCACCTGCTCCAGCGGTAGGGATGCGCCCGCCAAAAAGGGTGACGATGCCAGTTTTTCCTGTATGATCATTCGCTCCAGATCACGCCCCTCCTTGGTTAGCCATCGCTAACCTACTGCTATATTCTACTCTGAAACCCCGCCGTAAGTCAAGAAAAAAAGCTTGCCGGCCAGTCTCATTTGATACTGACAATCCTGCATCTCCTGTGGTAAGCTATGGCTAATCAATCGAATTCCAAGATTGGAGGTTCACGATGCCGCGTCAAGTGCTCCTTTTCTCCGGCGCTTCCGCCGTGGGAAAGACGTCTGTTCTGAAAAGCCTGCTCCCGCTGCTGGCCCACGGCGGCATGGCGCCCTGCGTGTGCAAGATCGACTGTCTGAAAACCGGGGACGCGGATGTCTTTCAAAGCCTGGGGCTTCCCTGTGTCACCGGTTTGAGCGGGGATATCTGCCCTGACCATTTCCTTGTCTCTAATCTGTCGGAGCTGTGGGGGTGGGCGGACCGCCTGGGGCGGGACGCCCTGGTCATTGAAACGGCCGGACTGTGCCACCGCTGCTCCCCGGCTACGGAGCACATGGCCGCTGGCTGTGTGCTGGACTGCACCGCCAGCTGCAGGGCGCCGGGGCAGCTGGGTCCCATGCTCACTCAGGCGGACTTTGTGGTGCTCACCAAGATCGACATGGTGTCCCAGGCGGAGCTGGAGATCATCTCCTGGCAGATCCGCATCCTCAACCCGTCCGCGGCACTGTTCCCAGTGGACGGGCTGGCCGGTTACGGCACGGATCTGCTGGCACAGTGGCTGCTGGCCCGGCCGGTATGCACCGGTTTCGAGAGGGACGCCCTCCGACACACCATGCCCAGCGGCGTATGCTCCTACTGCGTAGGCGAGCGGCGGGTGGGCAGCGCGTTCCAGCAGGGCGTGGTGGGCAAAATTTCCTTTGAGGAGGCGCCGGTATGCGGAGTGTGACCATCCTGGCCGGCTGCGGGAAAGACGGCCGACCGGAGCCCTTTGACTCCATATCCCTGGAACGCGGGGGGCTATACACCATTGTTGGCAACACCGGCTCCGGAAAGTCCCGGTTCATCAAGGACATCGAGCAACTGGCCTGCGGAGACTCCATCACAGGCCGCCGGGTCCTGCTGGACGGAGTGCCGGTCCCACTGGCAGAGCGGCAGAGCACATCCGCCCATCTGGTGGCCCATTTGGGCCAGAATATGCGCTTTGTGCTGGATGTCAGTGTGGAGGATTTTCTTCAACTCCACGCCCGCTGCCGTGACCGGAGGGCAGCCCCGGCAGAAGTTCTGGCCCTTGCCAATGAAATCACCCCAGAACCGGTGGCTCTCCGGCAGGGGCTGAACCAGCTCAGCGGCGGCCAGTCCCGTGCGCTGATGATTGCGGATATCGCCCTGATCTGTGACAGCCCTATCGTCCTCATTGACGAGATTGAAAACGCGGGCATCGACAAGGAGCGGGCGCTGGGCCTGCTTCAGAAGAGCGACAAGCTGGTGCTGGTTGTCACCCACGATCCCCACACAGCCCTGATGGCCCGGCGGCGCATCGTTCTGGCCGGCGGCGCGGTGACCGCCGTGGTGGAGCGCACCGCCGGAGAGGCTGCCCTCTATGAAGCGCTGGGCAGGGCTTATCGGGAACAGCGACGCTATCAAACCCAGCTGCGGAAAGGAGCCTACCTGGCATGACGTCTATTTTGCTCTATTGGAACCACATCTGCGTCCTGCACCGCCAGGAGAAGGCTTTCCTGGAGGACCTGGCCCAACGGCTGCGGGGGGACGGCATCCGGCTGGAGGTGCGCTATTTCGGTCTGGGATATCCGGAGCGTATGTCCGAGTACCTGGCCCGGCCGGACGCCATACTTCCGGACCTCATCGTTTCCGCCGATCTGGAGGTGTTTGAGGATCTGCGGATCTTCTCCAAATTCAAGTCGAATCTCTATCCGGCGGCTGACTGGGTCCCGCTGCGGCAGAGCCCCATGCTGAATGCGGTACAGCGGGGCCCCTGTCTTCTGCCCTTTGTCTCCATCCCGCTGGTGTACTATACCCGGGAGCCGGAGGCCTGTGCCAAGACCTCTCTGCCGGATTGGCGCGGGCTAGCTTTCGGGGGCATCAACAATTCCGCGGCAAAAACGGTGGTAAAGTCCGTGTGGGAGCGGTGGGGCCAGGTGGCCGCCGCCAAGCTCCTGGGGGAGAGTCTGGTGGCCGATATGCCAATCGGGGCCTTTCAGGCGGTGCGTCAGGGGCAGACCAGCACCGCCCTGGTTCCCTCCCTCTATGCCCTCCGAGCGGACGGCCGGGAGACCTTTCTCCGCGTCCCCCAGGAGGGGCCGGTCCTGATCCCCTCTTATCTCTGTGCCCGCGCTTCTGCGCCGGAGTGGGCGGCCCGCCGGGTGGCAGAGCGCATTCTCTCCCGTGAGCTTTGCGATTTCTATGCGGCAAACGGGGATCTGATCGTCTACCCCGCCTGCACCGGGCGGCGCAGCGGACAGGAGGCCGATTACGCCCTCTGTCCATCCGCTGCATGGCTGGAACATCTTTCTCATGTGGATTTCTACCGGCTCTATTGCACCAAACTGCCTTCCGCAATCGAGTTTGCCTACGCCTGACAGAAACAGAAGGAGCTTCCCGTTTATGGTTGGGAAGCTCCTGCTCTTTACTTCACTTCAACCGCTCCCAGGTGGCCACTGCCTAGGAAACCCGGAATATCCTGTGCGCCGAGTGGAACACGGACTTACGGATGGCGGAAACCGCGGAGAAGGTAGGCTATAAAAACCTGAGCAAATTGGCGGCAGTCCTTATCAAGCAGTTCGGCTGTCCGCCACTGGAGCATCACAGAAGGGCACGGCTCGAATGAGCTGTGCCCTTCCTCTTGCAAGTCGGTTTCGATTTTATAGGGGCCTGCCGCTGTTATCGTTCCAGCGTCCGGTCGATCCAGTTCAGAATCAGGTCCAGCATAAACCTAGTGTTACCCATGTTGCAGTGGGCCTGGCCGTTTAACGCCCGGCCGGGCACCGCAAACTCCAGGGAGCGGGTGTTTTTCAACAGGTCAATCTCCTGCTTATAGAGGGCGAAGTCCACCAGCAGGTCCTCCCGGGCGCTGAGAAGCAGCACATCCTGGGTGATCCGCTCCGCTACCGGCTCAATGGTGAAGGCCCGAGCCTTTTGCAGATACTCGTACACATCGGAGGTGCCGTAGGCGTAGTTGGAGTGCTGGATGGACCAGCGGAACAGCGGCTCCCGCTCCGCCAGGCCGGCGTAGAGGTCCAGGATGGCGTCCCGGTTGTTCTCGTCCAGCCAGTGCTCCAGCTTCGCCCGGATCTCCGCCGGCTTATCTGCCATCAGCGCGCCATAGATGCTGGGCAGCACGCTCCAGGACACCACCCGCCGGATGCGCGGCTCCATGGCCGCCGCCCGCATGCACAGCTCCCCGCCGAGGGAGACGCCGATGATGGTCACATCTTCCGCTCCGTAGTGGTCCAGCACTGCGCCCACCGGCTTCTCCCACTCCGGCGTGAAGGTCAGGCCGGATTTCCGCAGGGCCGCCCCCTGGCCGGGGCCCTCAAAAGCCAGCACCGTATAGCCGCCCTGGGCCAGGTACAGCAGGGCGTCGGTGAACTCCTCCAGCAGGGAGTCGTTGCCGCCATGGAACAGGATTGCGCCCTTGGAGGTATCTGCGGGCACGATCCGCCAGCAGGGCAAAACGCCGTCCGCATAGGGCACCTCCTCCCGGTGGATGGGGCCGCCTTGCTCCGCAAACAGGTAGGTAAAGTGTGTATAGAAGATCTCCCTGGCCCGGTCATAAGCAGCATGACACTCCGGGGTGTCCGGCGCCATGAAGAACTCCGCCATCCGAAGATATCCGGCGGCGGCCGCCCAGTCCTCCCGGGCTTCCGCCTGGGCGGAAAGCTCCTTTAAGACCCGCTCCCAAGAGGGAAAGTCCGTAATCTCCCCGCCCCGGGCCTGGATCTCCGCCGGGTCTCCGTGGTTCCACATGACCACCCGGTTGAGCTGGAAGTCAAAGAGCGGATGGTCGTTGAAGTGATAGGTCCCTGTGGGAAAAGTCAGTACAGACATCACAATGCCCCTTTCTTGTTGTAAGATAGGGACATTGTAGCAGTAACTTATCTGATTTACTTCTGTTCATCTGCTGTTCTGACCCAGGCCGGTCAGGAAGATCTGCTTCACCTCGGTCATGGACATGCCGTACAGCTTCCGGCTGGTATCCGCCATATGGGACGGGGTGGCAAAGCCCGCGTCCATGCAGACCTGGGTGAGGGAGCGTCCCGTCTCCAGCAGGTAAAAGGCTCGCTCCAGCTTCAGGTTTGCCAGATAGAGATGGGGAGAGATTCCCGTATCCCGCCGGAACAGATGGGTCAGGCGGCTGGGAGACAGGTGGACGGCCCGGGCCACTTCCCGGATGGTCAGCTGCTCCAGGGCGGGGGTTGCTTTCATGTAGGCGGCCGCCTCCAGTATCCGCGGATCCTCCGCAGAGGTACGTTGCTCCTGCAATCCGAGCAGCCGCTCGGTTTCGGCAGCGGCGGCGGCCGCATCCGCCTCCGTGCGCACATCCCGCCACCGCTCCCCTACCTCGGAGGAAACAGACGTATCCAGTGTCCGCCAGGGAGCGCCCCGCAAAAGGGTGTGCTTCACACAGCGGCTCATAGGCGTCAGCTCGTCGATGAACACCACCAGAGTCGGGGCCTCGCTCAAAATCGTGTGGGGGACATCAGAGCCGATAGCGATGCCCGCCGCCTCCACGGATACGCCATTCACCAGGGCGGTGAAGGGCCGCTCCATGGCAAACACCAAATGGGCGGCGAAATGCCGGTGCTCCGCCGGAGAGGGATAGCTTGCCTGGATGTAGTAGCAGTCACTGACACGGAAAATAAAGGGTTCGTTCATCAGGAACTCACCCCGTTTCTGGCTTGAAACTCCATCCGCACGATTTGCAGCTTCATCGGCCCGTCGGCGATCCCGGCCAACAAACGATGGATATTACGGATTCCCGGACCCCGCAAATCCTGATAGCCCAGCATATAACCCCGACTAGATATGGAGATGCGGTTCGACCAGGACGTCAATTCCTTCTCCGCATCCCGGACGGAGAAATACGCCCCCACATCCCGGATACCCGCCTGCTTCACCCAGGTCTTCAGCATCAGCTTCACCGCCGTCGGCCCAGCGGCGTCAAATACCAGTCGCCCACCCGGAAATCGCTCTGCCATGGCCGCGCAGAGGGCGCGCACCTGCTCTGTCCGAAAGTAGTAAAACACGCCGGCGGCAAAGAACACCGCCCCGTCCTCCGTCGGGGCGTCGATGGCGTCGAACCAGGAGAGGTCATTCAGATCGGCAGCCAGGTTTTCCTCCCGCTCCCCGGCGGGGAGCAGCGCCTCCCGCACCGCCATCACGTCCGGCAGGTCGATATTGTAGATGCGGCACTGCCCGTTGTCACAGGAGCGGCCGGTGCTGTCCAGTCCGCAGCCCAGGTTCACCACGGCGGCCCGGGGATGGGCGCGGAGATACTCCCGCACCTCAAAGGCCAGGTCGCTCTGCCGCATAGCGGCCTCCAGGGCGCCGAAGGTCTGCATGAGGCCGCCGGACCTTTGCTCCAGGGCGGAAACATCATAGTCGATTTGCTCCAGCAGCTCCGCCGCCGTCTGGTCGGCAAACAGGTGGGGGAACTTTCTGGAACACAGCGCCCGGCCGTACAGAGGGATCACCAGGGTCTCCTGAATGGAGTTCTTTTCAATGGGGTACCGCATATATCCCCTCACTTCCTGCCCACCAGCAGGGCGGAACCGGAGAGGAACAGGGTCTTTCCCTCCCAGGGCGTCATAAAACTTCCGTACGCCGTGGGGAGCAGCTGCGCCTCTTGAAAGCCATCCTCCCGCAGCTTGCGGAGAAACTCGTCCATATCCCCGTACCGGGAGGGCTCCATCAGGTCATGAATGGCAAAGACGCCGCCCCTCTTCAGTACCCGCAGGGACTCCCGCAGCAGCGTCTGCTTGTCCGCGCCGGTGATGTTGTGGTAGACGTAGTTGCTGGTCACTGCGTCGAAGGTCTCATCCGGGAAATCCAGATGGCGGGCGTCGCCTTGCTGGAAGGTGATGTTGCTCACCCCCTCTGCCCGGGCATTCCGCTCACAGAGTTTCCGGCTGTAGGAGGCGTATTCCACGCCCCAGCGGTCGATGCCCACCATGCGGCCCTGGGGGTTCCGTTTGGCACAGGCGATGGTCAGCGCCCCGCTGCCGCACCCCACATCCAGGCCCACGCCGCCCTCCGGAAGTTCAATGTATGAGGCGACGCCCTCGATGATCTGCCGGGACAACTGCCGCCCGCCCTCGTAGGAAAACATCGCCCGGGCGTACAGGCTCCACGCCGCCCCCGCCAGACATCCCACAGCGCCCAGGCCCAGGACTGCTCCGGCAAGATGCCTTGACGTCCGGTCCAAGGGCAGCCGTGATCTGACTGCAGCCGCGCTTCCCGCCGCCAGTACGCCGGCGGCGGTCCCCAGGCCCATGATCATGCCCTTGGGCATCCAATTCCGATAATCTGGTTTCATGGTCATCTCCCCTTCTGGATTCATCTTCAGTATCCATTTCCGATAATCTGATCTCATTTCACAAATCGCTCAGTCACCATTCCCAACAATAAATGCCCCCACTTCGGGGCCCTCATCCAGTACGGTAAATCCATCTTCTGTCTGCCTCAGCTTATATCCATAGACCTCAATTTCGTCATTACAGCGATACCGATAGCCAACAAGATAAGTGACAGGATCATCCGTAATGAAGCCGCCGGAGGTCAATTCGATCTCATAGTTGTTGATCCCCTTTTGCCCCAGCATATCCTCCAATAATTCATCCGTGAAATCACTGGCGGCAACACTGTTGTCAAATGCAGTCTGAAACCCTGCATCTGATGTAGCGGAAGAGTCCTGCTGCGGTAAGCAGCCCGCTAAGGAAAGGATCAAAACTGCAAAAACTGCAGCCAACAACGATTTTTTCATGCCAATCTCCCCTGTACTAAATTATGCAATCACACTTTTTCTCGCTCTTCCGCGATAGGTTGGTTCTCCTGCCCATGGCGGTGCCGCCCACAGCAAGGGTGCCCTTCGTGATGACAGCAGCAGCCTCCATCCGGGTCGGCAGGGTTCAGGTGCAGAAGATCGACCTTGACAACATGCTCTTGGGTATCCATCTGATTCAAGTGATCCATCATAGCAATGACTCCTTCGGAACTTTTTATTGGTAAGCATTGTATTTGCTTTTAGTTAGTTACCGCTAACCATAGCGCAATTATATAAAATTGTACCCCCGCTGTCAAGAAACCGACTGCCGCAGGACGGAAAATCCTTCCTGCGGCAGTCGGTTATTTTCTTTTAGGATTTTTGGGAAACCATCCACGCTCTACGCGATGGGCCTGTTCCTTCAGCTCCCGGATGCTCCACAGGCAGCCTGCCCCCAAAAGCCCCAAAACAATGGAGATCAGTCCCTGAACGAACAAGGCCCCACAGAGAAAGAGCAGACCCGCAATCAGAAAAACCGGCCAGACCCGCTGGGTGAAGTGGTATTCGCACCAGATTACCAGCGGATGGAATGCACCGATAATCAGCAGGGACGCCGCACCCACCGCAATCCCCTCAAAGTTTAGCTGCATAAGCATCACCTCAGGGCTATCATACCAGAAACGCGGAAAAATGGAAACAGCTCTTTCCGCAGTTTCCCCTTGACAGGTTCCACCCTCCATGCTATATTGATAATCAGGTTATCGGTAATCAAATTATCTATTGAGGAGGCGATTGTATGGCAGTGGCGGACCGCTCCATTGATCCCCGGATCCTGGACAGCGCCCGAACAGAGTTCCTGGCAAGCGGCTTTGAAAAAGCGTCCCTTAAGACCATCTGCGAGGGAGCCGGCGTCACCACCGGGGCGCTGTATAAACGGTACAAGGGGAAAGAGGACCTGTTTTCCGCCGTGGTGGAACAGACCGTAGCGGATCTATACGAAGTGGCCCATGCCCGGGGGGATAAGGACCCCACGGCCATGTCCAACCAGGAACTGATCAAGGCATGGGACATGGATGGGGCGGACATGATATGGTGGTTCCGTTTCCTCTACGACCGGCGGGACGACTTCTATCTGCTGCTCTCCTGCTCCCAGGGGACCCGGTACGCCAACTTCCCCCACGACTGGGTGGAACTTCTGACGAAGGCCACCAGCGCCTATCTGGCGGAGGCCCAGCGGCGTGGCCTGTGTCGGAACGATGTAGAACCGGCGGAGCTGCACATCCTGCTGTCTGCTTTCTGGACCACGATTTATGAGCCCTTCATCCATCACTTCACCTGGGAACAGATCGAGGCCCATTGCCGGATCGTCTGCGGTCTGTTCAACTGGCATGGCGCGCTGCATTTTCAGAAATAGGGAAAGCCTCTCCAGCGGAGAGGTTTTTCACCGGCCAAAAGTTAGCGATAACTAATCTCAAAAAAAGGAGGTTCGACTGTGTTTCAAAAAGTTTTGGAGTATGCGGGCGAGTATCGGAAGACCACCTATCTCTCTATGGCGGTGATGCTCATCGGCATCGTCATGAATGTGCTCCCCTTCCTGTTCATCTACCAACTGATCCGGCCCCTGCTACTGGGGGAATCGCTGGAGCTGGGATACGCGGCGTGGCGGGTGGCGGCCATCGCCGTCTGCGGGGTCCTATACGCTGTCCTATATGTAAAGGGCCTGTCCCTCTCCCACCGGGCGGCCTACAACACCCTGAAAAACCTGCGGGCTTCCCTCCAGGGAAAGCTGGAGCGGCAGCCCCTGGGCGTGATCCAGGAGAAGGGCGTGGGCGCCCTGAAGAAGATGTTCATTGACGACATCGACTCCATCGAGCTGCTGCTGGCCCATGCCCTGCCGGAGGGGCTGGCCAATCTGGCGGTGCCTGCCTTCGTCTTTCTCGCCATGTTCTTCGTGGACTGGAAGCTGGCACTGCTCTCTCTGTGTGCTCTGCCGTTGGGTCTGGTGGCTATGATGGCCATGTACCGCGCCGGCACCAGCAAGATGGGTGCTTACTACGCCTCCGCCCAGAAGATGAACAACACCATCGTGGAGTACATCAACGGCATGGAGGTGGTGAAGGTCTTCAACCGGGATGGGGAGTCCTACCAGCGCTTTGAGCAGGATGTGCGGGGCTACCGGGACTTCACCCTGGCCTGGTACAGGGTCTGCTGGCCCTGGATGGCCCTCTACAACAGCATCCTGCCCTGTGTGGCCCTGTTCACCCTGCCCATCGGGGCGTATCTGGTTTTGGTAGGATACTCCACCCTGCCGGACTTCGCCCTGGTGCTGTGCATGTCCTTCGGCGTGGGTGCGCCCCTGCTGCGGGCGCTGGGGTTTATGTCCACCCTGCCCCAGATCAACTACAAGATCACCGCGCTGGAGCAGCTGATGGGCGCACCGGCTCTGGAGCAGACAGAGGCAGGCTTCTCCGGTGAGGATCACTCCGTTTCCTTTGAGGATGTCCGCTTTGCCTATCAGGAGGACGAGGTGCTCCACGGCGTCTTCCTCACCGCGCCGGAGGGGAGCCTCACCGCCCTGGTGGGGGAGTCGGGCAGCGGCAAGTCCACCCTGGCCAAGCTCCTGGTCCACTACTACGATGTGATCGGCGGGAGCATCCGCGTGGGTGGCCAGGACATCCGGGAGATGAGCGTGGAGGCCCTCAACGACCAGATTTCCTATGTGGCCCAGGAGCAGTTCCTGTTCAACATGAGCCTGCTGGAGAACATCCGCCTGGGCCGTCCGGAGGCCACGGATCAGGAGGTTCTGGCCGCGGCGGAGAAGGCCCAGTGCGGGGAGTTCCTCGCCCGGCTGGAGAATGGCATCCACACCATGGCCGGGGACGGGGGCAAAATGCTTTCCGGCGGGGAGCGGCAGCGCATCTCTCTGGCCCGGGCGATCTTGAAAAACGCCCCTATCGTGGTGCTGGACGAGGCCACCGCCTTCATGGATCCGGAGAATGAGGAGAAGATGAACGAGGCCATTGCCGAAGTGATCCGGGGCAAGACAGTCCTCGTCATCGCCCACCGGCTCCACTCCATCGTGAATGCGGATCAAATCTGCGTGCTGGAGCAGGGCACTGTGGCCGATGTGGGCACCCACGAGGAGCTGCTGGGCCGCTGCCCGGCGTATCAAAAGCTCTGGCAGGCTGCGGAGGACAGCGCCCAATGGGGCGTGAATCAGAGAGGAGGCGCGGCACAATGATCCAACTGATGAAACGGATTCTGGCGGTCTCCGGCCGGTATAAGCGGCGGATCCAAATCGCCTTTGTCTTTTCGTTCCTGAAATCCCTGCTGGCCAAGGCGCCGATCATGCTGGCGTTCCTGGTGCTCTCCAGCTTTTACGAGGGGACCATCACCGCCGGCGACTGCCTCTGGTACGGCATCGCCCTGGTGGTCTGCGTCTTGCTTCAGGTCCTCTTTCACCACATCGCCGACCGGCTCCAGTCCGCGGCGGGTTTCCTGGTATTTTCGGACATGCGGATGGATCTGGGCGCCCACTTGCGGCGGATGCCCATGGGCTACTTCACCGAGGGCAACATCGGCAAGATCAGCTCCGTCCTTTCCTCCGACATGGTGTTCATTGAGGAAAACTGCATGACCGTACTGGCGGACATGATGAGCTATATTTTCGCTCAAGCCATCCTGGTGGTATTCCTGCTCTGCTTTGACCTCTGGATCGGTCTGGCAGCCCTTGCGATCATCGGCATCGTGCTGCTCATTGCCCGGGGCATGAAGCGTGAGGCCCTCCAGGACTCCGTGGCGCGGCAGGAGCAGAACGAGAATCTCACCGAGGCGGTGCTGGACTTCGTGGAAGGCATCGGGATCATCAAGACCTACAATCTGCTGGGAGAGAAGTCCCGGGAACTGACCGATAACTTCCAAAGGAGCTGCGACACCAGTCTTCAGTTTGAGGAGGACCACTCCCCCTGGCAGCTGCGGCTGAACCTTGCCTACGGCCTGGGGGCTGCGGCTATCACGGCCATTGCCCTGGCGCTGGAGAGCGCCGGGCTCATGAGCGTCCCCTATCTGGTGGGCATCATGCTCTTTGTCTTTGACCTGTTCGGCCCCATCAAGGCCCTGTATACCCAGGCCACCCGGCTGACCGTCATGAACAGCTGCATGGACCGGATCGAGGCGGTCTTTCACGAGCCGGAGCTGCCGGATGACGGCCGGGACTCCATCCCGGAGGCCAGCGAGGCTCCAGAGGTGGAGTTCCAGCGTGTGCGCTTTGCCTATGGGGAGAAAGAGGTACTCCATGACATCTCCTTCTCCCTGCCCCGGAACCAGATGCTGGCCCTGGTAGGACCCTCCGGCGGGGGCAAATCCACCATCGCCAACCTGCTCACCCGTTTCTGGGATGTGAAAGGCGGCCGGGTACTGGTTCGAGGAAAGGACGTGCGTGAGGTGAAACTCTCTGACCTAATGGACAACATCAGCATGGTGTTCCAGCGGGTCTACCTCTTCCAGGACACCATCTACAACAACATCGCCATGGGCCGCCCGGACGCCACCCGGGAGGAGGTGCTGGAGGCGGCCCGCAAGGCCCGGTGCTATGACTTTGTGATGGCCCTGCCCGACGGGTTCGACACGGTGATCGGTGAAGGGGGCGAGAGCCTCTCCGGTGGGGAGCGGCAGCGGATCTCCATTGCCCGCTGCATCCTGAAGGACGCCCCCATCGTCATTCTGGACGAGGCCACCGCCAGCGTGGACGCAGACAATGAGAGCTACATCCAGCAGGCCATCTCAGAGCTGGTGAAGGGCAAGACCCTGCTGGTCATCGCCCACCGGCTGAACACCATCCGGGGCGCGGATCAGATCCTCGTCGTATCCAATGGGGAGATCGCTCAGCGGGGCACCCATCAGTCGCTGATGGAGGAGCCTGGGATCTATCAAAACTTCATCACCGTGCGGCAGCAGAGCCGCGGGTGGAACCGCAAAGCCGGTGCATAGCAGAAAATCCATCATAGGTTTGGGACGCAGGGCCTTTCCGGCACTGCGTCCCTTTTTCTGCACAGGACTTGACAATGAGAATACAGTGTGCTATATTCATAACATCGTTATAAAACAGCGTTTTGAATGTGCTGCAAAGAAGGTGAAGGTATGGCAAAGCAGAAGCCCGGCGTCTATGACCGGGTGCTGGAGTGCGCCAAGGACGAGTTTTTGTCCAAAGGCTTTCTGGACGCCTCCCTGCGGGCTATCGCCCAGGAGGCGGGCACCAGCACTTGCTCCATCTACACCCGTTTCGGGGACAAGGAGGGCCTGTTTCGGGCGATTGTAGAACCGGTGGTGGATCAGTTCAAGGCCATGTTCCGGGAGATCCAGGAGAGCTTCCACCAGCTGGATGGCGAGACGCAGAAAGCGGAGATGGGGCAGTACACCGCCCGCCATCAGCTGGACCTGCTGGACTACATCTACAACCACTTCGACGTGTTCCGCCTCCTGCTGGATGGCGCACACGGCACCCGATTTTCCTGTTTTCTGGACGAGTTGGTGGACATTGAGGTGGAGTACACCTACCAGTACATGGAGATCATCGGCTGCGAGAGCGTGAAGTCCGGCCAAGTGACGGAGGAGTTCATCCACATCATCGTCACCGCCTATTTCAACGGGATGTTTGAGGTAGTACGCCACAACATGGACCGCGCCGCAGCTCGCCGCTATGTGAAGATGCTCAACGACTACCACATGGCGGGCTTCAGCACGGTGTTCGATCCCCAGCCTTGAATCAAGCAGGCTGTCCCCTGCTGGGTACAGCCTTTTGATTTCACAGAAAGTTAGCAATCACTAACCATTAAGGAGGAATTCACGATGAAGCAACAAAATCCCATGCTCCGGCTATGGGAACTGGGTGAGGCACAGCACGGCAGCCTGATCCAGGCCATCCTGTCCGCCGTGGTGGGGGTGCTGTGCGGCATGGCCCCCTACTTTGCCGCAGCTCAGATCATCCTCGGCCTGTTGTCCGGAAACCAGGAATTCTCGTTCTACCTGACCTGGTGCGCCGTGGCCCTGGCGGGGTTTCTGCTGCGGGCCAGCCTTTACTCCCTGGCCCTGTCCATTTCCCACAAGGCCACCTTCTCTATCTTGAAATCCATCCGGGAGAAGATTTTGGAGAAACTCCCCAGGATGCCTCTGGGCACCATCCTGGACACCTCCAGCGGCCAGATGAAACAGGTGATCGTAGACCAGGTGGAGAGCATGGAGCGGCCCCTGGCCCACCTGCTGCCGGAGATGACCGCAAACGTGCTGGGGCCGGTTTGCATTCTCGTCTACCTGTTTGTGCTGGACTGGCGGATGGCCCTGCTGAGTTTGGTGTCCATCCCGGTAGGCATGGCCTTCATGATGGCGGTGATGGCGGGCTACGGCAAGCAGTATGAGGGTTCCGTCCGAACCACCCAGGCTATGAACAGCGCCATCGTGGAGTACATCGGCGGCATCGAGGTCATCAAGGCCTTCAACCAGGGAAAGCAGTCCTACGCCCGGTTTTCCGACAGCGTGAAGGCCAACGCCTCCTACTTCTACCACTGGATGAAAAGCTGCCAAATGCCCATTTCCCTGTCCAAGGCCATCTCCCCCACCACCATGATCACCATTCTGCCGGCAGGCTGGCTCTTGTACGCCGGCGGGAGTCTTCCGGTGGATACCTTCATTACCACCATTGTGCTGTCCTTGGGCATCGCCGGGCCGCTGCTGGCCGCCATGGACTTTGTGGACAGTCTGGCCAAGGTGGGAACTATTGTAGGCTCAGTGGATGAGATTTTGAACGGTGAGGAGCAGGATCACGGGGACAACCCCGTACAGTTTCATGGGCGGGACATTACCCTCTCCCATGTGTCCTTCGGCTATCACGCGGACCAGGAGGTCCTCCACGACGTGAACCTCACCATTCCCGCTGGCACCATGACCGCCTTTGTAGGGCCGTCCGGCTCCGGCAAGTCCACCATCGCCAAGCTGATCGCCGGGTTCTGGGATGTGTCCGCCGGCGCCATCACCCTGGGCGGGCAGGAACTGAATCGCATTCCCCTCCCCCAGCTCTATGACCAGGTGGCCTTCGTGTCCCAGGACAACTACCTCTTTGACGAGAGCGTGCGGGAGAACATCCGCATGGGTCGCCCCTCCGCTTCCGACCAGGAGGTGGAAGCCGTGGCCAAAGCTGCCGGGTGCGACGATTTCATCCGTGCCCTGGAACAGGGCTATGACACCATCGTGGGCGGGGGCGGCGCCCACCTGTCCGGCGGGGAGCGGCAGCGCATTGCCATCGCCCGCGCCATGCTGAAGAATGCTCCTATTGTCGTTCTTGACGAGGCTACCGCCTACATTGACCCAGAAAACGAAGCCCTGGTCCAGCGTGCAGTGGGCAAGCTGGTTGCGGGCAGGACGGTACTGGTCATCGCCCACCGGCTGAGCACCATCACTGGCGCAGACCAGATCGTGGTGGTAAACGGCGGCCGCATCGAGGCCACTGGCAAGCACGAGAAACTGTTGGACACCTGCCCCCTCTATCGGGAGATGTGGCAGGCCCACATGGGGGTAAAGGAGGGCGAGCAGGCATGATTGAGGTTTTGAGAAAAATCTGGTGTTTTGCCGGCGAGGAACAAAGAAACATCCGCAAGTCCATGGTGCTGGGGTTCTTTTACGCCATCTTCCACATGTTCCAGATCGCGGCCATCTATGTGGTGGTCCTGGCCCTGGTGGACGACTCCACTTCTGCCGCACCAGCCTGGCAGGCCCTGGCCCTGCTGCTGGTTAGCATTCTGGGCCGGGCGATCATGAATCGGTTCAGCCAGCTGCAGCAGACTCACGCCGGGTATTTCATGGTGGCCAACAAGCGCCTCCACATGGGTGATAAGCTCAAGCGCATTCCCATGGGTTATTTCAACGACCAGAGCTTAGGGGAACTCACCGGCATCGCCACTACCATCCTGGACGAGGTGGAGAGCGCCGGGGCCATGGTGTTGGTCACGATCCTGGGCGGGCTCATCAATTCCGCCGTCATGCTGCTGTGTGTCCTGTTCTGGGACTGGCGCATTGGCCTGCTGGCCTTGGCTGGAATGGCGCTGTACCTGCTGCTCCTCTCCCGCATGGAGAAACAGTCCGCTAAAATCGCCCCCAAGCGCCAGCGGGACGAGGCCCGGCTGGTGGAGGCGGTGCTGGAGCAGCTCCAGGGCATGAGTGTCATCAAATCCTTCAACCTCACCGGCAAGGGAGACAAACGGGTTCGTCAGGCCCTGGAGAACAGCCGCAGCAACAATCTGGCGGTGGAAAAACTGTTCACTCCCTACATCTGGGCTCAGGAAATGGCCCTCCACCTGTTCAGCGTGGTGATCCTGGTGGCCGCTGTGTGGCTGTATCTGAGCGGCGGTCTGACACTGGCCAATGCCCTGATGTCCGTGATCATTTCCTTCTTGATCTTCTCCCAGATCCAGTCCGCGGGCAGCGGCGTGTCCGCCCTGCGCCTGGTGGGCAGCTCCATCGACCACGCCAACCAGGTGGACGGCATCCCTGAGATGGACCAGGACGGTGCGGCGCTCCATCCGGACTCCCACGACATCGTGTTCGACCATGTGGACTTCTCCTACGGCAGCCGGCCCATTCTGAAGGATGTGTCCCTCACCATCCCGGACAGGACCACCACCGCCATCGTGGGTCCCTCTGGCTCCGGCAAGACCACCCTCTGCAACCTGATCGCCCGGTTCTGGGACGTGGAGGGCGGCCGGGTCGCCATCGGCGGCCGGGATGTGCGGGAATACACGTTAGAATCCCTGATGGATCAGGTGAGCATGGTGTTCCAGCGCGTGTATCTCTTCCACGACACCATTGAGAATAACATCAAGTTCGGCTGTCCCAACGCTACCCACGAGCAGGTGATGGATGCGGCAAAGAAGGCCTGCTGCCATGACTTCATCTCCGCCCTGCCGGAAGGGTATGACACGGTCATCGGTGAGAGCGGGGCTACCCTGTCTGGTGGTGAGAAGCAGCGGATCTCCATTGCCCGGTGTCTGCTGAAGGATGCTCCCATCGTCATCTTCGACGAGGCCACCGCCAACGTGGACCCGGAGAACGAGGACCAGCTTCAAAAGGCCATGGAGGCTTTGACCCGGGAGAAGACCGTGCTGATGATCGCCCACCGGCTGAAAACCGTCCGCAGCGCCGACCAGATCCTGGTGCTGGATCAGGGCCGCATCGTCCAGCGAGGCACCCACGGGGAGCTGATCGGCCAGGAGGGCATCTACCGGAACTTTGTAACTCAAAGGGCCGAGGCCGGCAAGTGGTCGCTGTAAATCTTTATGAAAAATCAGCGCCAGGCTGCAACAATCTTGCGCAGCCTGGCGCTGATCCAGTAATTGTGACGCGAGCCGCTGTTTTCACATAAGCCGGATGACTGGAACATCCTTCAGTCTCTGCCTCAGCCATCTGCTATATTCAATTTTTACTTTCCTGCTCTTCGCCATCAATGTCTATTTTATAGCCCATCCCCACCACCGTCTTGATGTATGTCGGATGCCTGGGTTCCTTCTCCAACTTTTTTCTCAGCCGCCAGATGGTATTCTCCACAGAGTTCGTCCCGTACAGATATTCCTCGCCCCAAGCGGCCTCATAGAGCTGCGCTTTGGAAAACACCTGCCCCGGTGAGCTGGCCATGCAATAGAGCATGGCATACTCTCCATGATTGAGTTCCACTTTCCTGCCCGCCATGAACACGCGCCGGTGCTTGTGATAGATCTCCAGCTCTCTGATACGCAGCACGGGGGCGGCCGGGGCAGCGATGCTGACCACCTCCGCCCTTTTGCCATTCAGCGCGTCCATGACGGCCTGGAACACGCTGCCGTCCGGGTCGGCGGCCCGGATAATGATGATTTCATCCACGATTTCACCCCCAATGGCAAAGGGAGGCGGCCGCCTGCACGGCCTCCTCCCTTTGCTGTGCTTACGATTCTGGTTTCGCGGCAGCTTTCAGCCTCTCGAAACTTTCATCACTGATGACGTGCTCGATCCGGCAGGCGTCCCGTTCAGCTGTTGCCGGGTCCACGCCAGCGGCAATCAGCCGGTCGGTAAAGAACCGATGCTTTTCATAGATCTGCTCCGCCACTTCTCGCCCTACATCGGTGAGATGCAGGAAATAGCCCTCGTCCATCGTAAGAAAGCCTCCGTCCCGCAGGGTCGCCACCGCATTGCAGACGCTGGGCTTTGTGACCTCCAGGTGCCGGGCGACATCTACGGAGCGCACCATGCCTTTCTGCCTTTGGAGCACCAGAATGGCCTCCAAGTAATCTTCTCCAGATGCGTGGAGTTTCATGGCGTCCTCCCCTCAGGCGGATATTTTTTGCTCTGCCTGCCACATGGCCGCGTACTTCCCGTTCTTGGCCAGCAGCTCCTCATGGGTACCGGCCTCTGCGATCTTCCCGTCTGCTACCACCAGGATCTGGTCCGCATTCTTGACAATGGACAGGGTATGGGCAATCATCACCACGGTCTTTTTCTCCTTGAGCAGATTGGCAATGGCCTGTTTCACCGCCAGCTCGTTCTCGATGTCCAGGGACGCCGTGGCCTCGTCCAGCAGCAGAATGGGACTGTTCTTCAAAATGGCCCGGGCAATGGAGATGCGCTGGCGCTCACCGCCAGAGAGCAGATTACCATTCTCCCCTGTGGGGGTATCATAGCCCTTCTCCATGCTGCGGATAAAGCCGTCGCAGTTGGCCTCCCGGCAAGCCGCCTCGATTTCCCCATCAGTGGCTTCAGGGCGTGCGTGGCGGATATTGTCACGGATGGTGTCATCAAAGAGGAACACATCCTGATCCACCATGGAGATCTGCTCCAGCACCCGCTCTGCCGCCACACGGCCCGTGGGCCTGCCGCCGATGGATATGGCGCCGCCGCTCGGCTCATAGTATTTGGCGATCAGGTTCAGGATGGTGGACTTGCCGGAACCGGAGTCCCCCACGATGGCGGTGAGCTTCTGGTCTGGCACCGTAAAGGTGGCCTGTTTCAGCACGGGCTCTCCGGGGACATACGCAAAATCCACATGGTCAAAGGTGATCTCATGGGTATCCGTCTGGAACGGCTCCATGCTGCCGCTCTCCTCCGGCTCCTCCATAACGCCCAGGATTTTGCTTTTGGAGATCATCAGGTTTTTGTAGCTGGTGAGGTCCACAAAGATGGTGTTGGCCAGCTTCGCGCAGAACAGGGGCAGCATGCAGATCAGCAGGTAGGACACGGTATCCAGTGTCCCGGCCGCCCATGGCGCATACGCTGCCCAGATGACCAGCGGGCAGGCCAGCCAGGTCAGGATGCTCAGTCCCGCCCCCACCGGGAGCACCTTGGCCTCATACACATAGCTGATGCGGCAGAATGCCCGCATGGCGTCAATGACGGTTTTATTCTTCAGGCCACCCACACCGTAGGCCCGGAAGGTCTGGATACCGGATACATACTCCACAATGCTGCTGACATTCTCCGCACAGATGTCGTTCTTCTCCTGGCCGTATTTCCGCACCATGCGGAAGGATAGCCACAGGCCGGGGATCAGCAGGAGATCAGCTGCCAGCAGGATCAGTCCCGCAGGGACGTAGACGGTCATGACAAACACGATCAGCATGATGGACAGGGCGAAGGTCTTCGCCAGGTCCCCGATCTTATGGGTTAGGATCTTTTCATAGTTGTTGACATCACTGGTGATGGTGTTGATGTAGTCGCCGGTCTGCCCCTGGGTAAACCGGGATAACGGGATGCGTTTGAGATGGTCCCCCATGAAGAGACGGATGTTCCGGCTGACCTCCGCGCCGCCGATTTGGGCCTTGGTATAGCCATAACTGTAAATCAGGATACGGAGCAGGAAGATCCCGGCAATCACCCCGGTCAGCACCAGGGCCTGATCCATGTCGAACTGACCAGACCACAAGAATTGCATCACCGCATAGAGCAGCATGAAGAGGCTGCCGGAGAGCATGCCTTCCAGCACAGTCCCTGCAACACCGATATAGAACTTGCGGTTCTTCTTCAATACCGCATGGCCCAGGCCGCCCTCTCTGGCCCCTTCGGAGCCATTCACATTGTGCTCACGCATTGCCCTCGCCCCCTTCCAGCTGATAGGTGATGTTCCGGGCCTTTTCATAGTCCTCCCAGGCCTTCCGGTAGTAGGCATTGCTCTTTCGGACTTCCTCATGGGTTCCGATACAGGTAATCGTGTGGTTTTCCACCACGGCCACCCGGTCGCACAGTTTCAGGGCACTGAGACGGTGGGCCACCACGATGACGGTCTTGCCCTTGCAGAGGTTCTGAATGGCTTTGTCGATCTCCATTTGATTTTCCGGGTCGGAGGCGCTGGTGGCCTCGTCCAAAATCAGGATCGGGGCATTTTTCAGGATGGCCCGGGCGATGGCGATGCGCTGCTTTTCGCCACCAGAGAAGCGGGAGCCGAAGCTGCCCACCTTGGTGTCGTAGCCATCCGGCAGGGACATGATAAAGTCGTCGATCTGTGCCTCTTTCGCGGCCGCCCGCACCTCCTCCAGACTGGCGCTGCTCCCCATGCGGATGTTTTCCAAAACGCTGTCCCGGGTCAGGAAGGTCTTCTGGAACACGATGGCCACGTTTTTCAGAATGGTGTCGTAGTCCAGCTCCTGCACATTTTTCCCGCCGATCAGCACCTCGCCCTCCTGCACATCATAGAACCGGGAAACCAGTTCAATGATGGTGCTCTTGCCGGCACCGGACCGCCCCACCAGGGCCATACGCTCGCCGTCTCTGATTTTCAGGTTGACGCCCTGCAGCACGTCAGTCTTGCCGTCGTAGGAAAACCGCACGTTCCGCAGTTCAATGTCGTGGCTTTCGGGGAAGTCGCTCCCGCCCTGATAGACAGGGATGTCCAGGATCTCCTTTGCCTTGGTGACTGCGCCCAGCACATTGGCGAAGTTCGTCCCCAGTTCCTGAAGGGGGCGGATCTCTGTCAGGTACAGGGAACCCACATAGAGGAACAGCAGAAAGGCGCTGGCCGTCAGGGAGCCTCTCAGGAAAAACATCCCGCCCAGGGGCACGATCAGAAGCATGCCGCACTCGATGATGACCACAAAGGACGCATAGGGCGGCCCCATCCGCCGGGAGGTCTCATTCCACATGGCGTTTTCCTCATGGATGGCGGAGGAAAACTTTTGAAAGGACTTGCTCCCCATGTTATAGGCTTTGATCAGCTTCATGCCGTTGATATACTCGATCATGACGGAGTTCAAGGTGCTGATGGAGCGGTTGGCACGGTCCATCAGGTCATCCGTATTGCGGAACATGATCCCCAACACAGCCACGGCCAGGACCAGCGGCACCAGAGAAACCAGCGCCAGGGGGATATTGACGGTCATCAGATAGGCGAAAACCACCACCGGCCCCACCAGATAGCACACCAGATCCGGCAGGTTGTGGGCCAGGAACAGTTCCAGTTTCTCAATATCCTCGTTCAGCACCGTCTTGATGTCCCCGGTGCGCCGCTCATTCAACGCCCCCAGGGGCGCCCGGGCCATGTGCTCCGCCACCATGCAGCGCACCTTGAACAGCGCCCCGTAGGCGCCCTTGTGGGCCGCCACCCCGGAGCCGCCGAACAGCACAAAGCGCAGAGTCACCGCCGCCGCGATCATTGCCACGATCCGCACCACCAGTTCCCTGGTGCAGGTTCCGCTGAAGGCGGCGTCCATCAGCTGATAGATCCCCATATAGGGGACAACAATGCACAGCCCGCCGGCCGCTGACAAAAAGACTGCCAGAAACAGCCAGACCTTCTGCTCCCCCGCCCAATGGAGCAGCAGGGCCACGCGGTTGACTTTTTTCTGTTTCATCGGTCACCTCTCCTTTCTATTTGAAACAGAGAACAGCTCTCTCAATTTCGGGAGGGCTTCCATGATAACGGGTACATCATCGGGCATCTCGCCCTCGTCAAAGTGCAGGACCCGGGAGCAGGTGCGGCAGACAAATTCAAAGTCGTGGGTGACGATGAAGATGACCTTTCCCATATCAGACAAGCGGCGGATCAGCCCCGCCACCTGGGCCATGCTGTCAAAGTCCAGGCCGCTGGTAGGTTCATCGAATACCAGCAGGTCTTTCCCGCAGATCATGCTGACGGCTACGGCCACCCGCTGTTTCTGCCCGCCGGAAAGGGTATTAGGGTGGCGCTCCCGGTATGGGGCCAGCCCCAGTTCCTCCAGGGTAGCGTCTACCAAGGCTCTGTCCGGGTTCCGGATACCGAAGGAGCACTCCGCCTCCACGCTCTCGGCAAACAGCTCGTAGTTTACATCCTGCATCACCATGTAGGACTGCTTGAGCCGCTCCCTGCGCTCCATCGGCCCGCCATCCCACTGGAACTGACCGTCACAGTCCTTGTGGAGCCCGCACAGGGCCCGAGAGAATGTGGTCTTTCCGGCCCCATTGTGGCCCACCACGCCGATGACCTCTCCCCTTCCGGCGGAAAGGCCGATCCCGTGAAGGATGGTGCGCCTCTTATAGCGCAGGGAGACATCGTTCAACGACAACACCGATCCCCGGACCGGAGCATGGCCGGGCGGCGGGAGGACGTCCATCAGATCCGTTGCCCGCAGCCCCATCTGTTCCCGCTGTGCCTGGGACAGCCGACGGAGCTCTTCCGGTGTGAAGATCCCTTTGATTGCTCCCCGGTCCAGATACACGATCCGGTCCGCAATGTCCATCAGGTAATAGAGCCGGTGCTCTGCGATCAGGATGGTCTTGCCCTGGCCCTTGACCAGCCGCAGATGCTCCCGCAATTCTTGGATGGAGGTCATGTCCAGGTTAGAAGATGGTTCATCCAGCAGATAGATCTCTGGGTTCATGGCGTAGACGGATGCAAATGCGATCTTCTGCTTTTCCCCGCCGGACAGCTCAAAGATATTGCGGCCGCGAAGGCTCTGGATGCGCAGATCCTCCGTCGTCTGCTCAACCCGCTCCGCCAGTTCCCGGGGCGGACGGGCCTCATTCTCGATGCCGAAGGCGATCTCGCTGTCCGTGTCCACGTTAAAAAACTGCGTTCTGGGATTCTGGAACACTGACCCCACCTTGGCGGCGATCTGGTACATGGGGAGGCTGCTGATCTCCTGCCCGTCTACCAGCACACGGCCCTGAAGTTCTCCCTGGTAAAATTGAGGGATCAGTCCGTTCACCAGCCTTGTGATGGTAGTCTTGCCGCATCCGCTGCGCCCACAGAGCAGGACACACTCCCCATCCGCGATGGTCAGGTCAATGTCCCGGAGGCCATCATGCTCCTGCCCTTGATAGGTAAAGGATACCTGTTTCAGTTCGATCATCCAAACACCCCCTTCCCATAGAGGCCCGCCGCGAAAAAGGCGCCAAAACAGAGAATTGCCAGCACATCCGCCGGCCCCATGCGGATCTGCACCAGGCAGGTTCGAGGCTTTGGGTTCTCGATCCCCCGGGTGATGGAGGCGATGGACAGCTCATCCGCCGCCTTGGATGCCGCCATCATCAGCGGGACATAGATGCACTCCACGGTCATGCCGGGATGGGTCAATAGCCCTTTCAGGGAAGGCGACACGTCCCGCAGCCGCATGGCGTCCTTGATGAACCGCCAGTCCTCCTGAATGGTGGGGATATAGCGGAGCATGACCGCCAGCGGGATCACCAGATTTTTCGGCGCATGGACACGGTTCATGGCTGACAAAAACTCGCTGACCTTAGTGGTGGAGATGACGATGCCTGACAGCATCCCGCAGGGGTACACCTTGTGGAACAGGCCGAGGAATGCGATGAACATGGTGCGCCAGGTCCCGGTCATGGTATCCATGATCCAGAAGGTGAGCAGGACGATCAGCCCGTAGAATGCCGCGCCCTTCCATGCGTACTTCCACTTTCCGCAGCAGGCGCCAAACAGCCCAATCAGCACCACGAGTCCCAGCTCATAGTACAGGGACGGGGCCATCATGGCGGAGAGGATGCAGAGCAGGAGCAGCAGGATTTTCGTCCTTGGATCCAGCCAGAGTCTTTGCCGTGGGGATGTTCCGCCGTTCATGCGGTGATCCCAGCCTTCTCGAACTGTTTCTTCAGCATCTTGCCGCCGATCCACCCGCTGAAGGCCGCGATGACCAGCGTGCCGACGACGATGACCGCCAGCAGCCAGGAGGGTGCGGAGGCGCTCATGGTGTCAATGTAGGACTGCTCCGTGCCGTTATCCAGCATGGTGCTGGCCCAGCCCTCCGGGTCGATAAAGAATACCACATAGGTGTAGATGCCGCCCAGGGAGATCAGCATGTAGGACAGCAGATTGATGGCCTTGTTGCGGTAGTGACCGGCGCCGGCCACAAGGTCCGCAATGATCCCCATGCCGATGTACCCCAGAGAGAACGCCCAGTGCATCCCCGTGGCAAACCAGATGATTCCCATGATGATGCCGAGGATGGTGACGCTCCAGCGTTTCTGCACCTTAGCGACCATCAGCAGATAGATGGGGCCGCACAGCAGCGCCGCACCCATGGGCATGTAAAAGGTCAGAACCGGGTTTGGCGCAAAGGGCAGACCGCCAATCAACGTAAAGACAAAAAAAATGGCGCTGAAAATGCCGGTGGTCACAAGGTCCTTGACCGTAAGGCCCTTCTTCAGTGAATTGGCTTGGTTGCTCATAGTTTTCCTCCTGTTTCATAACGTGTTGACTTTTCATAGGCGATGTGCTACCATTCGGTTAGATGCCGCTAACCATCGCCTATACACTACACGCGGTCTGGACATCTTGCAAGGGTTTGAGACGAGGTTCGTCTCTTCGTTGCAAAAGTTCGTCCAATCGTTGTAAAGAGGAGGCGAGTCTTTTGTTATGCCCGAAATGACGGAGCCATACTATGTATCCATGCTGAAGGGCCACGGTTTTACCCCCGACCCCGACGATCACCAGTATGGGGCCTTGGGCCTCTGCTGGAAAATCTCCCAGGAAATCGGGGAGGGTTCCTACTGGACCTATGGACAGAAGGACCTATACGACATTAAGATCCACAACTTTTCCTTCCATAAGGACTCCCTGCTGGAGTTCTCCCTGCCGGAGTGCCTGAGCATTACTCGCTATGACTCCATCTCCGGGGAAGAGCTGTCGCCCTACCGCCGGCTGTCCGCCGGGTGCATCAAGACCTATATCGGCGGGTATGAACCGTATCAGGTTCTGATCCACAAGAACATCCCCATCCGCTCCATCGGCATCGAGATCATGCCGGCCTACTATGAGGACTACCTCAAGAAGCAATACCCGGAAGAATACCGAAACCCAGTGGAGGCGTTCCGCAAAATCGACCAGACCACTGATTTCCCGGAGATGTCCAGACTGCTTTCTGAAGTCCAGAACTATCGCGGGGATGGGATCGCCGCCAAGCTGTTCTATGAGAGCAAGGTGGCGGAGGCCCTGTCCCTGGTGGTGGAGTACCAGAAAAAACGTCCAGCGGCCTACATCAAACTGTCTCAGGCGGATCTGGAGCGCATCCAGACCGTGGCCGCCTATCTGAGCGACCACTATGCCGCGGAGATCCCCATGGAGCGGCTGACGCAGATCGCCTGCATGGGAACCACGAAACTCAAGAGCAGTTTCAAAAAGGTTTACGACTGCACCATCACAGAGTACATCCAGCAGCGCCGCATGAGCCAGGCGGAGTACCTGCTGACCAACACAGACTTATCCATCGGCCAGATCGCTCAGACCGTTGGCTACTCCACCTCCAGCCGCTTTGCGGAGCTGTTCCGGAAGAGTACCGGGCTACTGCCGGGAGAGTTCCGGAAAGTGGGAAGCCGGTAATAGGGCATGAAAAAGGAACTGGATACCGCCCTTTAATGGGTGGCATCCAGTTCCTTTCAATCTTCCATTCTCGATTGCCTGCTATGAATATCTATTTTATAGCCTGCACCCACCACCGTCTTGATGTATCCCGGATGCCTGGGGTCCTCCTCCAGTTTTCTTCTCAGCCGCCAGATGGTATTCTCCACGGAGTTTGTCCCGCGTAGATATTCCTCCCCCCAGGCGGCCTCATAGAGCTGCGCTTTGGAGAACACCTGCCCTGGTGAACTGGCCATGCAGTAGAGCATGGCATACTCCCCATGATTGAGTTCCACTTCCCTGCCTGCCATCAGCACCCGGCGGTGCTCGTGATGGATCTCCAGTTCCCCAATGCGCAGCACGGAGGTAGCAGGGGCAGCAACATCGACCACCTCTGCCCTTTTACCCTTCAGCGAGTCCATGACGGCCTGGAACACGCTGCCGTCAGGATCCTGCGCATAGATGACGATGATCTCCTCCATGCTGCTCACCTCCCCGGGGTTTTCTGCGGCATGATCAGTTTTGCAGAATTCCCGCCGCCTCTTCCTCGCCAAGATACCCGTATTTCACCATCTGCTGGAGAACATACTGCTGCCGCTGCGCAGCCAGATCTGGGTTCGCCGTCAGCGAGTAGACGGATGGCGCATTTGGGATTCCGGCCAGCAGCGTGGCTTCGTCATCCGCCATGTCCGCAGGCTCCTTTCCAAAGTAGCCCGCGCTGGCGTCCCGGACACAGTAATAGCCGTCGCCAAAGTAAATGGAGTTGACATACAGCTCCAGGATCTCGTCCTTTGAGTAGGTCTGCTCCAGCCGAAAGGCCATGAAAACCTCCGCAGCCTTACGGATAAAACTCCGCTCCTGGGTAAAATACAGGTTCTTGGCAAGCTGCTGAGTGATGGTGCTACCGCCTTCCCGTAGGCTCCAGGACTTGATGTTGTTCCAGGCAGCTCTGGCGATGGCGATGATGTCGACGCCGCAATGCTGTTCAAAGCGGTGGTCCTCCACTGCCACGACCGCATCAAGATAGATCTCCGGCAGGTCTGCAAGCGGCGTGTAGCTGGGATCTGCCTGCACCTCTGCAACCTTGTCCTCCAAGTTCTGCTCCTTGAGTGCGTCACGATACATCAGGTAGCCCAGAACAGCCACCACACTGCCGCACAAAATCCCGGCGGCTACGATCAGCAGAATGATCCGCACCAGCAGTTTTTTCAGTATCCGCATGACGCACCTCACAGTTTACTCGATTTGAATGGACACGCTCCCGGTCAGACCTTCGCCCCAGACGCCGAGATAGACGCTTCCGCTGCCCACCTCGATGGTACCGGAGTAATCCCCGCTCTCGGACAGCAGGAGCACCGGCTCCTCCGCGCCGGAGCACAGGAAGACGGCGGCCTCCCCCTCTTCGACGGTAAGGGAGCAGGTGACCTCTACTGTATCCCCGGCCTCCCGGTCCAGCGTGGTGCCGCCAAAGAGCAGTTCCGTACCGGAGAAGTCCTCGTAGTCGGCCGCATAGGTGCCGGTGTAGTCATCCTCGCCTGGGACCCGCTCCCCCTGGAGGGAGCCCTCCAGCGTCAACGCCCAGGAGCCGACGGTATCCACCAGCGAGCTGTAAGCGTCCAGAATGGCGTCCTTCACTGAGTCATCCGTCGCGTCGGCCGCGGCGTCGAGGGCCGCGTCTGTCATATCCGCAAGGGCGCCGGTGACCTGGTCTGCCCCATTTGCCAAGCCGCCCAGCACCGCATCCGTCCCATCCGCCAGTGATTGCAACATACCGGAGCAGCCGGACATCAGAAGGGCGCAGAGCAGGCCGCACCACAGGAGCGACATCCTTTTGTTTTCAAGTTTCCTCATGGTATTCCTCCTTTCCGCTAAGGGGCATCTCAAGCCGTCCCCGTCACTGTATGGACGGGACGGCCCGGGGCGCTCCGTTGTCTACTTGCTTTACTCCGCCGCCACATCGTGCCGCCGGAGATACCGGACGGCCAGGAGGGTGAACACCACCGTATAGACGATAGCGGAGAGCAGGAAGGGCGCGAAGTCCAGCTCCATATTCGGGTTGTTGGCCCGCATCCCGATGCAGAGGAGAGAATAGGGGAAGGCATAGCCGAACCCCTGAGCCGTGACCATCAGCCCCGCGATGCCGCCGATCAGGCCAAAGGCCACCGGCGGAGCGAAAGCCCGGATCACAAGGCTGAAATAGAGCTGCACCGCGCATACCGACACGCCACCCACAGCCCCGCACGCCAGCCACCCGAGCAGTTCCGGCGGTATGGGGCCTGCGAGGCCCACCAGCTTCCCACTGATGATAAACAGCGCCCCGATCCAGGCCTGGGAGAGCAGGGACATAATTGCCGCCCAAATCAGCTTGGCAAGGCACAGGTCCCCCACCGGCACCGGCGCGGTGAGAAAGCTGTTCCAGTTGTGATCCGTGTGCTCCAGCCGCCACTGCCAGGCGCAGAATACCCCCAGCAGGGCCGGCAGAAAGAACATGGAGGAGAACAGGGTATGCTGGCTCCACAGGCTGTACCACTCGCTCCGCAGCAGCCCCAGGTTCCCCAGATAGTTCATGGTGCCCAGAATGGCGGGAAAGATGGGCAGCACCACGAAGGCCAGCCACACCGGCGACCGGCGGAACTTGACCAGCTCCGCCCTCAGACAACGCAGCAGCATCCCTCACACCTCCTTCCGAACAAACAGGGCCCGTCCCACCAGCAGGAACAGCGCCGCCCATAGGCACAGCAGCGCCGCATCCGTTGGCGCCGGCCACTCCCAGTAGAACCAGGTGAACCGGGTGTCCGGGTCCCAGTTCATCCCCACCAGGGATAAAAGACCGTAGTAGCCCCAGGGGACGCACCGGGTCAGGGCCGGCGGGAACAGCAGGGAAAGAATCCCAAGAAAGCTCCCGGAGATCCCGCACACCAGGGCCACCGCCTGGTTGGCAAAGCGCAGGGACAGCCCCTGCTGCAGGGCGTAGACCATCATGGACACCGCCCAGGAAATGGCCGTAAAAATGGCGAATCTCCCCCAGGGTACCTCCCCCGGGAACTGCCACAGGATGCCCACTCCCATGAAGAGCGCCCACCGGACGATCAGCAGGGCGGCCAGCACCAGGGCGCCCCAGGCCAGTTTGGCCCCGTAAAGCCGCCCCGGCGCCGCCATGGTCTCCAGCAGTTTCAGGGTGGTCCCCTTGTGCTCCAGCTCGCAGTTGCGGCTGGCGATGGTGGCCACGCTGATGGGCATGATGATGGCGTCCACCATGGCCAGGTTATAGAGCAGCAGCATCCAGCCCTGGCGGAGATCCTCGGCGTCCTGCCGGAGGAAGGTCGTGACGAGCCACAGCAGCTCCGCCGCCAGCACGGCGGCGCACACCAGCAGGATCTTCCGCCGGCGGCACTTGAAAAATTCCAGTCTCAGCAGTTTCACAGGCTCGCCGCCTTTCCCGTCAACTCCAGGAAAATGTCCTCCAAACTCTTCTGCCGCTCCTCCAGCCGGATGACGCCCAGGTGTCGCTCAGCCAGCAGGCGGGTGAGCTGGGCGGCCAGCTCGTCGGAGAGGATGGGGAGGATGAGGTAACCCTCTTCCTCCTGGCAGGGCACGGACCTCTCCTGGAGAACGGCCCGGGCCACGGCGTTGTTGGTGGTGCGCAGGGCCAGGTGGTGGCGGCTACGGCCGTGGAGGGCCTCCAGGGTGTCCTGAAACACCAGCTCCCCCTCCCGGATGATGGCCACATGGTCGGCCATCTGGTCGATCTCGCTCAAGAGGTGGCTGGACACCACCACCGTCATGCCGAACCGCTCGGGCAGGGAGCAGATCAGCTCTCGCATCTCCTGGATGCCCGCCGGGTCCAGACCGTTGGTGGGCTCGTCCAGAATCAGCAGCTTGGGGTAGCCCAGCAGGGCCGCCGCCAGGCCCAGCCGCTGCTTCATACCAAGGGAGTAGTGCGCCAACTTTTTGCCCCGCTGGCCGTCCAGCCGGACGATCTGCAGCACCTCCCGGATGTTTTTCTCCGGCACCCCCCGGAGGGTCTGGACGATCCGCAGATTTTCCTCCCCGGTGAGGTGGCCGTAGTAGCTGGGGCTCTCGATGAGGCTCCCCACCTGCCGGAGCACAGCCAGGCGGTTTCCGCCGTCCATTTTCTTCCCCAGCACCCGGATGTCCCCTGCCGTGGGGCGCACCAGGCCCAGGATCATTTTCAGGGTGGTGGACTTTCCCGCCCCGTTGGGGCCGAGAAATCCGTAGACGCTGCCCTCGGGCACGTCCAGGTCCAGGTGGGCCACCCGCAGGGCGTTTCCATACTGCTTGCACAGATCGTTTGTCTCAATGATGTTCATGGCAAGACCTCCTTACGCCCTCAAGGATAGCACCCCTGCCTTACGCCCCGATGAAGCCTGCCTTACGTTTACCTTACTTCTCCGGCTGGGTCTGGACGGATGGACAGGATTTGGTATAATGAAAGGGAAAATGATAAAGGAGGCCGCAGTATGGCCTATCGCATTTTGATCGTGGATGACGAGGCCGCCCTGCAGAACATGGTGAAGGAGATCCTGGCCCAGGCGGGCTATGATACGGCGTCCGCCCTCACCTGCGCCCAGGCGCTGGAGCGGTTTCAGGCCGCGCCGCCGGACGCGGTGCTGCTGGACGTGAACCTGCCGGACGGGGACGGTTTCTCCCTGTTGGGGAAGCTCCGGGAAAACGGGGACGTGCCGGTACTGTTCCTCTCCGCCCGGGACGAGGACGCCGACCGGCTCCAGGGGCTGGGCCTGGGAGCGGACGACTATATCACCAAGCCCTTCCTCCCCCAGGAGCTGCTGCTCCGCCTGCACGCGGTGCTCCGGCGGGTGTACCGGGAGGATGCCCAGACAGCCCGGCTGGGGGACGCGGAGATCGACTGGGGCAAGAGCGCCGTCCATCGAAACGGGGTGGAAACCGCCCTAACCGCCAAGGAGTTCACCCTGCTCCGCAAGCTGTGGGACGCCCGGGGCAATATTGTCACCATCGACGCCCTGTGCGCCGCGTTGTGGGACGGGCCCCTGGTGGGGTATGAGAACACCCTCATGGTCCACATCCGCCGCCTGCGGGAGAAGATCGAGGCGGATCCCTCCCACCCGAACTATCTGCTGACGGTGCGGGGCCTGGGCTACCGCCTGAGCCGGGAGGGGACGAAATGAGTTTACGGAGCATTTTCAAGGGGGCCATGCTGGTGACCGCCTCGGCGGCGCTCATCGCCGTCATCACCATAGCGGGCATCCTGGCCCTCGCCTTCTACTACTCTGACGGCGGCCGGAGCTGGAGCGTTTCCATCACCCGTGTCTCCGATGCCCTGACCTATGACGGGACGGAGTATGACTTTTCCGGTGATGCGCTGCTGGGGGATGACCGCTGGGCCATCCTGATCGGAGAGGACGGGCGGGTGATCTGGTCCCTCCGCAAGCCCGCCGACGTGCCGGAGCAGTATACCCTCACGGACGTGGCCTCCTTCACCCGGTGGTATCTGGGCGACTACCCGGTGCAGTGCCGCATCCGGGAGGACGGCCTGCTGGTGGTGGGCGCCCCCAAGGGGAGCATGTGGAAGCACGACATCTCCATGCAGTCCCGTCTGCTCCACGACGCGCCCCTGTGGATAGGCGGCATCTTTCTGCTGGCCCTGGGGTGCGTGCTGCTCCTGGCCTACTTCGCGGTGCGCCGGTGGTTCCGGCAGGCCCAGCAGATGCGGGACGCCGCCCGGTCCGACTGGATCAACGGCGTGTCCCACGACATCCGCACCCCCCTCTCCATGGTCATGGGCTACGCCGCCCAGATGGAGGGGGCGGAGGATCTGCCTCCGGAGCGCCGGAAGCAGGCGGGGATCATCCGCTCCCAGAGCCAGGAGATCCGGGATCTGGTGAACGACCTGAATCTCACCATGCGGCTGGACTGCGCCATGCAGGCCCTGCGGAAGGAGCCCCTCCAGGTGGAGGCGTTCCTCCGCCAGACTGCCGCCGACTTCCTCAACGGCGGCATGGGCGAGGGCTTCGACTTCGAGATGGATCTGCCGTCGGAGCCCCTGCCCCAAATCGAGGCGGACCCCTTCCTGCTCCGCCGGGCGGTGAACAACCTGCTCACCAACTGCGTGCGGCACAACGCCCCGGGCGGCTCCATCCGCCTGGGGGCCAGGGCCGAGGGGAAATCGGTCGTCCTCTTTGTGGCGGGCGGCGCGGCGGCAGGCATTCCGTCGGTGGCCGATC
>ERZ779843.904-NODE-904-length-39912-cov-9.087939_pt1 | contig 39912 bp, 41 predicted proteins | sample MGYA00511560_ERZ779843 | MGnify/ENA primary metagenome ERZ779843 (study PRJEB29588, sample SAMEA2158062) | human gut metagenome | biome: human gut; feature: human-associated habitat; material: faeces | place: Denmark | collected 2008/2010 ... | reverse complement strand
CCGACAACCGCGCCGTTATACTTAATAATCTCGCTTGTGATGCACTCAGGCCCATGATTACTCCTTGTCCTATAGTATTTTAATACGGCAATTTTATTAAAAATCTTTATTTTAGAGGCATTAGCGTCTTTACATTTAGTTACAATTATTTAAAATTTTTGTGTTAGCATAAAATTATGATTGATAGATATTCACGTGAAGAAATGAAAAAAATTTGGGATTTACATACAAAGTTTGAGTACTACCTCAAAGTTGAAATTGCCGTATGTGAAGCTTATGCAAAAACAGGAAAATTCCCGAAAAAAGATATTGACGAGTTAAAGAAAAGAGCATCTTTTACAATAGAAAGAATTGACGAAATTGAAGCAGAAGTACGACATGATGTAATTGCATTTTTAACCTGCGTAAATGAAAGTCTTGGAGAGTTAGCAAAATATATGCATGTTGGTATGACAAGTTCTGATGTAATTGATACTGCATTTGCACTTCAGATTCAGGATAGCGGAAAAATTATAATTAATGATCTGGAAGATACACTTAAATCATTAAAGGAACTTGCCAACAAACACAAAAATACTGTTTGCATAGGTCGTTCCCACGGCATACATGCAGAGGTCATGACTTTTGGAGTAAAAATTTGCTCATGGATAGATATTCTGGAACGTCAGCTTGATAATTTCAAACACGCCCTTGAAGAAATACGCGTCGGACAGATTTCAGGGCCAGTGGGAACCTACAGTAACATTTCTCCGAAAATAGAAGAAATTACCTGCAAAAACCTCGGCCTCAAACCCGCAAGAATTTCAACCCAGATTATCTCAAGAGATTATCACGCATACTTTATGCAGTCACTTGCACTTATTGCAAGTGTGATTGAACAGTTTGCAACAGAAATTCGACATTTGCAAAGAACTGAAGTTCTGGAAGTTGAAGAAGGTTTCGGAGCAAAGCAAAAAGGGTCATCTGCAATGCCGCATAAGAAAAATCCGGTATTAAGCGAAAATTTATGCGGACTGGCAAGAGTCGTCCGTGCAAACTCTTTAGCAGCTATGGAAAATATTCCGCTCTGGCACGAAAGAGATATATCCCACAGTTCTGCCGAGAGAATAATATTCCCCGACAGCCTTATTCTGGTAGATTTTATGCTTTACAGATTTAACAGTGTAATTAAAAATCTTGTTGTACATGAGAAAAATATGCTTAAAAATACAGAAAAATTCGGCGGGATAGTTTTCTCACAAAAAGTTTTGCTTGAACTCGTTGAAAAAGGTTTGACCAGAGAAGAAGCCTACCGTATTGTACAAAGAAATGCCCTTGATGCATTTGAAAATGACGGTGATTTTAAAGCTAACCTGCTAAAAGATACCGATGTAGCCGCTCATTTAACAAATGATGAAATTGAAAAAATATTTGATAAAAATGCATTTTTGGAAAATATAAACACTATTTACAAGCGCATCCTGCGTTAAAATTATCAAGCACGTGCATAGCTTTTTCTATAACAACATCGGCAGAAGGATATTTTGTACATTCGTTATGACCTTTTTCTTTAGGGCAAACCCGTTTATTGCATGGTCTGCATGGCAAATCACCGCTTAATGCAAAATACTTATTATCATCTCCAAAACAACCGAAAAGACGGATATCAGTACAACAGAACACCTCAATTAATGCAGGCTCGGAAGCTGCCCACGCGAGGTGTGCACTACCTGAATCAGGAGCTATAACCAGATTAACACGAGAGAAAAGTTCCATTAAATCATTTAAATTAGTTTTCCCCGCAAGGTTGATATACTTATCGCCTCCGATAGAAGAAATAAGCTTTTTATCCTGCTCCATTCCGGTAAAAATCAGCGTACACCTGTCCTTTAAAGCGTCAACGACCTTAATCCAGTTTTCTACAGCCCAGTGTTTAGGCTCCCAAGTTGTAGCCGGAGCAATTACAACAAGCGGTTTTGATAAATCTGCATCCTCGAGCAATCTGTCAACCCTCTGCTTTGTAATTTCTGACTGTTCAGGCAACGACATTTTTATATTATTAATATCAAACCCGAGATATTTAGCATAATCAAGGTTCCACATAACCATGTGTAAACCATCAGGAGCCGGAGGTAAAACCTCATTAGCCCCAAGAGAAGCAAATTCTGAAGAATATTTCGAAATTATTCTTCTTTTTGCGCCGCAAAAACGCATAAAAGGCAAACTCTTAATTCTTCTCTGACAGTCAAATGCTATATCATAATTTTCTTTTCTTAAATCAAAGATAAGTTTAACCATTTTAAAAAAGTATTTAAGATTAAATTTATTTTTACGCCAGGTATAAAGAGGAGCAAAAAAAACTTTGTCAGCACAAGAATTTCCCTGCACAATATCAATGCCTTTTTCAGTGGTAACCCAGTGAACTTCGTATCCGTTTGCTTTCAAATTATTAGCAAGCGGAACGGTAAAAATCACATCCCCAAGCGATGATAATTTAATTAATAATACTTTTTTCATAAAATAATAATACTATAAAAATCATCACTTTAAAAGCATATCAGAAGAACAGCCTATTCCGGAAATAGGTGAACCGTGGTGCATACCATTGAGTGAAGACGCATATACCTCTTTTTCTGAAGTACAGCTATCCTTAAAATACTGAGGTCTGTATCCGCAATTTGCCCCAACTGGACATGCTCCGGGCGGAGTTATTACCAGAGCAAAAAAGTCTCTGCCTAAAATATTCGGTGGAGATTGTATACCATTTACATCTACAAATATATAAATTACAAACATATCATAAAAACTATTTGCTCTAAAATATACAGTTGCACCTTCTAATGAATACCAAACAGTATTAAGACCGTTATCACTATCTATATACCCTCCAAATGAATATGGATTCATACCGGTGCCATATAAAGTTTTATAAGATTCAATATTACCTCCGCCATAAGAGCAATCCTGTCCTTCAGGACAGATATTTTCATAAGTTCCAATTCTGACTCCCAATTTTTTCTTAATCAATTCTAGAATTCTATACTCTTCCTCAATCGAAGAAAACATCTCATCTGTATCAGAAACAGCTAAATCATTTTTTACAAAAAGATATGCGTTACTTATTTTAGAATAAAGACTTTTCCATTTATTTCTGCATACTATATCCTGATATTTACCAACAAGTACAGGCATTGTTATTGCCGCAACTATACCAATAATCCCAAGAGTAATAAGAACTTCTGATAATGTAAACCCTTTTCCCGAGAAGGTTCTACACCGCCCCCCCCCCCGAAATCCACTCTATTTCTGCATTCTTCATAATTTGTTCCTCCATATATAAAGAATACACTATTTTAGATAATTTTTCAACCGGATTTAAATGAAATTATTAATTTTTTGTTTATTTTTTAAGGATTTCTTGAAATCAGTGTTATAAATAAAAATATAGAAAATAAACAAATTATTTAAGTAAAGGAGACAATAAATTATGGCAAAAACAATAGGTATTGACTTAGGTACAACAAACTCCGTTGTAGCAGTCATGGAAGGCGGTAAGCCTACAGTTATTGCCAACGCTGAAGGTTCCAGAACAACCCCTTCAATCGTAGGCTTTTCTAAAACAGGTGAAAGATTAGTTGGTCAACTGGCTAAACGTCAGGCAATTTTAAACCCTGATAAAACTATCGCTTCAATTAAAAGACACATGGGCGAAGATTATAAAGTAAATATTGACGGTAAAGATTATACTCCGCAAGAAATTTCAGCAATGATTTTAAGAAAATTAGCTGATGACGCAAGTTCTTATCTTGGAGAAAAAGTTACATCAGCAGTTATTACCGTTCCTGCTTACTTTAATGACGCTCAAAGACAGGCTACTAAAGACGCTGGTAAAATTGCAGGTTTAGATGTTCTTCGTATCGTCAACGAACCAACAGCAGCAGCTCTTGCTTACGGTCTTGAAAAAGATAAACCTGAAAAAGTTCTTGTTTTCGACTTAGGCGGCGGTACTTTCGATGTATCTATCCTCGAAATAGGCGACGGCGTTCACGAAGTTCTTTCAACATCAGGTGATACTCACTTAGGTGGTGATGACTTTGACCAAAAAATTATGGACTGGATGTGCGATGAATTTAAAAAACAAGAAGGAATTGACCTCCGTAATGACAAACAGGCTATGCAGCGTGTTAAAGAAGCTGCTGAAAAAGCTAAATGCGAATTGTCATCTGTTATGGAAACTAACATTAACCTTCCGTTCATCACAGCAGACGCTAACGGCCCAAAACACTTAGACCTGAATTTAACAAGAGCTAAATTTGAAGATTTGAGCCGTGACCTGTTAAACAGATGTAAAACTCCGGTTGAAACTGCATTGAAAGATGCCGGTGTAACAAAAGCTGATATTAATGAAGTTGTATTAGTCGGCGGTTCTTCAAGAATTCCTGCTGTTCAACAGTTAGTAAAAGAATACACAGGTAAAGAACCTAACCAATCAGTAAACCCTGATGAAGTAGTTGCAGTTGGTGCAGCAGTTCAGGCAGGTGTACTTGCAGGTGAAGTTAAAGATATCGTATTGTTAGACGTAACCCCTCTTACACTTGGTATCGAAACATTAGGCGGAGTTATGACTCCGTTAGTTCCTAGAAACACTACAATACCGGTTTCTAAATCACAGGTATTCTCAACTGCCGAAAATAACCAGACTGCCGTTGACATTCACGTTCTTCAAGGTGAAAGACCAATGGCTAAAGATAACAAATCTTTAGGTATGTTCAGACTTGACGGTATTCCGCCGGCAATGAGAGGGCTGCCGCAAATCGAAGTAACATTCGATATCGACGCTAACGGTATCGTTAACGTATCTGCTAAAGATAAAGCTACTAATAAAGAACAAAAAATTACAATCACAAATTCATCTAACCTTTCAGAAGCAGATATTGACAAAATGGTTAAAGAAGCCGAAGCTAACGCTGCTGAAGATAAAAAGAAAAAAGAAGAAGCAGAAATCAAGAATAATGCAACAAGCTTAATCGGCTCGGCTGACAGAATCGTAAAAGATTTTGAAGGCAAAATTGATGCGGCTGACAAATCAAAACTTGATGAACAAAAAGCAGCACTTCAAAAAGCATTGGATGAAAACAAGTCAACAGATGAATTGAAAAAATTATCTGAAGAATTGCAACAAACAATGTTCAGCATTTCACAAAAAGCATACGAAGCAGTTCAAAAAGAAGAACAGGCAAACCAGGGAACAGCTTCCAGCGACAGTGCAGCTTCTGAAGATAAAAAAGGCGGAGATGATGACGTAATCGACGCTGAATATACTAAAGAATAAAATCAAAATAACTATATAGAAAAATAGGGCTTTTGTTTCGAAAGTCCTATTTTTTTTACCATGGATAATCATCTTTGATTTCCCAACCGTCATATTCTATCAATTTAGCACACAGACCACCTTGTCTTTTCCCTTTTGCGCATAAATGTCCTGCCGAATTTCTAATAAAAAATTCTTCTCTTGTCCCTTTCCATCCGATACTATACGGTTCAAAGCCCTTTCTGCTTGTAAACTGAAAAATAAATCTATCACGCGAATTATACTCTTCTACTTCTTTTTGACAATCCGAATATTTTACACAAAAGAAATATAGACTATTATAATTAGAAAATCCTGAGCCATTTGGGAGTGCGACAATTGCATATTTACCTTTAGCTATTGTTTCTGTTGTTTTAATATAAGGCAGTAAATATTTTTGTAGCCATAACAATTGTTTTTCACCATCACCCTTAAGAGAGCCGCTCTCTCCAAAGTTATTTGACTCCCAGTTATTCCAATCACCATATTCCAATTTTGCTCTCTGAAAGGCCTGAGCCATTATTGAATTAAATGCTTTTAAACGTGTTGCTGTTACGTTTTTTAGGTGCTTCTCAACTAAAACCGGTAATGTCAAAGCAGCAACAGTTCCTATTATTCCTAAAGTGATTAATACTTCAGCTAAAGTAAATCCTCGTTTATTCATAAAGCCTCCTAGCAATATATTACTTTTAATATCAATATATTGATATTAAGTATTAATATATTCCCTTATGTTTAAAATGTCAAGGGATTATAATTTTTAAATGAGAGATAAATTAAAATATAAATTAGGACGTAACATAAAAGCTGAGAGAATAAGAAGAGATTTAACTCAGGAAGAATTCGCAGAAAATATTGATATGAGTTTAAGCCATGTTAGTAAAATTGAGCAGGGCATAACTTCACCAACTGCAATTGCTCTTTTTAAAATGGCAAAAATATTATGCATACCAATGGAAAAATTTTTTGAAGGAATTGAAATTTAAGTCAACCCTGAATATTAAATTTTTGTTTTGCTTTTTCGAGTTTTACAAGTTTTGAAAACTCTTTTTCTGCGGGAGTCTTTATTCTGAACATATCCAATAGCATTATCTTAAAAATTCTCAATCCGGTCTTTGAAAATAAAGGAATTCTATCAACTTTTGGGCCCTTAGCTTGCATTGAAAGCTCAAAATTATCTTTGGCAAGTTCTGCGTAAGCTTTTTTTGCATTTTTGTAATCTTTATAATTTCCGAGAACCGATGAGAATACTATATCAGATTTTAATTGAGTAAGTTTACGGGAAATTTGTGCTGTTTCAGAAATAACCTTTTGAACTTTTGCCATTTTAACTTCCTTTCATAATTAAAAAAGGCGGACTTAATATGCCCGCCTGAACAACTTATATTTTTGCAAGTTGCAAGTAGTAATCGTTTGCCCTTTCGAACTTATGCGCGGCATTAAACAATCGGCTTTCCTGTAACTGAGGAGCAAGTATTTGTAAACCAATCGGCATACCGTCTTTATCAAATCCGGCAGGAACGCTCATGCCGGGAATACCGGCAAGGTTAGCAGAAATCGTTGCAATATCCGTCAAATACATTTGAAGCGGATCAGATGATTTAGCACCAAGTTCAAACGCAGTGTTAGGGCAAGTCGGTGAAATCAAAATATCAACTTTCTTGAATGCTTCAACAAAATCCTGAGTTACAAGAGCACGCATTTGCTGTGCTTTTTTGTAGTAAGCATCATAGTAACCTGATGAAAGTGCATAAGTTCCGAGCATTATACGACGTTTAACTTCAGGCCCGAAACCTTCTGCCCTTGTTTTTGTATACATTTCCATAAGATTTTTCGCATCAGGAGTTCTGTAACCGTATTTTACACCGTCAAATCTTGCAAGATTTGAAGAACATTCAGCAGTTGCAAGAATATAGTAAATTCCGATTGAGTGCTTCAAATTCGGGAGTGAAATTTCAACAACATCAGCTCCGAGTTTTTTGTAATCTTCAATAGCCTTTTTCATAGCGGCGGCAACATCATCAGAAAGGCCTTCTGTCATAAGTTCTTTAATAACACCGACTTTCAAGCCTTTAATATCATCATTCAAATGAGCGGCATAATGTTCAACCGGTAAATTTAAAGAAGTGCTGTCTTTAGGGTCGTGGCCTGAAATAACTTCAAGTAAGTTTGCTGCATCTTCGACAGTTCTTGCAAAAGGGCCTATTTGGTCTAAAGAAGACGCAAATGCAATCAACCCGTAGCGGGACACTCTGCCGTAAGTAGGTTTCATGCCGACAATTCCGCAGAAAGAAGCCGGAAGACGAATAGAACCGCCCGTATCAGAGCCTAAAGCAAGTGTAACTTCGCAGGAAGAAACAGAAGCTGCCGACCCGCCGGAAGAACCGCCGGGAACCTTCTTCAAATCCCAGGGGTTATGAACTTTTTTAAATGCAGAGTTTTCATTGGAAGAACCCATTGCAAACTCGTCAAGATTAGCTTTTCCAAGAATCGGCACAAGGTTGCCGAGGAGTTTTTCGGTAACAGTTGCATTAAACGGAGAAACAAAGTTTTCCAAAATTTTGCTTGAAGCTGTAGTTTTAGAACCGATAAGATTCATATTATCTTTCAATGCAAGAGGAATACCTGCCAGAAGCGGCAAGTCTTCACCTTTAGCAATTTTTTCATCTACTTTTTTAGCTGTTTCAAGTGCAGTATCTTTTGTCAAAGAATTGAATGCTCCCAATTTATCATCGAGTTCGGAAATTCTTTCAAAAGCCGCATTTGTCAATTCAACAGCGGAAACTTCTTTATTTTTTAGGGCTTTACTTTGTTCGGCAGCCGATTTTTTTAAAAGCTCGTTCATAATATCTCCTTAGCTAGTCTTTCCTTAAACCCGCAACGGGGCTTATAGCAAAAGTTTAGAATAAACATCTCCAAGAAGCAAGCCTATGTTAACATTAATAACTAACTTTATACGGGTAATCATCAGGTATTTTCCAGCCGTTCATTTGGATTATTGCAGTGCAGTAATTTTTTTCGGAGCCGCTGCAGGAAAATTGTGCTCCTGTGTAGAGCTTTTTAATATTGCCATCCCAGCCTACTTTATACGGTTCCATCCCTTTATTATAGTGATACTTCCATCCCTCCGCGGTATTATTTGGATAAAAACTAAAAACAAACACGCATTTGCCGTTAACATTATGAATGCTATTACCCTCTTGATTTAAACACTTGTCAGGATTTCCCGGGAAATAATGCCAATCCCGCATGAAGCCTGGCATTGTTCTTAGCGCACTCCCATCCGGGAAATAAACAATAAGTGCTCCTTTCATAGAACCAGATGCTACCGTTTCTATTTTAGTTGTTTTTAAATACGGGGCAAGATATTTTCTAAACCATTTTTCTTGCTGAGAACTTTCGGAAACAACATTTCCGTCCTTATCTATTTCTGCCCCTGCAAGATCTTCATACCAGTATTTTTTATCACCATAATCTTTTTCCGCCATCAATATTGCCTGATTGATTACGGAATAAAATTTCATCAGACGTGTCTCAACTACTCTGTTGTTATTCTTCTGAACCAAAACTGGCAACGTCGTTGCTGCAACAATGCCTATTATCCCCAATGTTATCAGGACTTCTGCTAATGTAAAGCCTTTTCCTGTGAGGGTTTTAAGATGCCCCCCCCCCCGAAATCCTCGCTATGCCTATCTTTTGCATTTCTTCCTCCTTTTATTATCATTTTAAACTATTTTTATTCTTTTTTCAAGCTTATTTTTAACGCTTCATTGATTTGCTTATTTGTGAGTGAATTTTGTTTGCTTTATAAAGATATTCAGTAAGTATCGCATAATTCTGCACAGCCTCACGATAAGGCGCACGAATCTTCATTAACTCGTCTACGTTTTTATTAATATTTGCAAGAGATTCAAGAGAATCGCTCATCTGCACAAGAGAATTGAACTTACGCGAGACTTTTGCAAGAATATATCTTTTTACAAAAACAATTGCCCTGTCAATTACAGGAAAAGTTCTTGAATGAACTGCCGGCTTTTGCAAAGGAACAGAGACAGTACCTTCAAGCATTTTAGAATCAAATTCATTAATTTTATGCGGATTAGCAGTAAGGTTGGAAAGAGCGTCAATCTGTTTGTTGATTGACTTTACCGCCTCAATATTTGTTAATGCTCCGAACTGTTTGTTTCCCATAGTTTTCTACTTTTATAATAAAGCATAAACAAAAAAAATTTTTCCTGCAAATACAGTAAAAATATGAGCAAATTTAAATATTTTACTTATAATATAAATATATGTACGATTACGAACTTGAAGAAGAAGACAAGGATTTAAAAAAAGTCGGGCTGGAATTGATGTTTATGACCCCTGAGAAATGCTCAAGCGAAAAAGGTATTACATCAGTTGAGCTCGCCAAACTTGTTGAACTGCCTCTTGAAATAGTAAAGAAAAAATTACAAATATTAAAAGATGAAGGAATCGTTCAGGTAAAAGGAATTAACCCGAAATACTGGAAGTTTGATAATTATACATTTCAACGAATGGATGAAGACAGCGACATATTTAAACTTTTATGCAGTTTTGATGATGTTGATTTTGACAGATTTTTCCAATATTGATATAATAAACATATGATTACAAAGAATGAAATAGATAGTCTGGTTGCAAAATTTGAGACAGAAGATTTTATAAAAGATGACCCTGTAAGATTTCCAAACAGGTTTAAGGATAAAAAAGATATTGAAATAGCAGGGTTTATTGCATCCCTTGTAGCATACGGCAGACGCGATGTTTTCACAAAAAAACTCGACACGCTGTTTCATATTGCAGAAAATAAACCGCTTGAGTTTATATTGAACTTTGAACCTGAAAAGATAGGAAATTTTAACTATCGTTTCGGCAAGCCGGAAGATTTTGCGCAAATATTTTCTATAATGCGTGAACTTTATGCAAAAGACGGCGGACTGGAAGAACTTTTCAAATACGGTTATGAAAACCCATACAAGGGTAATATGTTTGTACCCGTGACAGATTATTTTTATTCACGTGCACAAAAGGCGGCACAGGGATTTTATTTTATGATACCTGACCCTAAAAAAGGCGGTGCAATGAAGCGTATGTGCATGTTTTTACGCTGGATGGTACGAAAAGGGCCTGTAGATTTCGGGATTTGGGATTTCATGCCTGCGTCAGACCTGTATATACCGCTCGATGTACACGTTGCTAGAATTTCACGTGAAATGGGACTTTTGACAAGAAATGCAAACGATTTTAAAGCAGTAATAGAATTAACGAATAACTTAAAACAATTTGACCCTGCCGACCCGTCTAAGTATGATTTTGCAATGTTTGGTTATGGCGTGAATGAGAAAAAATAACAGCCACGAATATAAAAACTGGAATTATTATGAATTTATGATATAATAAATTCAGGGTAAGACTCGTCTGCCTCCGACTACACATCAACATTACTGTAAAAATGGTGGAAAGGAGGTGAGAATATGAATAAGTGTATAATAAAAAATGCCCTATCGGTAGTAGGACATTTTTTACAAATATTATCGCTTTTCATATAGGGTCTGTAAAGGTCGCTTCACGGAGCGGCCACCCTTATAATAATATTATAACGCATCTTAAAAATATTTCAAGAGGTTAAGCCGGCGGATTTTCGTCGGGAACGTAGCGGAGCAGGTCGTTCGGTTCGCATTTCAGATACCAACAAAGTTTATTCAAGATTTTAAATTTAATTCCTTGAGTTTTGTCTAAATAAAGGTTTTGTATTGTTTCATATTTTACATTAATACATCTTGCAACTTCTGCAACAGTAGTCTTTCTTTTACCTATCATTGTTGAAACTTCATTTATTATCATATAGTCGATTGTATAAAATTTTCCTAAATTTGTTGACAAAATCCATATATTAGGATAATATTCTATATATAAGGAATAAATTAGTAACATTACTTAATCTGGAAAGGGGTCAAAATGGATGCAAAACAACTCGGAACACTTGCGGATTCCGTTGTTCAAATATATAGTCTCAGTGCAGTCGCAAAAAATTTCACGGATTCACATTATATGGATGAAAACATGCTTCACATCGGACTTATGATGGATAAAATTTACGAACAATCAACAAGATTAAAAGCCTTGCTCGAAAGTTATCAGGTTATTCCTTAATGAATATTCATTTAAAAACCGCCCCGAAACCGAGGCGGTCTTTTTATTTTTTTCAAGCTTAGATTTTACGCATTTACCAGCTCTTTGCTTCTCTCAAGCTGCAATGTACAAGTTGTTACATCACAAACACAAGAAGGCCCAAAGTATTGGATTGCTCCAGGGAATAAATATCTGTCATTCATTGCCCATTCTTCTCTATGCATTTCAAGCTGTTTGAATACAGGCCCGTCAAGTCTTACGAGAGCCTTCTGAATTACAGGCTTCATTTCGCCGTGACGTTTTTCCATATTCATCATCATTGTAAGAGGCACCCCGCCTGCTACCCATTCAGAAGCAGGAGCAGTAAGGTTTCTTACTGATGAAAGGTATCCTGTCAAACCGAAGTTAATCAAAGCAAATGCATTGAAGCCTAATGAATAGCAGTAATCCGCATCAAAGTTTGAAGGGAATGCACATCTGCCTTCATATCCGAAGAAGTGTGACTGAGCTGAGAATTTACCAATATAATCCCCTTGAGATTTCAACTCATCCAATCTTGTCTGAATCATTTCGATTAACAATTTTTCAGTTTCGATTTTTGAAACCTGAACGTTTCCGTGAGGGTCACGGTCTGCAAGAAGCTGACCTTTGATTAAAACAGGAAGCGAACTGTAAACTTTTGCATTTGCAGGTTCAAGTCTGTTTTCAACGATATCAAATTTATCTCTGATTGTAGTTGCGTTTACAAAATCAGGGTCATTTTCAAGAGAAGCCATAATATCATTCAGGTTAGAAATCATTGATTTCATTTCCGGAATAAATTCAATCAAACCTTCAGGAATAATTGCGATACCGAAGTTTTTACCCTTATCAGCACGTTTAACAATGATATCGCACATATAGTTAATAATGCTTTCCAGAGACATTTTCTTTTCTTCAACTTCTTCCGAGATCAAAGTTATGTTTGGCTGGGTTTGCAACGCAGCTTCCAGAGCAACGTGAGAAGCACTTCTGCCCATAATTTTAACAAAGTGCCAGTATTTTTTAGCAGAATTTGCGTCACGTTGAATGTTTCCGATTAATTCCGCGTAAGTTTTAGTAGCGGTATCAAAACCGAAAGAAATTTCGATTTGTTCATTTTTCAAATCGCCGTCGATTGTTTTAGGGCATCCGATAACCTGAATGCCTGTATTATTTTTAACAAACCATTCAGCAAGAAGCGCAGCGTTTGTATTGGAATCGTCACCGCCGATAATTACAACAGCAGAAATTCCTAATTTTTTACAAACAGCCAGCGATTTTTGGAACTGGTCTTCTGTTTCGAGTTTTGTTCTGCCTGAACCGATAATATCAAAACCGCCGGTATTTCTATACTGGTCAATAAAGTCATCAGTAAATTCAATATATTTTCCGTCGATGATACCTGAAGGGCCGCCGAGGAACCCGTATAATTTATTACAGGAATTTGCCTGTTTCAAAGCGTCATACAAACCTGCAATTACGTTGTGTCCGCCCGGTGCCTGACCGCCTGAAAGGATTACACCTACATTTTTAACTTCGGATGCTGTTAATGAAATTGAATTTTTGAATGTTACAACAGGTTTTCCGTAAGTATTTTTGAATAATTCTTTAATCTGTTCCTGATCTCTTACTGATTGAGTTGCAGAACCTTCAGCCAATTCCAGCGAATTAATGCCTTTTGCAAGACATTCCGGAAGTTTAGGCTGATACTTTAATCTTTCGATTTGCAAAGGTGAAAGTGTTTTCATAAGTTCCCTTCCTTATCTTTAGTAATACGTTTACGCCAACATAATAGCACAAAAACACATAATCATGTTAATATTAATTACATGAAGATTCTTTTTATAACAGATTTGTTTCCTGTAAAAGAAAATGAAACCGCAACTCCAAGAACTCTTTTTGATTTTGTTGAAGGGTGGAAACTTTTGGGGCACAACGTTGACGTCATAAAACCAAACTTCATTTTTAACTCTTTTATACGCAAAAAACCTTTTTATAAACAGGGAAATTACAACGGAATACTTAATCTGAATTTCTGGCTGCCGTTTCTCGGAAAAATGCCAGAACCGAAGGAAAATTATGATATTGTGATTGCGCACATGCCATCAGGAATTCTTTATGCAGATAAACTTGGTTTACCGTTTATTGCAGGGGTTCATAATTCAGACTTAACGGTTTTGACAAATCCAGCATACAAATTCCACTTTAAAAAACGGCTGGAAACTGCATTACAGAACGCAAAAGCAATTGCGTGCCGCTCTTATATTATCCAGAAAAAACTCCTCGCTCTTTATCCGGAATTTAGAGAAAAATCTTTTGTGGCACCATCGGGTGTTGACAGCAGAATAATTGTACAGCGCACACCTATCCAAAACCGCGACAGAATAAAAGTTTTAACCTGTGCGAACTTCAAAAAACGCAAAAATATAGATAAAGTGATAGAAGCAATAAAAGGGCTGGAAGGTTTTGAACTGACTGTAATAGGAGACGGTGCCGAACGTTCGGCACTGGAAAAGCTTGACCCCGGTGTAACTTTCACAGGACGACTTTCAAACCATGACGTACTCGCCAGAATGCGTGATAGTGATATTTTTATACTTCCAAGTGTAGGCGAAACCTTTGGTATGGTTTATTTAGAAGCCATGGCTTCCGGCTGTATCACAATAGGCACAAAAGGTGACGGGATTGATGGATTTATTCGCGACAAACAAAACGGCTTTTTAACCCTTCCGGTTTCAACTGAAATAAGAAAATTACTTCTTAATATAAAAAACATGGATGATGACAGTCTGAAAGTATTATCCTACAATAGTTTTAATACTATCAAGCAGCTAACGCAAACCGCTGTTTGTGAACATTATTTGCAACAAATCTTTAAGATTTTATAAAGATTTGACATCATGAAAGCATGTTTCTGATAGTATTAACTAGTTGGTTACGTTACCCTTTGGATAAACTGCCGAACATCACTCGAAAGGAAGAGAATTAATGAAAAAATTTTTAACTGTACTTTTTACACTTTTAATCAGCGTTCAACAGGCTAATGCATTTAGCATTGACGAATTTATGGACAAAAACATCGCGCCTGTTTCAGATAAAATTGCTGATATAATATTCTTTCCTGTTCACGTTTTCGGTGCTGATGTTCCTATTATAATATTTTGGATTTTGTTTGCAGGATTATTTTTTACATTTTATTTGCGTGGAATCGCCGTTTGGGGATTTATCCACGCCTGTGAGAATGTAATCCGGCCGAAAAAAGACAAAGGTGACGGAACAGGTGAAACTTCTCCGTTTCAGGCTTTAATGACTGCATTATCAGGAACTATCGGACTAGGAAGTATTGCAGGAGTTGCTATTGCAATTTCAATGGGAGGCCCGGGTGCTGCATTTTGGATTATTGTCGGGGCACTTTTGGGAATGTCATTGAAATTCGTGGAAGCGTCGCTTGCAGTTAAATACAGAAGATTTAACCTTGACGGGTCTATATCCGGCGGCCCAATGCACTATATGGCTCACGGACTAACCAGAAAAAAACTCAGATGGCTCGGCCAGCCTTTATCTGTTATGTTTGCAGTGCTTTGTATCTGTGGCGGTATTACCGGCGGAAATATGATTCAGATTAATCAGGCTGCTAACCAGTTCGTTAATGTTGCAGGCGGTGAAAACGGCCCGCTGCACGGTCTACACTGGCTTATAGGCCTTGGGATGGCAATAGTTGTAGGGTTAATCGTTATCGGCGGTATTAAAAATATTGTAAAAGTTACTGAAAAAATTGTTCCGTTAAAAATATTTATTTATTTATTTGCAGCTATGGCAGTAATTGTATGTAACTTTAAATTAATCCCGCATGCAGCTTGGATTATTGTAAAAGAAGCTTTCAAACCTGAATCTATCTATGGCGGAATGTTTGTGGCAATGATTATGGGTCTAAGACGTTCTGTTCAATCAAATGAAGCCGGTACAGGTTCGGCACCTATTGTATATGCTACTGTTAAAACAGATGAACCGTTGTCTCAGGGGTTTGTTGCATTACTTGACCCGTTTTTGACAGGATTTATGTGCACGCTCACTGCTTTTGCAATTGTTATTACCGGCGTTTACAAAACTCATGCCGGACACACTTCCGGTATTGAAATGACATCAGATGCAATTTCATCAGTTATGCCATTCTTCCCGAAATTACTCGCAGGAATAGTTTTGCTTTATGCGTTATCAACAATAATAAGCTGGGCTTATTACGGTCAGAAATCCTGGAATTTCCTTTTCGGTGAAGGAAAGAAAAGAAGTCTTACATTCCAATTATTATATTGTGCATTTATCGTAATAGGTTCGGTATTGAACGTTACTTCCGTAATTAATATTACTGATGCAATGATGATTGCAATGTCCATTCCTAATATTATTGCAATGTATATTCTAGCACCTGAAGTAAAAAAAGATTTGAAAGCATACTGCCAAAAATATAAACTTGGTAAACTTATCAACAGAGACTGGATTGCTGAATCAGAAATTAAAAATGACGGGGAGGAAGAATTATGTCTGACCACCAAATAATCGTAACGGTATCAGGAATTGACAAAGTAGGTATTGTAGCAAACGTAACCTCTGTACTTGCAAAATATGGAGTTAATATCGAAGATATCAAACAAACTTTGATGCAGGGGCACTTTGTAATGTTCCTTCTTGGTAATATTGAAAAATCCGAATATTCTTTCAAAGAAATTAAAGAAGCATTAACCGAAACAGGTAAACAGCTCGGTATGGAAGTTTGGGTTCAGAGAAAAGAAATCGTGGATAATATGCATATTATATAATCATAAATTTTTTCTTCAATGCTATAATTCTTGAATAAGAATCTTCTATTTTATTAAAAAGCTCAATATCATTTTGGGCTTTTTTTGCAAGTTTTTCAATCACATCAATAACTTCAGGATTAGAATTTCTGAATATAAACATATTCAAACCTGCACGAATACCTTCTTCACAGGCCTGTAAAGCTCCAAATCCCGCAACACCTTTCATAACCATATCGTCAGAAATTATAACTCCGTCAAATCCGAGCCTTTCACGTAAATATGTCAGTGCATTTTTGCTCAAAGATACCGGAATATTTTCTCTGTCAAAACATGTACAATGCAAATGAGCTGCCATCACCGCTTCAATACCGTCTTTTATCGCCTCTGCAAATGGTTTGATATGGGTTTGTTCCATTTCTTCAAAAGACAGGTCAATCACCGGAAGTGTAAGATGACTGTCAGCATTAGCATCACCGTGTCCCGGAAAATGTTTGACACAGGGAATAATACCATTTTTACGGTAAACACCCGAAACCAATTTTTGTGCTTTTATTACATCTTCAACTTTATCAGAAAAAGCTCTCTCTCCAATAATCGGATTATGAGGATTTGTATTAACATCAATGCAGGGTGCAAAGTTCATATTCACACCATAATCTTTTAATTCACGAGCAATTTCATCAGTTTGATGACAAAGGAAGTCCAGCCCCTTTTCATACGCGAATTTAGCAGACAAATATTTTTTACCGTTATGTATATTTTCCGTTCTCTCAACCCTTCCGCCTTCCTGATCTATTGAAAAAAACGGCGGTGTGAGAGCAAGATTTTTCATCTCTGCAATTAATTCCCAAAACTGCTTTGCAGATTGAATATCTTTAGTAAAAAAGATTATACCTCCAAGCCCGTTAGAGAGAGCTTTTCTATATTCCCCGCCCTCAAGGCCGAGGATAAACATCTGGTAAAGTTTCTGCCTTATATCCATTACAAAATCTCACTATAAAGATTATATAATTCCGTTAAGTTTCCTGTTTCAACAACGTCTTCAATTTTATTAATCACAGCATCAGCATCTTTCAAATCTTTAAAATTTGAAGGCATTTTGATATCGGCTGTGGTTTTAAGAGCTGTAAAACCTTTGTTTTCAATTAAAAAAGCTTTATAATTATTTAAAATATCAAGTTTTTTCTCATCAAGCGCAAAATCTTTTCCAGTGTAATATTTTACCTCCTTAGGCAGATGTTCGTAAAATGCAGAAACAAAATTAACTTCGGAAACAGTTTCTTCTTCATCATATTCCGCCCCGCAGCAGAAATTATTTAAAACAGGCTTGTCTTTTAAAGTTCTGATTGCCGCTGCCCATAACATACACCCGAGATAAAAAGCAATATAATCATCTAAAAGTTTTTCAAGTTTAGGAAAATACATTTTAAACTGACTTTTTTTCTGGCTGAAATTTTTAAATCTATTAATAGTATTATATAAATATTCTACATTCGGAACAAAAGCGGAAATATGCGCTACAAAACCCGGATCAAATTGTACACCTTCATCAAAATTCATTTTTATATCTCCTTATAAATCTTCTTTTTCTGTATCTATGCTGTCTGGCTCAAGCATAAATTTATACCCGTCAACAAACGATTGAGCAACAGCTTTTGAAAAAATCTTACGTGCAGACCAGTATGATGTATGTGCAAGAAGGAAAGTTCTCCTGCTCCAAACTTTTGAATTATCATATACAAATCCGCCCGGATTGATAACATTAATTCTGGCTTTTTCCGAAAGCTCTTTTATTGTAAGGTTTTTGGTTGTAGGAAAACCCATAGGGTCTTCCTTAAAATTAACCGTAAGCATAAACAGATTGTTCTCAAGCATATATTTCAACATAAATCTGTTATAGTATGTCAATTCATAATCAGAATCAGATAAATCAGAATAAAATAACACAAGAGGGCTGGCAAAATTAACAATTCCTTTAACTGCACCCTCCGGAATACAGGCCTGATTCGTGTAATCATCCATATTGAGGTATATTTTTTTGAAGCTTTCTCTGTCTCTATTAAAACGCAAACGCCCATCAGATGTAACAGCACCAAGGCCGGCTTTTGAAAGAGCAGAAATACAGGTATCTTTTCTCGGATTATCCGAAACAAATTTACGCACATAATCATCTGCACCCGCTACATCAAATAAATCAGCAGCATTCAGGTAAGGAAGTTTATTAAATAAGTATTCATAAGTAATAAAACTTCCGGCAGAGTATCCGAATAAGACAACCTGATTGCCTTTTGAATACTCATTGAGTACAGTTTTATGCAAATCATCCAATATAGGAAGCATATGATGAGATTTCTGAACCCATATTGCATCATGCAAGAATCCTGCAATTAAAGAACGTACCCCGTAAGCAATAGTAGGACTGAATGCTTTTGATAAATCGAGCTGCTGTTCAACAAATTCTAAATCGTTTTTGCTCTTATCCCCCCAGAAAAATATTTCAGCCGCAGGATTTATATTATATTGCCCGTTATTGAGAAACAATGATGCGGCTTCTTCATTTTTCTCAAAACTTTTCTTCATAACCGGATGCAGTTTGGTAACCCCTTTTTCAAACCAGTTTTTCATCTTTTCGTCATTATTATTGGAGCCGTTGATGTAAACAAAACTTATGCTGTTCTGTGCAAGAGAAATATTTTGAAACAACAGAATTGCCGCTAATAAACATAAAATCTTTTTCATAACAAAATATTACCACAAATAGCAAAAAAAATATTTTCGGGGTTTAATATATTTATGATTTTCGCCATTTCAACATTAAATTTTCCGAAAAATCATCCTTTAAAAATTCAGGAAAAATCCCCGCGTTTAGTATCAACAAAGGTGAACGACACTTATTCGCCTTCATTTTGTGCGGAGAAAAAAGTGTATGATTTTGAAAATGAAATGAGAAACCTGGAAGGTATAAGATGTGCACGATGCAATCAAAGAATGCTTTCCCGCAGGAAGTATCTTATGCTTCTTGAAAAAATGTCACAGGTACAAAACGGTCATGAACTTGAAAAGCTTTTAACGGAAAATAAGCAATATCTTTCCGAAAGTAATGCTCTCATATTAAAGGATTTAAAAAATATAAATACAAAACATCCCGACGCTGATATAAAAAAAGTTATAAGCAAAATCCATTATCATGCACCGGTATTTTATGCAGAAACCTGCCAGAATAATATTAATTTAATTCAGCTTGTTACTGAAAAATTATTTATGAGTGAAGATAACAGGTCTGTTTATCTTAAAACAATTGAAAAATTGAAAAAGCATAAAGATTTTACTCCATATAATATCAACGAATTCAGTTCGATAATGAACACAACATTAAGAGAAACAGATTATCCGCGAAAACAAAAGCTTTACGACAAAGTAATGCTTCATCAGACAAAAGCTTTTAAATATTACAAAAATATAACAGGTCAATCACTTTTAAGCCAGGAGCCTGAAAAAGCATTGATAAGCCTTGGGAAAGCTTTATTTAAAACATCTGTTTCTGAAATAAGTAATATTTCTAATAGAGAACCTGATTCAGAAATTAATAAAATATTAATCTGCTCTGACTGTGCTTATAAAACAGCAAACAGCAGCAGATATTTTAAAGCTTCAGACAATTCTGAAGCTTTAAAAAACAAATTTACACAATACCTTCAGGATATTAACAAAGCGGCAGGAAACAATGAACTTCATGCTGACAAAACTTATATCAAAAATCTCGTTAAATTTGTAAGAAAAACATCAAATAATAACATTGTACTCAATGCTAACGATTGGAGTTTTCTGGAATACAAAAAGAATTTTAGCGATTTCCCTTTTGAGAATATTGAAGGAATCCCCTGCCCTAAATGCGGTGCAATTATGCTTACTCATCAACAGCGGGAAAAATTATTTCAAAAAATTCAAGAAAGTTCCTCAATCAAAGAGTTAAGCGACATCTTGAAAGAAAATCAGCAAAATCTTCCTCCCATAACTAAAAAACTTGCTGAAAAATTCCGTGATAACTTTATTCGCGACCCTTATATAACCGACACGCTTATGAAGAAAAAAATGAGTAATTTCGTAAACAAACTCGCAACACATGAACTTCGTATGTATATTAAAAATTTACAAAAGAAATCAAAAGATTCCTCTATAAATGAAACAGACAGAATAAAACTTGAAAAAATTATCACAAATCTTCAAGAATATGACAAAAGAAAAAAACTTTTCTTTAATTCTACACAATTAAAAAATCTTGTAATACAACCACCGGTTGCAGATGAGGGGGATTGCTTACAACTCCGTGATAAAGCCGAAGAATTTCTTATGAAAATTGAACTGCTGCAAGGGCCGGTTTATCATTCAAAAGAAATGAGCGAATCTGAAAACTATAGCTGGACTAAAGTCTTTACAGAACGAATCTTTAGAAAAGCTGTATTTACACAGGATCACCTCATCGCCAGAAACAGCGGAGGCCCTGATACAAATGACAATAAAATAGGACTACATAGAGAATGCAATCAGTTAAAAGGCAAAAAATCACTGACAACATGGGTAAAAGATTCGCCTGAAATTGAAGATTACCTGGCTGATTACTTGAGAACAATCAATGTGAAAAGACAAGAGCAAAATATAAAAGACTGTGATACATACGCAAGTGATATTTCTGAGAAAATATATTATCTCTGCGGAGGACGTGAAAAATTAAGAAAAGAATTTGGAAAAAAAGACAACCCTTAACAAGGTTGTCTTTTTATATATAAATTATTTTATTCATTGTAAGTAACCGCTTTAAAAGTAACGGCGGCTGCTACAGCAGCAATTAAATTTACGATAACCGTAATTGCAGCAATTTTCCAGAAAGCTGCATGCATAATCCCAAGAGAAAGAGCAACAGCAGGATTGAAAGCACCCGGACATATTGTACCCCCTACGGAAAAAGCACCCACCATTACAGCCGAACCAATAGCTAGACCGTAATATGAATTACCGTTAACTGCTCTTGATGTAGCAGTCAACAATACTACATAACATAAAGCAAAAGTAAACAAAAACTCTCCAATAATTAGTCCTGAAATGTTAAAATCAGCACCTCTTGAATAAAGTTCCGGAGATACGAGATAATTAACGACAAAAGCAGCCGCAACACCTCCTACAACCTGAGCAACAGCATAAGGCAGCCATTGTGAGGCCGGCAAAGCTCCTCTTATAACAGCGGCAAGCGAAACAGCCGGATTATAATGCCCGCCTGAAATATGTCCCCCCGCATAAACCATTATCATTAAAGCAAAACCTATCGCAACAGGCGGCACTACCCCGCTGCCCCCGAACAAAAGTGTGCTTCCTACCGTAAATACCAGAAAAAAAGTTCCGATAAATTCTACCAGATACTTTCTCAAATTTTCTTTCATCATTTTCTCCTTATGAATCACGACCCGCACTTAACAGCCGTATAAATTTTAACCATACCCCAAAATTTAAACTTCGGGTGAAAATTTTTCATCCGCCAGTTTTCTTATTATTTTTGCAGTATCATCTACCGTGATACAAAAAATATAACCTGTATTTATGGTATGATAAACTTATGTTTTATTTTGACGAAATTAACGGAAAGAAAATCTTACGCTCGGATTTATTAAATGCCGAACATTTTTTCACAACACGTGAAAGTTTTATAAAAACTAAAGAACCTGAGTTTGAAAAAACAGCGACAAAAAACATCTCTGAAATTACAAACTATTTAGGTGTTAAAAACCTTATATCACCTAATCAAACCCATACTTCTAATGTCCAGATAGTCTGCGGGGATAAAAAAGATTATCCTGACACAGACGGATTAATTTTAACAGACAAAGACAATGCAATTTTCTTAAATTTTGCGGATTGTACACCGGTAATTATCTATGATAAAGAACATAATATCGGAGCTGTTTCTCATGCCGGCTGGCGTGGAACAGCCGGAAATATTGCGGCAAAAACCGTCAAAAAAATGACTACTGTTTTTGCATCCGATCCTGAAAATCTTATCGCAGTAATTGGCCCCGCAATTTCTATGTGCTGCTATAATGTCGGTAAGGATGTCTTTGAAAAACTTAAAGCCACAGTAAAGGATTTTGAAGGTTTATACGAAATACGTAACGGTGAAATTTTTGTGGATTTAAAAGGTATCAATAAACGCCAGCTTGAAGAATGCGGGGTCAAAAAAATTGATGTCTGTCCTTATTGCACAGTATGCGACAATGATATGTTTTTCTCTTACAGGAAAGAAAACGCAACAACAAACCGTCACAGTGCCATTCTTAAATTGAAATAAAATTTTCAAAAATCTTATATCCGTACTGTGATAAAATTGCCTCAGGATGAAACTGTACTCCAAACACGGGCAAAGATTTATGTTCAACAGCCATATTTATTCCGTCAAAAGTTGCTGCTGTTTCTATTAAATCTTCAGGCAAATTTTCCGCAACAAGAGAATGATATCTTGTCACAGAAAACTTTTCGGGAATACCTTTAAATAACTTAGAATCAATATGCCTAATTTCAGAAACTTTTCCGTGGCATGGTTGTTCTGCGCGGACAATCCCCGCACCGAAAAATTTTGCAATACACTGATGCCCGAGACAAACCCCGAGTATTTTCCTGCTCTGATAAAACTCTCTTATGACCTGCATTGAAATCCCTGCCGAATCAGGATTTCCCGCGCCGGGAGAAATGATAATACTCTCAAAATCAAGCTCTCTTAATTCTTCAATGCTAATTTTATCATTTTCATAAACAGCAGGGTTAACCCCGAGTTCTCTAAGGTATTGCACAATGTTATATGTAAAGGAATCGTAATTATCTATCAAAATCATAACTCGACCCTTTTTATTCCGCGGACTGAATTTATACAGTAAATATTACCAGCATTAAGCAAATCGCTTTTATATAAAATTCTTTCCTCACAAACTCCGCTGTCCAAAAGGTTTTGACGTAAAATTCCATTCAATAGCCCGCTGCTTAGAGGCGGTGTATAAAACTTTCCGTCAATCTCAAGCAAAATATTTGTTCTTGCTCCCTCACAAAGTTCACCGCGTTCGTTAAAGAAAATTTCATCATAAATTTCTTCTCTCTGAATCTTTTTGTAACTTTCCTCATACCACGGTTTATATGTAGTTTTGTGCCTTAAAAATTCATTATTACTATCCAGTATTCTCTCTGAAAGCTCAATTTGATTTACGGTTGTTCGTAAATATGGTTTATATTGAATCCCATATTCTCCGTTTTTATGCAGAATTATCCGCATAATTCCGTCCTGTTCAGGTTCTATTGTATAGAGTTCCTTATTAAATTTAAAACCGAGTTTTTCCGCACTCTCTTTGAGTCTTTTTAGATGTTCTTCTTTTAAAAACATTGCACGGTTTTGAACTTTAATGGTTTCAATAAGAGAAAATTCTTGTTTCAAAAATGCGGCTTTCACAAATGTTTCCTCCCATTCCTCTTTAATATCCGAATCCCACACAATAGCACCACCTGTTCTGAATTTATAAGTAACCTGATTTTTTGTCTTTTGTAAAATTCTTATTGGAACACTGAAAACATTTTTTTGCGGCGAAAGAAAACCTATTGCACCGCAATAAACATTTCTTCTGCCTTGTTCAATTCTGTCAATAATATTCATTGTACTGATTTTCGGTGCACCGGTAATTGAGCCGCACGGAAAAATAGCCTTAAAAATATCATACAGACTAACATTATCTAATAGTTCGGCCTCAATCTGAGATGTCATCTGGTGGAGAGTTTTGTGAGTTTCGATATCAAAAAGCCTGCTGACCTTTACGCTACCGGTCTTTGCAATTCTGCCCAAATCGTTTCTGAGCAAATCCACAATCATAACGTTTTCAGCGCGATTTTTTATGTCGTTCTTTAAAAACGCAATATTTTCTCTGTCTTTTTCCAAAGTTTCACCACGCTTAACCGTGCCTTTCATAGGTTTAGTTAAAATATGCCGTCCGTCAATTTCAAAAAATAACTCGGGAGAAAATGACATCACAGTTTCATACTTATTAGAAAAAAAAGCGTTATAAGGTGTTTTCTGATTTTGAAGCAAATATTTGTAAAAAAACAGCTCATCACCGGTATAATCCACATTCCAATCATAGGTATAGTTAACTTCATAAGTATTGCCTGCGGCAATTTCGTTTTTTATCTGCCGCAGAGCACTGCTGTATTCAGCATATGATATAGCAGGAGATGCTTTAAAATCCGGCTTTCCGTTGCAGAAAAATTCGAAATCTTTATATTTATCAAAAACTTCAAAATATAAAAGCGGTAAGTCTGATTTTATGTCTTTTCCAAGAAAAGCATCTTTTGCTTCATATCTTACGTAACCTGCAAGATAATACTTCTCTCGCAGTTTTTCAATCTTTTGAAAACATTCCGGTAATTCCTGACCATCAAAAGCCTTAATAATCTCTAACGGATTCTCAAATAACCTGTCCGAATAAATTATCATAAAATGAATTCTACAACAAAAATCCGAAAACACGAAAATGTTTACAAATTCTTGAATGCATTAAAAGTTTATGCTAAATTATTAATAAAAAACAGGAGTGAAGTTATGAAAAGATTTTTATTGACATTTTGTGTAGTTATGCTTGCCATACCTGCATTCGCTGAAAATAGCGAAGCGGTTCAATACATGAATCAGTCACAGGGATTTTCAGGTTTTAACCGCTCACTGCCTCAGTCAAGTTCATTTAAAAACTTAGAAAAAAATAATAAATTTACGGCACCTGCTGTTTCAGAAGATGAGGACTATTCTGATTATGATAAAGACGGTTACAGAATTGAAAATGATGAACCTGTAAAAACAGAAAAAAAGGTTATTAAATCTTTAAAGGATTCAAACGGTCAGGTAAAAACTAATCCTCAGAGCACACCGATGACTTATGATAAATTCCCTCAGAATTACGGCAACGGTGATACCATGATGATGCAGAACATGATGATGCCTATGGGAAATATGATGTTCTAAGTTTACGTTTTTTTTACTAAAAAAAGGAAGTATTATGTTTAAAAAATTATTGAATATATTTGTAATCTTATCCGCACTTTTATGTTTAGGATTAAAAGCCGTTGCAGCAAACTGGCAGCCGGCAAATAATATTTTGGGAAATGTCATATACGTGGATACAGATAGTATCAGGCAAAAAGATAACCGCATTTTTTATTATGTAAAATATTTTGAAGAAAATATTAACAATGACAGCAAAGTGCTTGTAATGTCAGAAGCCAACCATCCTTTTGTAATAGGAGACCCTGTTGCTTATAAAAATACCTACTTTATGCTGAGTATTGATTCAGTTAACGAAAAAGTTATGAAATATATAGAAAACAAGAATATACCTGAAGTTGAACCGGGAAGTGATTTGGATAGCATTCCATTAAATCTTGATCCATATGCAAAAAATATAATTACAAAAATCAAAAGCAATCTTAAATATAAATTTAAATATAGAAACAGTTTTGCAAAAGCAATGATTAAAATAAATAAAAATGGAGAATTAAAAAAAGTTTATATCTATGAATCTTCCGGCAACCAAAAACTTAATATAGCAATCAACAAAGCAGTAGAAGCTTCTGCTCCGTTTGACCCGCTGCCTGAAGAATATGATAAAACATTTGCAATCCTCTGGTTAGATGTAAACTTCGGACAAGATAAGTCTGTAATACTTTTAAACTCGGTACTTTCTTTAGGGAAAATGATACTCAGATAAAGGATTATTTATGAATAATACAATAACATCAGCCCCCAAACCCGTAAACTGGCAAAGACGTAAACAGCTTGTCAACTGGTCAGGATATGCAGCTCTTGGTTTTGGTACATTATGCGGAGCAACCGGTTTTAGAAAAGTAAAAATCCCGCAAAAAAGAATTATACATAAATATTCAGCCTATCTGGCGGGTATTACATCATTTTTACACCTTGGATTTATCAAAGGCTTAGACAGAATATTTGAGAAGAGACAGTAAAAATTTACGGAATAGAAAATGGCAGAAAATATATCAACACAAGAAGAATGGCACCCTTCAATTAACCCCTGGCTTATGATAACCCCTGTTATGCTGGCAATATTTATGTTTGTGCTGGATGAAACAATATCAAACGTAGCTTTAACCTACATTGCGGGGTCAATGTCTGTAAGTTTGAATGAATCGACATGGGTTTTAACAAGCTATCTTATAGCAAGCGGTATAGCAATTCCGCTTGTAGCTTCGGCCTCAAAACTATTCGGACGTAAAAACTATTTTATGATTTGCCTTATGGTGTTTACTATTTCATCGTTTTTATGTGCAGTGTCACATTCAATGATAATGATAGTATTATCAAGATTCTTACAGGGACTCGGAGGAGGCGGTTTATTGCCTCTCGGTCAGTCAATAATGCTTGAAAGTTTTCCCAAAAAAGATCGGCCGAAATCAATGGCAATTTTCGGTATTGCAGTAATTTTTGCCCCGCTAATCGGGCCTGTTCTCGGAGGCTGGATTACGGAAAACTGGTCGTGGCCGTGGATTTATCTTATAAATGTTCCGCTGGGATTTTTATGTGTTTTTCTTTCTAAAAATCTTCTGGAAGACCCGCCTTACGCAAAGAAACAAAAAAATATACATTTTGATTATAAAGGAATGATGTTTTTAGCAGGCTGGCTAATCTGTCTTCAGGTCGTTCTGGATAAAGGGAATGATGCTGATTGGTTCGGATCTGCCTGGATATGCTGGTTGAGCGGAATCTCATTATTATTTGCAGTTCTGTTTTTCATTTCACAGGCTGTAGGAAAAGAACCGCTTATTGATTTAAGAGTATTGAAAGACAGGACTTACTTTTTCGGAACGCTGGTTCAGGTAATTTTGATGGGAGTATTTCTTTCATCCGCAGCACTTTTACCGTCCATGTTACAGAACTTACTCGGCTACACTGCTTATTTAAGCGGTTTATCTATGGGGTCAAGAGGTGTCGGGAGTTTTATCGGAGTTGCATTATATCTAACACTTTCAAAAAAACTCGGAGACAGGCGTATTGTTATGATTGGATTGATTTTGCTGGGATTAGGAAGTGTATTTTTCGGTGATATAAACCTGCAAATAAATCTCTCGACAATCGCATTGCCGAATATTCTTTACGGTTCAGGTCTATTTCTTGCTCTTACACCTTTAATTCCTCTCTCATTTTCAACAATTAAAAATGAACATATGACAAATGCAACAGGGTTACAAAACCTTGTGAAAAACATTGGCGGTGCAATCGGAACATCAATCGGGACAACAATGGTTGCAAGATTCGCTCAGGCTCACCAGCATTTAATGACTAACCACCTTCATGATACAAGCAGTGTTTATGTTGAAAGAATCAGCGCACTTTCCGGAGCATTTTCTCAAATAGCTGATTCTGCAACCGCTCATACAATGGCGCAGGGACAGATTTATTCACAGTTAGTGCAGCAGGCACATTTGTGGGGATATATAGATACATTCAGATGGTTTGCCTTCGCAACCTTCCTTTTAATACCTATGCTCGTATTTATCAAAAAACCTAAAATCACTTGATAAATTTAACAATATCAGTTATACTTATATATGGTAAAATAAAGGAGGATTGTATGAAAACCATTGATATGATTGCATTCCCACAGAGGGGGGGGGGGCTCATTTAACGCCGGCGGGCTTTTCTACGCTTTGGGATTGTCCCGACAAAAATCAGGTTTTACCTTAGCTGAAGTTCTGATTACTTTAGGTGTTATAGGTGTTGTTGCGGCAATGACTCTGCCGGCTCTCGTTACAGATTACAAAGGTAATATACTGAAAACACAGCTTCAAAAATCATATTCTGTTATACAGAATGCCTTGCAAATGATGAATAATGAGCAGGGTTTTGTAGCAAAACCGGGTTCTTATGCGCAAAGAGCTTTTATAACTACGTATAAAAAATATTTATTAGTCGCAAGCGATTGCAACAGTGATAAATGTGAATCCCGATATGAGGAAAATGAAGATGGTGATTCAGTAATGACCAATAATTCCTCCAATTATAAAACATACAATAATAAAAAATTAAAGAATCAATATCTTGACGATGGACAGCTTATTCTTCCGGACGGAAGCTTTATAATGGTTCAAAATGAAGAGAAGGCATTGGATGGTACCATATTAATTTCTGTAGATGTAAACGGCATCTATAAAAAGCCAAACCGCTGGGGGCATGATTTGTTCACTTTTCAAATTATGGATGATGGTAAGCTGTTACCTATGGGCAGTGACGGAACCCTATTTGATAATGATACTTACTGCTCGGGAACAAGCAGTTCCAGTATAAACGGTATTGCATGCACTTACAGAGCACTTACTGAAAAAGATTACTTCAAAAATCTGCCTAAATAATGATTTCATGCTATTATAATCAAAAACAAACGAAACACAAAAAGGCAGAAAAAATGAAAAATATTGAAAAAATTATCAGAGTAAGCAAAGGTTCCGACTTAGCAGACATTGTAATCAAGAACGCTAAACTTGTAAATGTTTTATCCGAAGAAATATACGAAACAGATATAGCTGTTATAGACGGCAAAATAGCCGGAATTTCAAAAGGATATAAGGGCAGGGAAGAATATGATGTCAAAGGTGCTTACGTTACTCCGTCATTTATTGACGGGCACGTTCATCTGGAAAGCTCTATGCTTATGCCGTCGGAGTTTGCAAAACTCGTGCTTGCCTCAGGAACTACAACAGTAATCGCAGACCCCCATGAGATTTCTAACGTTATGGGGTTGCAGGGAATAAGTTTTATGAGAGAAGCAACAAAAAATCTGCCGCTTGATGTTTATATGATGCTTCCGTCGTGCGTTCCTGCAACAAATCTGGAAACATCAGGGGTCGATTTAAACAGCTATGATTTAGCACTCCTTATTGACGCGCCATGGGTTCTCGGGATTGCGGAGATGATGAATTTCCCGGGAGTTATCAACTGTGATAAAAGCGTTTTGAGCAAAATTAAACTCGGCATTGATAAAAATAAACGTGTTGACGGTCATGCGCCGCACCTTTGCGGGAAAGAGCTTGATGCATATGTAGCCTCCGGCGTAGCGTCTGATCACGAATGCACTACGCCGGACGAGGCAATTGAAAAACTCCGTCTGGGTATGCACTTAATGGTAAGAGAAGCAACCGGTGCAAGAGATTTAGAGCCTCTGATTCCTGTTTTAAAAAAATACAATACAAGAAAATGTATGTTTGTAACTGATGACAGACATCCGAAACATCTGGGCAAACACATTTCAAGAATGGTTAAAAAAGCTGTCCGCCTTGGAGTTGACCCGATTAAGGCTATCCAGATGGCAAGTATAAATACAGCAGAATATTTCAAACTTTATAATGTAGGTGCAATTGCACCCGGTTACAAAGCTGATATTGCAGTCTTTGAAAACCTTGAAACTTTTGAACCTAAAATGGTATTTAAAAATGGAATACTCGTCGCAAAAGACGGTAAAACTACAATTGATTTGACAGAAATGAAACCTCCGGCTTTGAGAGGTTCAGTAAATATCAAATACCTTTATAAAGAAGATTTGCAAATAAAAATTCCTGACAAAAAAGAAAACATAAAGGTTATAAATGTTATTCCTCAGCAATTAATCACAAAACTCTCTATTGAACCTGCAAAAATCAAAAACGGTATGGCAATATCTGACACCGACAATGACATTCTGAAGATTGCAGTAATAGAACGTCATAAAGCAACAGGAAATATCGGGCTCGGGTTTGTAAAAGGTTTTGGTTTAAAATCAGGAGCGATAGCCTCAACAGTAGCACATGACAGTCATAACATGATAGTTATAGGTACAAATGACGATGATATGTATTATGCAGCCGTGGAACTCGTTAAATCTCAGGGCGGTAAAATTATTGTCGAAAACGGCAAAACGCTTTCACATTTGCCGCTGCCTATTGCAGGCTTGATGTCTGACAAGTCTGCGGAAGAAGTTATGGCCAATATCTCTGAACTTGAACAAGCTTCTGAAAAAATAGGATGTAAAATTGCAGATCCGTTTATGAGTATGGCCTTCTTGTCATTATCAGTAATTCCTGAAATAAAAATTACAGATAAAGGACTGATTGACGTAAATAAATTTGAGGTTACAAATCTGTTTTTATAATTTAATTACACTTATGTTTGCCCTGCCAGCTCAAATCATTGCAGTGCAGATAATCCATATTTTCATTATAAATTACCCATGCAGTGCATCCGTAGCCATATCCTGCGCCGGTAGAATTTACGACACAATTTTTTTCAAAAGGCCTGTAAGTTTCAATTTGTGTACCAAAAGGTATAATTGATGTTTTAGTAATATAAAATACAAAAATATCTTTACCTATAGTATTTGGAGCTTTTACACCATTCAAATCAACAAAGAATTCTCCGCATACATTATTCAAAACGCCTCGTCCCATTACACTATCGCAATTTTCAGCATAAATCCACGAACCGGACAGCATAATACCATCAGAAAGAACTAACCTTGTATTCGCGGAAGATCCGTTTGATGTTCCGTTCAGAGCATTTACATTCCACTTCATCTCATCACATTCAGAACCGTAAAGACAATTTTTTATAACTTTTAAATAAGGAGAGATATTTTTTAAAAAGACATTTGCACCTGATCTATCCTCGTCTTGGCCATCTTCTCCCGGAGCATAAAGTGTCATACCCCAATTTTCGGGACTTCCATTTTCTCTTATTGCATTTAAATAAGCGTGAGAAACAGTTGAATAAATTTTTTTTAATTTAGAAACCGTTACTTTTTCCTGATGCTTTTGGACAATTGACGGTAAAGTCATAGCAGCGACAATCCCGACTATACCGAGTGTCACCAGTGTCTCGGCAAGCGTAAACCCTTTTTCTGAGAGGAATTTAGAACGCCCCCCCCCCCGTAAATACAATCATATCAACATTTTTCATAGGTTCCTCCTTTAAATAAAATTAATTCTATTGCAATCTGCGTTTTAATTCATACTTAACATCTGCCAACGGGCCGTTGTTCGGAGTTCTTACGGTATTATAATAATTTCTTACATATACAAACGGATACTTTGGCAGCCATCCGAGTTTGAAGAAAATTGTAACAGTATCTGCGCCTTGAGAAAGCATTAATTCATCAATAGTCTTTTCATGCGCCGGGGAAATTGATGAGAAAATTTTTAAAAGATAATCGGTAAATGTTACACTGTAATATCCTGTTGCAGTACCAGGTTTTGCAATAAGTTCTGATACTTTGAAATTTTCATTCCCTTTAATATTTTTTACATCCTGCGGCAAAGCAAGAGTCTCTCCCCTTGCCTGCTCAATCTCATACCATTGCCCGTTATAATTTATTCTCATGATATTAGGTTTTGGCATGTAAATATCATCGAATTTATTTTCTAATATGGTTTTTCCTTCCATATCAACGACGCCGTATTTGAAATCCTTACAGGTTAAAAACATACCGCCGAAAAGCAAATCAATAGAAGAATACTCCCGCGGTAAAATCTCTCTTCCGTTCTCATCATATAAAGCATACCGGTTGCCGCTTCCTATTTTTAAATATCTACCCAAAACTCTTTCGGCATGGCTATATTTTACCGGTACAAGAATGTTACCCTGATTATCTATTAACCCGAATTTATTTTTTTTCTGAACTATATAAGATGTACCGCCAAGCTTAATCATTTTTTTATAGACAGGCTCTATAATAACTGTGCCATCAGAATCTTTCAGTCCGAATAGATTTTCCTGATTAAAAACTTTTACTGATACATTTTTAGACACTTCAGCCTTATGAGTTTCGCAATAAACAGAGCTCTGGAAAACCAAAATTAAACTTATAACCAATAAAAATTTCTTCATAAATATATAATAACATAAAATTGGTTTATGATATAATTTTAATTGAGGATATTATGAAGAAAAAGATTAAAGTTATAGGTGGTGTTATATGTGCGGCAGCGGTTCTGGCAAGTATACCGTTCGTTTTTTATTTAAAAGCTCTCCCTGCTGCTGTTTCTAATCCAAAAGTTATCAGATTTGTTGAAAATAAAGTTAATAAATATACAGACCTTAATATTGAGATTAAAAATCCTGTTTTAAAAACAGAATTTTCGCCTGTAATTTCCTTCAAAACTGACGGTATAAAATTATCAAAAAATAATATCGAAATTTTTAATGTAGAAAATCTTGATACAGAAATATCATTCAAAGATTTATTCAAAAAAAGGATTATTTTAAACAGATTCGGGCTTGATTATATTTTTGCGGATGTGAACCGGTTAATGGCACTGGTTCCGGCACAAAAAGAGCAGAAAAAACAAAAGGAAAGTGAATGGGAAGTCGACTTTTATGACTCTGTGCTTTCTTTGAAAAAAAGTTTGATTCTATACAAACTTGAGCCTGATGTTTATGTAAAACTTAACGCAGACAATTTAGAAATTGATAATACACAAAAAGTCGAGAAATTTATTCATTTTGATATAGACACAAAAATTAAAAAGAATGATAGTATTCTTCATTTCGCAATTGCTGATAAGAACAGAGTTGTTATAAAAGATAAAAGCATAATCGTGGACGACTGTGTTCTTGACATAAATAAATCAAATGTCCATATCAACGCAAAAGCTTCAAGAAAAGATGGAATTAACGTAAATCTTTCATCAAAAAGATTCAAAGTTCAGGACGTTATAGATATTGTAAACTCAAACATCATCATCAATAACGGACGTGAAATGCTTGCATTTTTTAAAGATATGAATGGTGATTTTGACTTCGACATTAATCTTACAAAAAATGATATGAACGGGTCTATCAATCTTAATAAAAGTTCTTTAAAGATTATTCCTGTAAGTAACCTTCCTATTACAGTCAATAAAGGCACGGTGCTTTTAACCTCAAAAGATATCACATTCAAAGATTTTGAAGGTTTTTACGGTACACAAACCTCGAATAAACTATCCCTGAAGGGAGTTATGAAGGATTACGCTAAATCCTGTGATACAGAGGTAATAATCACAACAGTAGCCACAAATGATTTTGCAAAAAATTACCTTTCAAAACTCACCGGTATCCCTCTTGAAATTATCGGGAAAGCTGGCACAAGAATAATTGTAAAATCAATAAATAACAAAATTGACGTTGATTGGGCCTCAAAACTCGCAAAAGGAGATGATATCCTTGTTGACGGAGCATCCCTGACTCCAACCGGTTGGGATAGAGCAGTACAGGCAAATCTCCACTTTGAAAATAATATTTTGAATATTAAAGATATCAATTACTTTATAGCTCAAGAACTGGTAAAAGGCAGTAAAGTTAAACCCGTCCTGACATTAAACGGCAATGTTGACTGCTCAAAACCTGTTCCGCTTGTACAGGATTTAGGATTTAATATTCCGAACCCGCTTCCGAGCGAATTTTTAAATGTATTAATCGGCCAGAGATTATTCAAAGGCGGGAAATTCTCCGGCGACCTTGCTGTTTTGAATAACGGCCATTACCCTGTTATAAAAGGTAATATGAAAGCCGAAAACATAAGGATTCCGTCTCAGAGAATTGCCATTAAAAACGGAGAACTTTTTACAGATAAAGATACTATCCATCTGGTTGCTGACGGCAGATACAAACGTACAAAATTCGATTTTACCGGTGATATTGCTAACGGTTTAAAATATCCAATCGTGATTAAGGATGTCAACTTTGGCATGGATAATATTGATGTTGATAAAATTCTTAAATCATTTAACAAACAAAATACAGATGCGGTCAAAAATGCACCACAAGTTAGTATTGACGCTGATGAAAATGATATCGCAGCAGATGAGTCTGTTGTATTTGATGTTAATAATTTAATCATTGAAAGATGTATATTCAGACTTAAAGAAGGAAAATTTAAAGATATCCACTTCGGAAATATTGCGGCAAACCTAACTCTTGATAAAAATAATATTCTTGAACTTAAATCCAACAGATTTGATATTGCAGAAGGTATTTCTTCTCTGAAAGTTCACTGCGATTTAAAAAAACATAAATACAATATAAAACTCGGAGTTAAAGACATAAATTCCGATACAATGTCAACAACATTGTTAAATCTTCCGCGCGAAATCTCAGGAAAAGCAAGCGGTATAATGGATTTATATACAGACGATTCCTTAAAACTCAACGGCATTATGAAATTTGTTGTTAACGACGGACAAATTCAAAAAATCGGACTTGTTGAATATGTTATGAAATTTGCGGCACTGTTCAGGAATCCTCTGGCAATGATTAGCCCTTCAACTCTTTCTGATATGGTTAATGTTCCTGAAGGCAAATTCAAAAAAATCTCCGGAGATATGTTAATTAAAAATAACGTAATCGAAATGATGAAAATAAAATCTTCATCACCACAGTTGAGCAGCTTTATTGTAGGACGTTATGAGATTGAAAGCGGAGACGCAACTTTAAGAATTTATACCAAATTTAGCAATACAAAAAAAGGATTTGCAGGAGCACTAAGAAGCATATCTCTTAACAGCCTCGCAAACAGAATTCCTCTAAGCAGCAGAAATGATGCCCAGTACTACGCTGCCGAAATTGGACAACTGCCTAAACTTGAAATAGGTGAAGACGAAAGTCAGGTATTTTTAACAAAAGTAGACGGCGATGTTGTGAATAATAACTTCCTTTCATCTTTGAAAAAGATTAAATAACTATGATAAAAATAAATCCAAATTTAAATAACGATATAACAATAAAATTCAGCGGAAGTAAAAATTCTTCTGAAATAAATACTGTCTTTGCGAAAACAAATTCAAATGTACCGGATGAAATTCCGCAAACGGGATTGACTATTGAGAAAGAAAAGGTATCACCCAAAGGGAGCAAAAATCCCGAACATTTAAAAAATGCACCGAGCCCGATAATCACGGTTGCCGGCGAAAAAAAATTCGCTGCAATTGTAATTGATACAAAAACAAATCTTTTATACAGATATGATGATAAAGGTCAGGCCGAAATCGTTTACTCTGTAGCAACAGGTAAAAAATCTTCGCCAACCCGTAAAGGCATAAAGATGATTACAAATGTAGAAGCCTATCCTTACAAAACAGCATACGGAACAAAAAGAAAAAAGAATCCTAATGATTATGGCCCGAATGTAATAATCATAGAAAATATTAATCCTGAAACCGGCAATATTTACGGAAGAAACGGACAATTTATCCACGGAAATAAAAACCCTAACAGTCTTGGTAAGTACGCTTCACTGGGGTGCGTGAGAATGGATAATGAAGTTATAAAAGAATTGTCAAAAGAAGTCGAAAAAAATACTTACGTACTTATTCAATAATAATACACAGCGCATGATTGTAATATACCTATGATAGCTTAGGCTTTTTCTATCGCATTAGTCTTTTTACAGGTAGCACTTAGGTTCCTGACCCGTAACCCCGGCGTACAGTTCGACATATTCTTTTGCAGGGCTTGCATTAATTTTGGTCAAAAGTACTTCCTCAATCTGGAAAAATCCAACGTCACTCGACATTTCAATTTCAATTTTTATAGGTTTTTTCTCGCCATGATGTATTCCGATACGGTTAATGGCATTTGCTGAATACTTATGGATATCTCCGATTTTTGGAGTTTTATTTATAGATAAGGGGATTCTTGCACGACCTTTAGTCATATCGCAGCCGTCTGCTATCAATAGAATACCTGCTTCAATAGAATGAATTTTCCGCGAAGACATATGACCTACTATAGCCTCTGTTGCAAGAGATTTAATCACAACTCTTTTATGAAGATTATCAGGGAAAACATGCATAAGGGTTCTGTCAATTAATGGCTGTGAAAGCATTGCAGACATATCTTCATGCCCCTGCCTTCCTATCATCATACCTAAATCGTGCATTAAACCTGCAATTATAACAGCGCACATACTGTCTTCGAATGTTCCGATTTCTTCTGTCTCCAGAGAAGTTTTAATACCGGATTCCTGAAGAATATTCAGCATCTTAATGGCATTTCCGACAACCTGTCTCATATGAACAGGCCCATGGTCATTAAATCCCAGTCGTTTGATTGAAACGTTATTTGCATATTCCTGCATTTCCTGCAATTCTTCGTCTGCAAACAGATAATTAACCAGTTTCAAACAATTAGGGTTATTTTCCAATCTTTTTAAAATTTTTGATTCAATAGATAGTTCTTTTACGGATTTCATAATTTTTTACCATTCCTGATAATATCATAACTCATAATAAAAATATTTGCTATATAATTTCATTATAGCCATAAAATAAAGGATAGCCGAATGAGAAAATCAACTTGTCTTTTACCCTTAGCACTCGGAACATTTGGTCTGGGAATGACGGAATTTGTAATGATGGGAATTTTACCTGACACCGCAAAAACAATGGGGGTAACTATTCCTCAGGCAGGAAACTTTATATCATTCTATGCACTCGGAGTTGTATTCGGCTCAATTTTACTTGTAATTTTCGGAAGGACAAAACCGTTAAAAACACTTATTTTAACTCTGGTATCAATTTTTACAGCAGCAAATCTTATGGCCGCACTTGCAAATAATTATTATGTATTATGTGCGTTAAGATTCATAGCAGGTCTGCCGCACGGAGCATTTTTCGGAGTCGGGGCAATCGTTGCGGATAAACTTGCCGATAACGGAAAGGGAAATCAGGCTGTTGCAACAATGGTTTCCGGTATGACAATTGCTAATCTGATGGGGATACCATTCGGTACATTTTTGAGCCACAATTTCTCATGGAGAATTACTTTTTTACTAATCGGATTGTTTGGATTTTTAGTTTTATATTCGGTTGTAAAATTAATACCTTCAGTAAAGCCGTTACCTGATACAGGGTTTCGCGGACAGTTCAAAATATTTAAATCTCCGGCCCCTTGGCTTTTAATACTTGCCGTTATTATGGGTAACGGCGGAATTTTCTGCTGGTACAGTTATATAAATCCATTACTCGTGAATGTATCGGGAATTATGCCTAAATATGTTTCACTATTGATGATATTAGCAGGTGCAGGAATGTGTATCGGGAATTTACTCGGCGGTAAACTGTCAGATAAGTTCTCCCCCTCCTTAGTTGCTGGAACTACACAACTAATAGCCTGCGGCGCATTAATGCTAATATTCTTTTTATCTTCAAATCCATATATTTCCGTTATACTTATGATTATTTGTACCGGTTGTTTATTTGCAGTATCGGCCCCTCAGCAAATGCTCCTGATAAAAAATTCAAAAGGCGGAGAATTGCTCGGGGCATCAAGTTCGCAAATATCATTTAACCTCGGGAATGCAATGGGTGCATATATTGGAGGAATACCTGTTTCACACGGATTAGGCTATGAATTTACTGCACTGCCCGGAGCAATTTTTGCCTTTATAGGATTTGTTACATTATTTTATTTTTACAAAAAATTCGAATATAAAAAGATTTAATTGTTTTTTCTATAAATTTGGTAGTTTTGTAAATCACGGAAATTCCAGTTTATATCTTTTTTAACAATTTTTGCAGGATTACCGGCAATAATTATGTTTTTATCGTCAAATTTTTTAGTAACAACGCTGGCCCAGCCTACAATACTATCATCGGAAATTTTCGTATTCTTACCGATTTTAACATCTTTACCAACCCATACATGCCTGCCAATTTCTATACTTTTGCCGAAATTCAGAGGATTTCCGTTCATATCTGTAATGGTATGAACATCTGTACACCAGACATCAATACCCCATGAAAACATACACTCATCACCAATAGAAATTGAAGAATCATCATCTTGCAAAAATAATCTTGCGCCGCAGAAAATAATATTATCACCGATATCAATTTTACAGTTATTGGCATAACGTGTAACTCCCGGTTCTAATGTATCCTCAGGAGGGTTCCCTATGTTAATAGTAAGTCCTGTAAGCCCTATAGTATCATTGACAGGATAGAATACCTTTCCGATATTAACGTTATTATTTTCTCCATAAATTGCAATCAGTAAACCTTTTTGTTTCTCAAAATTCTCCAAATCATCCACTTTAATTCTTACAGTATTATCTTTCCCTGTTAAGTGAATAAAAGGGACTTTCTCCTTAGTTATTTCACTGCCGTCAGCAAGCTGCAATATAATTTTGTTAGTCATAAATACCTCCTTTTTTTAAAATTATATTACCTGATAGCAACTCTCAGTCAAGAACTAAATGAAATGCAGTATATAAATCTTTTTATTTACAGAAAACGAAATCTCTAAAATCAACGAAAGCCCGCACAGTGCGGGAATTTATAAAAGAACAGCCGTTTTGATTATTTTTAACAAAGAGTTTGGATACATAGGGTGCAAAAAATTGCACCTTACGAACTACAGACTTAATAACACTATATTATTAATTCATTAAAAAAATTTTAGGTTTCTATTCATAAATTATTGCTCCGGCTATTTTTTTAATTTTTTCTAAATTTTCAGCTAAATTACCTTTATAATCAAGTTTTCTAATTGTATTGGCTAAAGCTTCCGATACATCAGCACCGTAAGTAGTCGCTGAACCAGAAAGCTTAAGTGAGTTATTTATATTAAGTTCTGCAATCACATAAGAACGAAAAGGTTTCTGATCATAACTAAGAACCATGGTTGTATCTTTACCATTTTTAGCGTCATTTCTAATAATATTTTGAATTGTTTTTGATTCAAGTACAGAATTTAAAACATTTTCCGGCCATTGTTTGGGCTGAAGTTTTAGTGCCTGAAAACTTACATTGTTGCGGTTTGAAGTGTTGATTTGGGGATTGTTTAATGTAATCATAGATTTCATACTTTTTTTTTGTATTATATGATAGAATAACTCTAAAAATTTTTTTTGTCAAACTATTGCAATTGTTACAAAAATTTGGCGGTATGTAGGGTGCACTATTTCGCACGGATTCTTAAACAATTAGTCCGCCAAATGTTCGTTTTAGACCATTTTGACTTACACATGGTTTGATTACTTCCGCCCCATCAAACGAACTCACTATGCCAATTACCCAAAATAATCGTGCCAAATTACAAAAATCCGGATTAAAAAAGAGACTATAAAAAGCCTCTAAATTTTAATGGTGGAGCGAACAGTCCAATAAGCAAGAGGCTCTGTTCGCGTTCCCTGATAATATCATGTTTACTGGGAATTTACAAGTTTTTACAGCGATTTACAAATAATTTTCTGAGAAGTTTGTGGATATAGCAACTCTTTGTACCATAATTCCCTAAAATGCTTAACAGGGAATTTGCATGGAAATGATAAATATTAATTTATCGTTAATTTTCTCTTATAATTTTAATTTAAATGTATAATTAGAATTGAATGATATTATAAATCTGGGAGTAAGTGTGTTTATATCTAAAGTAAAAGTAGAAAATTTTAGAAATTTAGAAAATTTTGAAATAAATTTAAATAAAGGGCTTAATGTAATATTTGGAGAAAATAATGTTGGGAAAACAAATTTTGTTACGTCATTAAGAATAGCTTTGAATTATTTTTTTGA
>ERZ779843.900-NODE-900-length-40088-cov-6.257363_pt1 | contig 40088 bp, 42 predicted proteins | sample MGYA00511560_ERZ779843 | MGnify/ENA primary metagenome ERZ779843 (study PRJEB29588, sample SAMEA2158062) | human gut metagenome | biome: human gut; feature: human-associated habitat; material: faeces | place: Denmark | collected 2008/2010 ... | reverse complement strand
ATAGAATTATATATATATATTTGTCGCACGATAATTGAGTAACCAATGAGAATATTTACCGAACAAGCATTAAAAGAATATGCAGAGAACCATCCCGATTCAAAGGTTGCTTTGCAAGAATGGACTACCATTGTGAAAAGAAGCAAGTGGACTTGCTTTGCCGATATTAAGAAAACGTTTAATAGCGTTGATAATGTGGGTAATCAGCACTATGTTTTTAACATCAAAGGTAACAACTATCGTTTGGTAGTAGTGATTAAATTCACCATTCAATTTGTGTATGTTCGCTTTATTGGTACTCATAAAGAATATGATAAAATAGATTGCGCTAATATTTAGGATTATGACAAAGATAGAAAATCAAGCCCAGTATGAATGGGCGGTGAAAAGAGTAGAGGAACTTCTTCCATTGGTGAAAGATGATACTCCGTTGAATGACCCCAATAGCATAGAATTGGAGCTTCTTTCTAATTTGGTTGCTGATTATTCCGAAGAACATTTTGCATTGGGAGAACCAACGCTTGTGGATGTTCTTAAACTTCGTATGTACGAAATGGGGCTTAATCAAAAATCACTTGCAAAGTTAGTTGGTGTCAGCCCGTCACGACTAAGTGATTATATATCCGGTAAATGTGAACCAACTTTGAAAGTTGCTCGTGAGATAAGCCGGAAGCTAAATATTGATGCCAATATAGTATTAGGGGTATAATGGAGGGGGATTTTCTTAATAAAATATGGGATTTCTTTTCAAATGAAAGAATCTCATTGACTCCGAAAATTACTATTCCTTTATTTCTCATCATAATAGTGTTTCTCTTTGTAGACTATTATGTTTTTTTTTATTATTATGCAAATAGTAAAAAGGTAGAATATCTATCAAAAATAGAGGAAGCAAAAGAAAAAAGTTCTTCTGATACTATAATTGTTTCTTATTTGGATGAAATGCTATATGATGCTGTAAATAGGAAAAATATATTTCAGCAATTTGCTATGCTGTTTGAGAATGAAGATGTGTCTCATACCCCTGATATTTCGGATAAAAATGATAATAGCGACTCTTTTGAAATAGAACGTATTTTTCCATTATGCGAAAGAAACCAGTTATGGCATACTGCAACTGCATCTTCGTTTTGGATACTTTGTTTAGTGCTTTTATCGATTATGCTACTTTATATACCTTTTTCATCCGGTGATAATAGATTGAATTCAATGTTTGGAATGATAATAGGAATAGGGGGGATTACTTTACTTATATGGGTGACCCAATGGCTATTTGGACTTATTCCTGTTATATTAGGAAGAGCATATATTAATTACATAGTACAACTTGCTGTAAACTTACTTCCAATTATTTTGTTTGCTATAAAAAGTAAAAAGAAATAAGTAGGGTCTACTAAAAAATTGTCATCATCATTATTGCACGATTCGGCATGAGGGTTTCAGCTCAGCTTCGAGCCAGCAGTTCTTGAAAAATCGCAGTAATTGAAGGCGTAGTTGAAAAAAGAGACAAAGAAGTCCCTGCAAGAACTTCTTCAAATTCTTGACAAAGAAACAGGCAGCAATCCATGTTTCGGCCGTTTCCGGTAATTTGGCGCGGATGTCGTTGGCCCGGTAAACGCGTTTGGCTGTACCGAACGATGCTTCCACTTCGTTGCGCTCTCCAGAAGCTTTACGCCTCAGTTCCGTTTCCACCGGATCCGGGTGCTTCTTGGGGCGTCCAAGGGGAGCACAATGACATGCAATACCCAAATGCTTGAGAAGTTTTCGGTTCTCCTTATTCAAATAGATTTTGTCTGCCTGAACTTCCCTGGGGTAGTAACCGAAGCGTTCTTTGTATGTCTGAATTTGAAGCAGAAGGTCAGAACTCTCGTTGTAGGCTTCCCAACTCAAATGGTCAATGTAGGTGAAACCGTCTACCACGCTCACACCTATCTTTGCGCCATATTCTGTTTTACGACCGGCCTTACCTCTGACGATGGGACGCACATGGGGCTGGAAGATACTAATGATACGTTTGAAACAGGAGCGGACATTGTTGTCAAACATGTACTTCTGCTGTTCATAAGCCTTGCGGATTGCAGACAGATTGCGTAAATCCTTTCTATTAAGACAGCTTAGAACAGCTGTGCTTAACTTTCCAATGAGGGTTATAAAGCGCTGAATATCTATGGATAAAAGGTGCAACAATAACTTTTTGGTATCGCGGATGAGTTTGGTGCCCTTGTGCTTCTGCTTAGTGTAGCGCACAAAGCATAAGCGGGCTTCACCGCGATGGGTCCTGGGACTTGCAACAGCTGCCTTTGCACTGAGTTTTTGGGTCAGACGGTCTATTACACGGCTGCAATCTTCCAGGATGTTGATGTCCGTAGGGTATCTCACTTCGGCATCGGTGCAGGTGGCATCAATCTTCATCTTGCCCTTGTGAGTTGTCTGCTGAAAACCTTCAGCATGGGAGTCTCCGGCAGAGTCATCCTCCTTATCTGAGGCTTTTGTTTCCTTCACTTGTTTCCGGTGCATGGAAAGCATGATGTCGTTAAAGAAATTCTCGTCGATACGTTTGCGCACGGTCACGAAAAGTTCCGGACTAAAGATTTGTTCCTCTTGGAAATACTTCAGTCCGACAAGATACTGCATGTAGGGATTTTCCTGTATGCTGAGAATCGTTCCTTCGTCACTGCTTCCAAGCATGTGCTTGATGATCAGTGCGCCGACAACCATGCGGGCCGGCTTGTTTCCGGCTCCCACTTTTTGATTCTTGAGTCGCTTGTTGTATTCAACCTCAATATAATCCCAGTCGAGAGAATCTGCTAGTTTCACCCATCGGTTGTCCTTACTAAGATTCTCCAAGGGATAACAGCCTGTACCGGAAAATAGATCGCTTATGTTGCTATATCGGGTCTGCATAGGATATGATTTAACACTCAAAATTACAAAATTCTTGTGAGACTGGAATGACAATCTAGATTTTAATTACTGATAATCAGAGTATTATTAATTATTTAGTCGTCCCTAAGTATATTAATAATTTTGCAGGCGTGATTCCATTTGGTTTCACGCCTTTTTATATCATTTTCCAACAATAGCTTAATTGTTGGTTTTCACTAACCTAATTATTTCCCCTTTAATTGCTTCCTCCTTGCTTTTATACCGTATTCACGACAATCAATCCATTGTCGTGAATGGGAAGCTTAAATATTTACTAATCATCTGCATTGGTGGTATTTTTACTTCCGTAAATTGAATTTCAAATTTAATAATTCATACGGTATGACAATCTTAGAACAAATCCTAGCAGGACTACAACAGAAATTTACTGGGGTGGACACTGCTATCTTAACCCGAATTGCCACTAAAAAGGCAGAGGGTGTAACGGACGAGACAAAGGTAAACTCCATTGTTGAGGGTATCGGTTTTTCGGACGTGTTAAATTCCTATGGTGATTTCCGTGCCGGGGATGCTTCAAAAACAGCAGTGACCAACTATGAGAAAAGGCATAACCTTAAAGACGGTAAGCCAGTCGAAACTACCACAACTACCACACAGCAGCAAGCTACGGAACAGCAACCGGATATGGCTAAAATCATTGCCGATGCGGTGAGTGCAGCCGTAAAACCACTTTCCGATAAGCTTGCTCAATTTGAGACAGAAAAGTCGCAAGCTACCCGGCAGGAGCAAATTCTTGCCAAGGCTAAGGAGTATGGTATTCCCGAAACAATTGCTAAGCGTTATGCAATTCCTGATGATGCGGACTTAGATGCTTATTTCAAAGACGTAAAACAGGAATTTGCCAATATCGGCTTTAGCAGTGTAACCCCTCCCGAATCAGCTGAAGCGAAGATTGAAAAAGAAGCTGAATCTATCGCCAAGATGATTGACGAGGGAACAAAAACTATTGTTGAACAAAACAAAAATTAATTATGTCAGCAGGATTTAAGTATGATTTGGTTCCGCCCTTTGAGCAAGAGGAACGTTACGACGTCCAGACCGGTATTCGTAGACGCGGTCCGTTCAAGCTTGATACACAGAACCTTATAGTGGGAAGTTTCCTTCCCGGATTTACACCGATTTATGCAGACTTGAAAAACAAGTTTGCTTATGCGGTAATCAATGTGGAAGTTGTAGAAGAGTATACTTCCGGTACAAGTATCAAAATAGCCAAGAATTCTTTGGCTTATGTAGGCATGTTCATTGGTAATGGTACTAAAGGCGCAGAAGTGACGGCTATTGACAAGTCTAATGCCAATTACGACGTATTGACTATCAAGGCTGCTTTCGGTGAAAATATCGCCAAAGATGCGGTTCTCTTCCAAGCAACCGCAGTCGACGGGCTGAAACAAAAGTATGTTTCAAACTCCGCTTTGTATGAAAGAACAAAGGTGGAAGATGGTATCGTGTTAGTTGCGCTGCTCCGTACAGCCGCAGAGATTGAACCTTCAAAATTGGTTATGCCGTTTTCCGAGAACGATAAAGCCAATATGAAGGGATGGTTTGAATTTAACGAGTAAGGAGGTAGGATATGTTTTTAACGATTCAAACATTATTCGATGATGCGAACATTGTATCCGCTATCATCAGACGTGTGAACCAAACGCGTAAAGATACAATCTATTGGCAGCAGTATCTTACTTTCCGCAGAGTAACTACTCGTCTGTTCAAAGACTACATCGGCTCTGTAACTGGAGTGATGGCCGGTTCTATCAACTCACGTTTCGGTGAAAAGCCCATCCGTGAACGTAAAAATATCGGTTCTGGATATGGTGAAATAGCCTATCTGGGCGATGCATATCAAATGTCTATTGACCGTCTATCTGAATTGCAAGATTTGATTGACAAGTTCAATCAAGCCAAACCGGCAGACCAAAATACAGCATTGGAAGAAATAGTAAACTTCCTGGCAGATGACTACCGTCAGATTACTCTTGCAGCTCACAAGCGTATGGATATTATTGTCGGTGCATTGTTGATGACTGGTGAAGCCACCGTTTACAATAAGGATGCTGCAATAACTTCCGGTCAGACCAACAATAAGCTGCTGGAAATTACCCTTCCATTCAATTTTGTTAAGCCTACAGCTGGAGATATAATTGTTGATGGCAAGAATATGTTCATCTCTTATTTAAGAGAGAAACTACATTCCCTAGCTCCAGACTTTGGCGCTTATGCCAAGATGATTATGACACGTACAACCTTCAACAAGAATGTACTTGGCTCTTCTGAATTTGGCGAACAGTACAAGATGATTCTCGGCACTAACGAAATGAAATTAAGTACCGGTTTGATTTCTTCTTCGTTGGCTTCTGAAGTTTTTACTGGTATCGGTCTGCCACGTATCGAAATCAAAGAGGATTACGTGAAAGACCAGACAGGAAAAAATGTGCAGATTTATGCAGACAACCGTATCACCTTGCTTAACGGTGATGAAGTAGGTTATATGCGCCATCATACCCCGTATGAAGCGACAGATCCAGTATCAGGGCGTACTTATGTTCCATCAGAGGGGCAGATGCTTATATCCAACTACCGTGACAAAAACGGTCGTTATATGGAATATACGGCAGAATGGATTCCACAAATTACCAATCCGGATTTGATCACCAATTTCGATTTGAGCGAAATTGCATCAATCCAATCAGCATAAGGAGGAGGATATGAAAGTAAAGGTTATATCTGTTTTCCGTGATAAGTTTACTGGTAAGTATTACAATCCCGGAGAGGTGATTGAAATTTCCGAAGAATCCCGTGTATTGGATATAGAAAACCGCAAACTTGGCGAACGGGTTGAAGTGAAAGTTTCTGAAGAAAAGAAGGAGATCAAAATATCCCTCTTTGAAAAGGAATTTGAGAAAAAGATTTTGGTTGATGCTCTGAAATCTATCGGTGTTCAAGCAGCCGGGAACATGAAAGAAGAGACTCTTTTGGGTAAGGTTGCAGAGTTGGATGAAGAAACGACTTCCAAACTGAAAGAAGTGTTAGATATTAAATAAAAAGGGTAGTACTCCTACCCTTCCATTATGTAACTTATAATTCAATAAAGAAATGAAGAATTTTATTTTTGCCATATGTGGCTTTTTAATGATGTCTTTGGTCTCCTTGAGCGTACAGGCATCAAGCGTCGAATCTTTCGAGTGTGAATACGTAGCCCCATCGGTTGATGTTGGTTTGTCACCTATTCAGTTTTTCACCTTAGAAGCTGCTCCGACTGATTGCGTTGTATTGTCAGTTCCACAACCAATCTTTATGATTACAGATAGTCCGGCGATGCAACCAGCGACTATTACGGCAATGCAAGGAAAACAAATTTCAGTTCCTAAGTGTCCGTTCCGATATATCTACAAATCGAAGTATTGTACGCATTATAGCTACACTGCATACAGCAGACTGATTATACCATAATTAAAATGACAGTGAATGACTACATACAGCAAAGATTTCAGTCTTTCAGTATTCACTTATCAGAAACTGATCTTTTGGATATGTGTCTGAACGCGAAGATTAGCGGAGAGGATGAAATGAATAAGGAATCCTACAATATCGTTTCTGTGGCAATTGCGAAGTTCATCCCCTCTCTCCTACTCCGTGCCACTTCAATCAGCGAAAACGGCTTCTCTATGTCTTGGAACATTCAGGGTATTAAGGACTACTATTCATTTCTGTGTAAACAGTACGGATTGAAAGACGAATTAAGTAACAAGCCTAAATGTACTTTCTTATGATATTTGCTCCACACATATTGCAGATAAAGGTTATCACCCCAATGGATAAGGATGAGTTCGGCAGACCCATTCCTGGAACAGGCGGTGAAAGCTGGCAGGATGTATGTAGGTGTCGCTGTGACGATAACACTACCAAAGAGTTTAAGTCAGAAAACGGCTCTGTGTATCGCCCGAATTACCATGTAGTGTGTGAGAAGAGAATCACTGTTAAGGCTGGTGTCGAAGTGCGCTGTATGGACAGTGAGAACGTGAGAGGTCAAGGTGAGGTTTACACGGTTAAGAGTACAAACCACTTTAACTATTCGGAACTATGGATGTAGATTTCGATTTTTCCGATGTCGACTCCTTTTTCAATGAAGGAGAATGGGAAGTCGAAAAGAAGATGATTGATGTGGGTGATGAAGCTGTGAAACATGCAGAGGAACACGGCAATTATAAAGACCATACATTGACTCTAAGAACGTCCAATGATTACGATGTTGATAAAGACGGTCTGACACTGAAAAATGAAGCGGAATACGCTTCATTCGTGGAATCTAAAGGATTTGATGTTTTGAGTAGTGCCGCTTTATACGCGGAGAAACGATTAAAAGAAGAATTTGAACGATGATAGTGACTACCGACATAGCAAATATTCTTTACCGAGATTGCAAGTCTTTCGAAATCGACATTGTTCCCAGCGGTGAAACGCTGATGGATGAATTGAAGTCAGAAAGAATTGTCATCCACACCAAGAAACAACAACCGGGGAAGTATTGGAAGAAATCTTTCGCGGAAGTGAATCTTTGTGTACCTGATTTAAGCGAGAATGAAGCGAATACTATCCGTTTGAATGAACTCGAAAGAGAGACCAACAAACTGTTTAATGGTGTGGTAAGCTCCTATAATGGTACAACCTATCGTTATTCAATTGAATCTATCAGTATAGAAGCGGATACAGCTTTAAAGTGTCATTATGTGAATGTGAGAATTTTATTTGAAGTATTAAATGTAAAACTATAAAATTATGATTTCAGCAGTAGGAATTAAAAGAATCTTGTTTGCCGACATTGATAAGGTAACGGCAGACATTACCCCCGAAATCGCAAAGACTTTGATTCAAGCCGCTATTAAGGCGAAAGATGAGGTTTTGAACGTGCATGGGGAAACTTGGCAGATTGAAGAAACGGAAGCATCTGTCACTGGACATAAAAATCAGTTAACAGGAAAAAATTACCGTTACGATGATGTGCCGGGAGAAGTCTCCCCTTCTTTCTCTATCGGACAGTATGACTGGAAGACAAAGAAAGCGTTCATGGGTGGCGATGTTATTCAGGCAACATCTGAAGATGTCGGATGGAAGCGTGCCTTGGACAAAGTTATCGTCAACAAAGCATTGTTTTGTCTGACTGATGATGATGTATGGTTTATTTTCCCGAAATGCCGTATCATTTCCCGTGAAGCTAATACGGACAAAGCAATTGCCATTGCAGTACGCGGAATGGTTCAGGAACCGGGAATCGAAGGAGTTTCTTCTGAATACAATTACGAAGAAGAAGCTATCAAAGCCTTGATACCAGTGGCGTAACATTTTAAGGTAAAACGATTGTAAACAGCAAGGGTGAGGTGGTGGTATTCGCTTCACCCTTGTTTCAATTTAGAATAATGAATCAAGCAGCAAAAATAGTTTCTGATGCCCTTTTAGGGCTGGATTTTAAGAATGTCGAAATAGGTGGAGTTGTTTATACAATCAAGCCGCCCACAATCAAAGTTATTTGTAGTGCTATTCATCATTTTTCCAATATTGGGATGACAGGTGACAACATCATGGAAGCTATCAAGAAACTTCCCGGAGCCACAGATGATATGCTGAAAGGTATCTCCTGTTTTATTTGTGGTAATGAGAATATGGCTAAGGCTTTGGAAAACGGAACCTTTGATGAAATCAAAGAAGTTTTGGAAATATGTTTCTCTATGATGGATATATCGGCTTTTCAGTGTGTCAGCTTGATGAAGAACGTGTCGATGCTGGCAGCAAGACCGAAACAGTAGGAAACGCAACGTTCTTCGGGCAAATAGCCCATTTGGTTGACACTCTCCATTTAAGCTATACGGAAGTGTTTGAAGTCATTCCATATAGAAACCTTTTAATGATGCAACGAGATAAACTCCATGCAATTTATGGCGGTCAAAAAGTAAAAAAAATCAGTGGTAAAGAATTAGCGAATCGTAGAAAAAAGAAATAAGTATGGCAAAGTTATATTTCAAAGTCGCAAGTGATTGGGAAGAAGTCGTAAGACTCCGTAGTGAAATAGCTAAATTAAAGCAGGAGTTGAAAAATGTGGATGGAACACAATCCCCTGCTACCTTCAAAACTCTAAATACCCAACTTGCTGTATCCAATCAAAAGTTGGATGAACTGGTGACTAATGCTGCTAAAGCCGGAGCTGAAATGGAAATGGGATTTAAAAAGAAAATTTTTGATGCCTCTCAATCTGTTAACGGATTCACAGAAAAGATTATTACTCAAAAGACAGTAGTTAAAGATATTGAAGCTGATGTAAAGCGTCTAGGAGAATCATATCGCATAGCACTAAAGCGTAACCCTCTATCTGCAACTGGTAAGCTGGAAGAATACAATGCTGCTCGCAAAGCCTTAGATGAAGAAAAGGCAGCTTTGTTCGGACTTACCCAGCAACAAGCTGAAGCTCGTCTTTCTGTGAAAAAGCTCCGTGACGAATACGCCCTTTACAACGATAATGCCAAAGAGGTTGTAGAAAAAAACAATGGCATTGCAATTTCTTGGAAGAAAGCATTGGCGGTTATTGGTGGTGCTGGAGTATTAAAGGCATTAGGTTCTGAAATAATTCGTGTTCGTGGCGAATTTCAATCCATGCAGACCGCTATTGAGACTATGGTTGGAAAGGATATGGCAGGGCAACTGATTCCGCAAATCAAGGAGCTGGCTAAGATTTCTCCACTTACTATGTCAGATATGGTTGGAGCAGAAAAGATGATGCTTGGATTTAACATACAAGCAGAAGACACTATCAAATACTTGAAAGCCATTAGTGATATTTCTATGGGGGAATCCAGTAAGTTCAATTCGCTAACTTTGGCATTTTCACAGATGTCAGCAGCGGGTAAACTTATGGGGCAGGATTTGAATCAAATGATAAACGCTGGATTCAACCCGTTACAGATTATCTCCGAAAAGACTGGAAAATCTATCGCAACTTTGAAAGATGAAATGTCCAAAGGTGCTGTTTCCGCTGAAATGGTTCAACAGGCATTCATTGATGCAACTTCCGCAGGTGGTAAGTTCTATAATATGTCTGAGAATGCTTCAAAGACTATCAATGGTCAGTTGTCTATGATGCAGGATGCTTTGGATTCCGTGTTTAACGAATTGGGAACAAAGTCGGAAAGTGTTATCATGGACGGTATTCAAATGACAACTTCGTTGATTCAGAATTATGAAACAGTAGGTAAGGTCTTGGCTGGATTAGTGGTTACTTATGGTACATACCGGACCGCAGTGATGCTTGTTACTGCTGCCGAAAGCAAACATACACTTGTGGAAATTGGACTTACTAACGCCCGCATATTAGCACGAAAAGCACAACTAGCTTTGAATGCAGTCATGTTAACCAATCCTTATGTGGCATTAGCTACAGTAGTTGTTGGGTTGGGTGTAGCAATGTGGGCCTTACATGATTCTACTACAGCAACAGAAAGAGCGGAAAAACAATTAAATAACACAATAGACATCCAAAAGCAACAATTAGATGAACTTAAAGGAAAAGTTAATTCATTAGTTTCTATTATTAAAAATGAAAGTGCTAGTCAATTTGATAAGATAAGGGCTTATAAGCAATTACAATCTCTTATGCCAACCGTTTTCTCAAATATGGATATTGAGAAATTGAAATTATTAGACATACTCTCTGTAAATAAGCAAATCTCTGAAGAAATTAATAGACGTGAGCGTATAGGTGCAAAAACAAGGCTTGTGATGGCTCAAAACAAGGTTAATAATATAAATGCCTTGATTGCTGAAGATTCTAAAAGAGGTACATATTACGGGCAATATGAGTCACAGCTATCAGAAGCTAAAGCTGAACAAGAAGTTGCTCAAAAATATGTAGATGACCTGTTGAAAATCCAGTCAGAAGCCAATAAAAAGAAAAAGCAAGAGGATGAAAAGGAGGAAATACGAAATAAAGAGTATTGGGAGCACAAGAAAAAACAAGCAGAGGACGCTCGTAATGCCTTGGATGTTTCTAAAAAGAATTCAGAAGAATGGAATAAATATACCAAACAAATACAAGAAGCACAAAAGCAAATAGATAAGTATTCGGATTCAAAATCAGGAAAAGAGGCTGACAAGCAAAAAAAAGACCAACAAAAATCAGCCGAAGAGCTTCTGTCTCTCCGTCGCCAAAATCAACAGGCGGAAATAGATCTTATGAAGGAAGGCACAGAGAAAAAGCTAAAACAGATTGACCTTGACTATCAAAAAGAACTTGACGCCATCAAGAAACAAGAAAAAGATTTGAGTGAAAGACAGGGTGGAAAGTTGACTTCGGAGCAGTCTATTGAAATTTCCGCTCGTTATACCAATGCTGAAAATAAAAGAGAGAAAGATATAGCCGATGTAAGTAAGGAATTAAATTCCATACTAGATAAATATCGTGATTATTCAGCTCAACGCATAGCTATAGAGAAGCAGTATCAAGACGATGAAAAGAAACTTAGGGACGGATTAGCAAAAGCTAAAAGCGATTCTGAAAAGAAACAATATGAAGATGCCCTAAAAGAACTAGAAAAACAGCGTAAGAAAACTATAGATTCTATTTCAAAAAGCGAAATCGAAGATTCTGGCGTTTGGAAAATGTTAATGGGAGATGTTGATGCATTACCTACAGATATGCTTGAACAATTATTATCTGATGCTGAACAACTTGTCAAGACTACAAACTTGTCGGCTACAGATATGAAAGCTATGATGGATACCATAAATAATGCTCGCCAAAACCTTATAGCTCGCAACCCTTTCAAGACATTGAAAGAAGAATATGAAAAGTATCAGAAAGCAATAAAGAAAGGGGATAAACAGGGAGCCTTTACTTCATGGAGTAATGTGGAACAAGCTAGCGAATCTATAAAGAGTAATATTTCAACATTAGGGTCCTCTCTATCTTCTCTTGGAACTACTTTTTCCGATGAACTGGGAGAAGGCATCCAAAAAGCGGTAGATATTATAAATGACGGCATCACAGCATTTGAAGTATTCGGCAAAACTGGTGAAAAGTCTGCCGGTGACACAGTGAAAGGCATTAGCGGAATTGTTGGGATCATAACTACATTAGTGGGTACTGTAATGAATGCCTTTGATTCTACAAAAGCAGAACAAGAAAGAAATATTGAATATCAACGTAGACAGGAAGGATATTGGGATTCTATAAATTATCAAGTAGAACGTTATCTGGAGTTGCTCAAAGAAGCCGCAGGAAATGATTATTTTGCAACAGCTACCCAATCATTAACAACACTTGAAAAAGCCAGAGAGAAGGCATACAGGGACATAGTTAAATCTATGCCTGTTGGTGATGTTGATGCTGTAACATTTGGGCTTGCTCAACTTTTTAAAAGTGGTAAGTTTGCTGGCAAAATGACTGAATATGCCTTCGGAGGTCCGCAAGCTAAAGAAATATTTGATTTCATACAAGCTAATGGAGGATATGATCTACAAAACAAACTCATATCAGAGGAAGCGATTTGGGCGATGAAAAGCAATGCCGACATCTGGTCTAAGTTACCGGAATGGATGCAACAAGCTATTGACAAATTTGTAGAGCTCAACGACCAGACTAAGGAGCTAGAAGAGACTTTAAATGAGGATTTATTTCAAACGACTTCACAAGGTCTCGAAGAAGCAATACTGGAAGGATTAAAAGGAGGAAAAAGAGGAATCGCAGATTTTGGAGAAGATTTTGAAGAGATAATGCGCAACGCCTTATTACAATCGTTCGTTATAGACCAACTAAGAGGTAAAGCACAAGAGTTTTATAAAAAATATACCCTTTTGGCTGATAGTGACGAAAACGGAAAACTTGATTTAACAGCAGAAGAGATAAGCGATCTTAGAAAAGATTGGAATGATATTATAAAAGCTGCTACAGAAGAAGCAAAGAATATTGATGCCATTGTTGGTGGTTCTTCCTCTTCATCCCAAGAAGCTTCAAAGAAAGGCTTTGCCACTGCGTCACAGGATTCAATCGACGAGCTTAACGGGCGTTTCACCGCCTTGCAAATAGCCGGAGAAGAAATTAAGAATCAAAGTATAACTCAATCCCAATCATTAAATATTCTAACGATGAAAGCGGATACACTTATTTCCATAAATACGGAAACGAGAAATATAGCCGATGACACACGTGATTTGATAGCAAGTTCATATCTCGAACTTGTTCAAATCTCCGAAAATACCGGAGCAATAATAAAACCCATCCAGCAAATGCAGAAGGATATGGCGGAAGTTAAAAACAATACCAAAGGATTATCAACAAAATAAATGGTTATGGCATATTTATTAATAAATGGTAGAGATGCTTACAAGACTTGGGGTGTAAGAATGGGAGATAAATTCCTTGATGTGCTTGGTGCATCATTACCTATGAAAGAATTTATTGAAAATAAATCCCGATTAGAACATGGAAAACGTGTAATAATTAATAATCCCAAAATTGATGAACGGGAAATAACGCTCTCTTTTACCATAGAAGGCAATTCTAAATCTGATTATCAAGCAAAAAAAAGGCTTTTTTTGAAGAATTATACAAAGGTGTGATTGATATTCAGATTTCAGCTAACAGCAGTGACATTTATCACTTGATTTATTTAGGTAAAAGTATCACCTATGCGCAGAGTTTAGACAGAACTTTTGGTAAATGCTCAATGAAGTTTTGTGAACCAAACCCGAGTTTAAGGACCTAATTTACGACATTGATTTCATTGTCGTATATGCGAGTGCCCAAAATTGGGTACTCTTTCTTTTATCTCCGAACTTTGGTGTGTTATGGAATCAGTAGACATCAAAGACATATCCGGCAACATTCGCTTTTCGACTCCTATCAATGAGGGTTCGAAAAGACACTTCCTTTTGATGCAGGAAGATTATATCACTTTGCTATTTAGCCTTTTCAATCCGGTTTATTTCAAACTAGGTGACTACGTAGACAATGAGTTGGGAATATTCGAGCTTGTAGACTTGTATAAGCCTACCTACAATACAACGACAGGTGCATACGACTACGAACTCCGCCTTGATGCTTATTACTGGAAATGGAAGAACAAGAAGTTTTTCTATACACCGGAAACCACCGGACGCGAAGCCGCATGGAATCTCACCGCTACCCTTGACACGCATTTGAAAGTCTTTTTGGATAACCTGAAAGCACTCGGTTATAAGTTTAGAGAAGAAGAGTTTATATACGAGATTGACAGTACAGTAGATAACACTTCCAAGCTCGTTTCCTACGATAACGTGAATCTGATCGACGCTCTCACACAGATGGCGGAGACTTGGGAGTGTGAATGGTGGATAGAAAATCATAAGATTTGCTTCGGACGTTGCGAATACAGTTCTCCGGTTGATTTCAAAGCCGGTGACTTGACAGACACAGAAAATGTGAATGTCAACAGCATGACACGCAGCGACAGCCAGACCACTTATGCGACCCGTATCTACGCTTTCGGTTCCACCCGCAACATTCCTTCCAGCTACCGGAAAGAATTGATATTCGACGTTAAAGAAGTTGATGGACGTAATATATCCGATACGTCAAGACCGCTCAAAATAAACTACTTTCCGTCACGAGTTACGTATAAGGAAGACTATACCGCTAGTAGCAACGAAGGCAGCGGACCTTTTACTCCCTCTTATACAGAATGGACGCTTGATAAGGCTTTAGCTTCATCAGCCAAGGGTGGTTCTTATAAAGTTGTTTCGGGAGGAATTTCAATCAATATATCAACAGCCGTTCCGCAAATAGGGAACCGTGCTTTTCTACCGGCAGGAGATTATATATTGAAGGCGTCATATATATATAATGTTTCCGGGGAATCAAAAGAGGTGATTATTGGAAATCAGACCGTTTCATTAGCCCAAAATCAACAATATGAGATTGTGTCTAAAATACAGGTTTCCGACACGTTGGTTATCGACAAAAACAGTTCTGATTTAAAAGTAAGGGTATACGTTCACGTACCAGCTCCAGCTTCTTCCGAGCTGTTATCGACTTTCCAGGCGTATGTAACATACGATATTAACGTGTATGGCGGTTCTTCTGCAACGACTTCCGTAACATTCCTTTCCGGTGCAAATGCCGGACAGACTTTTGCTGCTGTTTACAATCCCGACCTTTTAACCGGTGACGCAGCAAACATTATCCAGTTACTGGAAGGTGTAACCGCCTCTTTAGGTAATCGGTACACCATTAACAACATCATAAGCGGTAAAGTTCCTGATAACTACTTTAGTAAGGATGACAAGGAAATGACCCTTAACGGAGTTGTTCAGAAACGCCTTATGCTCCCGGAGGGCATTTCTTATGTAGATGCTTATAAATACAACCCGACTGGTGAACGTATCAACATCGGAGATGAACGCTATAATGATCCGGATAACGTGGAAATGCCGGAAGAGGAGGCAATCGAAGAGATCGTTATATTTGAGGATGAATATCCCCAATACAAGGGCACAATATCCAGTGTAAGCCACGAAGACAAGGTAGATGATAACGATAAGGAATATCCGATCTACAAATTCAAAGATACGGGACTGAAGAACTTTACAGAAGATTTCAGGCTGGATGGTGAGGAACTTCACATGATATTCCAGACTGGTAAGCTTGCCGGGATGGACTTTGCTATCAACATTGTAGAAAGCGATAGCACTGGAACAACCTTTGAAATTGTCCGCAATGAGGATTACGGTCGCTTTCTTCCGGATGATGTTCTTTATCCGGAAGCTTCTAATACTTATATCCTTTACGGTTTTGATACCGCGTACATCTCCGAGCAGATGTTGCCGGATGCAGAGCAGAATCTACTCAAAAAAGCAAAGGAGTACGTAAAGAAATCCATGATTGACCCGTCCACCTACGATTGTGAGATGGATGCTGATTTCATCTACAATAAAGGTAATATCCGTACATACGAAGTCGGTGATAAGGTCAACCTGATAAATAAGGCGTTTTTCCCCGAAGGCAGGCTATCAAGAATAATCGGCTTCGAGTGGCCGCTGGATATTCCTTACGATCATCCGATTTATACAGTCGGTGAGACGGCTTCATATTCCCGTATCGGTGAGATAGAGAGCAAGCTTGATTCCCTCACTTACAAGGGGCAAACCTATTCCGGTTCTACTGTTGGAGGCGGTGGAGCGAGTGTGTATGTTATTGGGGTTAATGACAAGACAATCCCGTCTGACAGAAACGTGTTCTCCGCAAAGAGAGTGCTTGCCACTTTCCTGAATAAAACCCAGGAAGAAACAATGGAGTTTCTTATCAAGTTGCTAGGTGGTGTTATTACCGACAATATAGAATCCCAGAACTTTATTTCCGGTGCACTTGGTTCAGGATTCCTCATCAAACATGATCCGAAGACCGGACGGTCATACATAGAGGTTGATGAGCTGTATGTAAGACTGAAAGCAATATTTGAGTCTTTAACAATCAAGGAGCTTCGATCAGTTGGCGGTGAAGTTCTCCTGACATTGGCTAGTATCGAATGCACCAAAGTGGAAAAGATTTCAGAAGCGCTTCTTTATGATGCAAACGGCTTTCGCCTTTATGATGTTGATGGGAAAGCATTATTATCATCTATAGCAACTGGAGGCGTCTACCGCTGTTATTTTACGGCTGATGACGGTGGGAAAGCCATTATCAACCAATTCGCAGCCGGAGACATGGCGCAATGCAAGCAGTTCAACATTAAAGAAGGGATTTATGAAAATGTATCCAACCGTTATTACTGGCGTTATGTTCTGGCTGTAGGCGAAAATTATATTGATTTATCTGTAGATGATTGTGCTGAAGGTAGTGATATTCCGCAAGCGGGTGATAAGATAATCCAACTGGGAAACCGTACAGACCCGGCACGTCAAAATGCGATACTTCTGTCCGCCTACGGACTTACTGCTCCTACCATACAGATGTTGCAGAGAATAGATTCTTACTCTTTGGATGGAAAGGCGGTGAAAGAAGAAGGATTCGACCAGGAGACACAACAGTTCTATTCGAATACATACGGACGCAGTTATACAGGCACACGGGATAAAAGCTCATTTATTCAGTTTGACCCTGTAACCGGTTTGAAAATACACGGTGCCGAAATAGATGTATCTACCGATAATTTCACGATAAAAGACCGGGATGGGAATCAAATAGCCGTCTTTGAAATAGGAGAAGATGGAAAGCCACGACTTAAAGCTGATAATATAAATGCAGATGAACTATTATCAAACGGTGAAAAATGGGCACTCAAGAAAGACGGCAGCGGATTCCTTGCATCAAAGAATCTTTTCTGGGATGAACTTGGGAATCTTAACCTGCTGGCGTCTTTGTCTCTACCTTATAAGATGTTTCAAATAAATACGGATTCAACTCCGACACCTATGGATTTATCGGAGGGGAGATACTTTGTAGCACGTTATGGAAATATATATAGCGATCAAATCATAGAGCTTCCCATTCCCAGCCCGGAATATAATGGTTCAGAAATTAGAATTTATTCCGGGTTTATGACAACAAGGTCTTCCAGAAGCTCCTTTGATCTAACAATAAAAGAAGACGGTATATTCTTTTACCCCGGATATATTCCAGTAGCAGGCTCTCCAATACAAATATCAAAAGTACGTGTTTCAGATAAAGAAATTGTTTTGAGATGTATTTCATTTGGAGATTTCAGTTTCTGGTATATACAAAACTACAAAGATTTTGCAAATGAGGATTTTAATCCATCAGAATAAAAAATATAAACTATGGCAGAAGAAAAATACATATTTACAGTAACGGGCGATCATGCTAATGAAATATTGATTTGCCCTGTCCCCGTGGGCGGAATATTTATAACCAAGTTGACTGACAACCCTGCCGTCCGTTATCCGGGCACAACTTGGGAGAAGTTGGAGGGTCGTTTCCTTTACGGTACCTCCGAGCAGGAGGAAAGTGGTGCAACCGGTGGCAGCTCTTCGGTTGTGCTAAGCGTTGAGAATATGCCTGCCCACACTCATGCACTTACTGCGAAAACAGATGAATCCGGTTCCCATACCCATACATCAGGTAATCACCGTCATCAGGTAGACAGCCATAGCCATACACAGTCGACACACTCGCATAGTGTTAAGATGTCGGATAGAAATGACAATGGTAATCCAGACTACCTGTTTGGGCATAATGGCGGTAATTACGGTATGGATTCGGCAGCATCTGGAAATGGCTGGGGGCGATCAGGTGCAGCAGGAGGTGAAAGTACTGGTAGCGCTGCTCCTTATACCAGCTATACAAATCCAACCACGTCTGAAAACGGAACCCATTCTCACGGATTAAGCGGGACCCTTGCTGAAACTGGAGAAGGACAGGAATTCAGCATCCTTCCTCCATATATCAAGGTCCATATCTGGGAAAGAAAATCGTAATATTTAAAATAAAAAAATATGGAAAAGTATATTTATTTAGACAGGGAAAACGCAAAGAAAGGTATAGCTCTTGTTTTTGCAGTCAAAGATCATCCAATAAAGGATTATCCAGCATATTTTGAGGGTAAGGCGATGGAGTTTGTTGGAGAAGACCTTCCGCATTATATCACCTACGTACAAGACGGAGATAAGGAGTATGTACGTGAAGCCACACGAATAGAACTGTATGAAAGAGGAGTAATATCCCTTCCCGCAAATGAAACTGTTTCGGATGGCGCTATCGTAAAGAAAACACGTGAGCAGCTTGTAGCCGATGGTGTAATAACCTTGGAATCGGAGTTGTCTAAAGCCCGGTTCGATCGAAAACGCCAATTAGAGGCGGTAGATTTGTACGATAAAGCGGTACTGCGCGGTGATGTTCAAGAAACAGAAATGCAAAAAAGCATCCGGGATGCCTATCGTAATGACTGGCTTACTATCACTGACCGATATACGGATATTAGTATTCCCATTGAAAGCATGTATCCACTGATGCCTGATTTTATCGCTTACTTCTATTCTTAAATTTATGAACTATAAACAGATAAAGCTATGATTCTACTAGTATTAATGTCGTTCATTCTCATTGCCGGCTATGTCTTTGCAATGATAAAGAAGATGAAGGAAATTCCTTACTCTATCAGTGACACCTACTATGCCCTGACGCATAAGTTCTGGTTCGGTTTGTGCATGATTGGCTCCGGTGCATTGCTTCTTCCGGCAGCATCTGAAGCAAGTACGGAAAACAGCCCGTTTCTTGTATTCCTTTCGGTTATCGGGATGATTGTATTAGGTGTGTCTCCCAATTTCAAAGGAAGCCAGAAAACCGCCCATTGTATCGGTGCCGCCATGTCTTTAATCTTCTCCCAGATATGGGTAGGTTGCAATAGTTGGTATTGGTTACTGTTATGGGCTGGATTCATCGCTTACATGGTTATCTCAATGAAGAAGCATTGGACAGGCAATTTCATCTCTGACTTTATAAAGAGAAAGCCGATGTTCTGGATAGAGGTAATTTCGTTGTTAACCGTTTATCTAACCTGTTTGGTGTAATATGGAACAAATCAGTCAGATAATAACAATGGTAGGCGGTATAGTAGCAACTATCCTGCTTCCCCTCATTGGAGCCTTCCAGTTCTACGATTCAAAGAAGAGAAAAGAAGCCGCTGCCGCTAAGAAGGCGGAGGCGGAGAATATCACCCAGTATGCGGCCGAGTGGAAGAAATGCTACGAGGAAGAGCGTAAGGTGGAAGAAGAACTGAACAGAAAGATAGACCAGCTTTACAAGGAGAAAGAACAGGATCGTGAACGCATACGTGATTTACAGTCCAAGAATGTAAAACTCGAACTTGAGAATCAGGCGTTGAATTTCAAGAAATGCGAAGTAAGAGGGTGCAAGGAGCGTAAGCCGCCCAGTGATTATTAAAACAATAACTATATGAGTTGGATAAATGAAAGCAACCGCATGAAGCACCTGCTCTACGGCATCCCGGCAGGTGCATTGCTTACCATCCTGTTTGCGGCGGGACTGGCTGCCGGCATGGAGTTCAAGGACCGTTCATACGGCAATAAATGGGATTGGCTCGATATTGCCGCTACGTTGATAGGCGGGCTTATCGGACAAGCGATTCAAATCGGAATATTAACATTGATATTATAGGAGGAAATAAACATGAGTTTACCAAGAGGTTTGAGAAACAATAATCCGGGAAATATCCGGATCACAAAGGATAAATGGCAGGGATTGAGAGATAAACAAGAGGACAAATCGTTCTTCCAGTTTACGGAAATGAAATGGGGTTACCGTGCCCTTATCCGAACCTTGCAAAACTACCGTAAAAGACACGGCTGTCAGACGGTGGCAGATTTTATCCACCGGTGGGCACCGGAGAACGAAAACAATACAGCCGGATATATCAGCCGTGTATGTAGCGAAATGCAAGTCCCGAACACATACGTTCCGGACATCAACGACAAAGCAACCATGTGCGCTTTTGCTGCCGCCATCTCACGTGTTGAGAATGGAGTTCCGGCTGTTATGGCTGACATAGAAGCCGGGTGGGATTTATTATAAACTTTAATCAATAGGAGGAACAATCATGGCAACAATAAATTTGGAGTTCAAAAAGAACAGTAGCGTATGGTATGCGGAATTTCAGGTAAATTCCGATTTCAACATCCATTTGGAACGCGACAACTACGGTCGGGTAAGTATCCTTCAACGGACGACAAGTGAGGGTAATTTTGAGCCCGTAGTTTTGCCCGGAAGTCTTGCGTACAATGCAGGGACGACTATAGACTGTGATTTTTCGGCATTAGTCTATCCAAAGACAATTCGTGTTGAAAGTGACAGTGAAGTGTTAAGTGGAACAGTAACCGAATCCGGCAATGATGCTTAACAGGGTGTCTTTAAATGTAGTGGGGCTTAACCGGATCGGATTAAACCGGATCGGTTCGCCCTCCCGTGGCTCTTCTTCCGGTTCCGACCGTTCTTACATCGACCCAGAAGTCTTAGCCTCCCTGAAAGCCGTCTGCATCTGCTACGGTAAAAGCAACGACGATCCGGACAGGGCTATTATCAAGAACTTGGTGGACCCTGACAATCCGTTTGTGATTAGTAATGCGGCTTACACCGAAGGAAGTGGCTACGCAGATAAAGGTAGTCCTTACTATGGCGCATTCGTCACCGACGGAATCGACGACCTGATTACTTCCACCAAGACCGTACAGGAGATGGGTATTACTGATGAGGTTACTGTTGTTAGTATGATTCATCAGATAGATAAACCTAGTAACTTTATTACTACAAATAATATTAGAACTTCTGGAAGTGTTGTAGGTAGAAATGCAATTAGTCTAACAGATAAGACTGGAATATACGGATGGTATAAAGACAATATTCAAGGTTTTACTATTAATGTAATAAATAATATATTAGGAGATAAAGCAGATTATACTGCCTCTGCCTCTAGTAATACTAATTTGTCCTCAAAATTTAGTGTAGTTGGATATATTAGTAATGACAGCATAGTTGAAACTAGTCAAGTAGCTTGGTACTGGACAATCATCGCCAACAAGGTACTGACTACCGACCAAATCAACCAGGTAATCGCCTACTTCAACTTGGATAGAACACTTAAACCTGATATACTGTGTGATGTCAAGAAACAGGGAATCACCAACGATAACCACGCAGAGTTTGGCGACAAGCTGATTGACTTTTCCGGTAACGGTAGGGATATTCAGTTGAACAATATTGCTTGGAAGGGGGATTCAGGTATTGGGAAGTATGAGACAGAACTTTCTAATACAAGTATATGGACTCAAAGTAAAGAAACAACTTCTTCTCCTTTTAGTAGTAGCTATAATGGCTTATCGGGTTGGACATTATTTGCTAACACATCACTGACCAATAGTGCCGATATGCCTTCTTTTAAAATACAAGTTAAAGGTTTATTAGAAGGTCAAGAGTTGATTTATAGATATTATGATTCAAACGGACAAAGTAATGTTTATTCGATAACTAAAGACGGAGATTATACATTACCGTCTGATTTCAGAACTGCCAAGCCTCAAATTAGTAATACTTCGGGATTTCAAGTTGTAAAGAACGAAGCTAACATAATAACCATCACCCAGATTCCCTCCCACGCAGGTGCTCTCTGCCTTGACGGAGTAAATGACTTCGGTAAGGTGACAGGAATGCCTGTTTACAAGGATTATACTTTCATTATAGATAGACAAATAATATCTATTGGTGATACAGCCGGAGTAGTCGCTTCTAAATCCGAGGATTCAGCAGGCGCAACTAAGCATGGAGCTTTTATATTTGAATATTTAGCTGCTCCTGATAAGATGAGTACTTGGAGTTTTTATAAAGATAATGGACAAGTTGCTAATACTGATTTTACTAGAGGTATAAGTTATCAATCAACATATAGTTATAATGGGAAAGATTTAACTATCGGAACATCTAAGGATAGTGATAAATTATGGCTAGGAACAATTCGGGATAATGATAGCCGTTTCTTCAACGGAGCTATCTACTCTCTCATGTCCTTCCCTTATAGTATGTCCGAGTTCTTAATAGAACGTCAGCTAAAGAAATATAAGTTAGGTAGTCTATATCCTAATATGGTTGAATTTAGACCGATAGTGAAGAGTAATCTACCTTATTCTTCCATTTCCTATTCTGTTAATCCCGGAGAATATATCTCTGTAGATAGCATGGTTACCATCACTGTAACGTTGCCAAATACCTCTGATAAGCTAATGGAGGTATCGTGCAATGCTATCAGTGATATATCCATATCCGGTGACAATGGCGTTTACGAGATTACGGGAAAGATAGTCAAATCCCCTCAAAAGATAAACCTTGTTATCTCCAGCTACTTGACAATGCTGAATAACGAGACTTTAATTTCAAATGAAACATTAATTAAAAACGAATGATATGGAAAATTTAGAAAAGATACAGGAAATCGGAACTACCGAAAAGGCTTGGATTGAATATGCGAAGTCCATTGATAGGAATAATGAAAGGTTATATCTTTATACCAAAGAAAATGTGTCTGATGCTATTGGTCATATGGAAGGTACGGAAGTATATCTTAATTCGCAAGATGCAGCGAATATTAGATGGAATGGAGATAAGTTTATAGCTTCAGATGAAACAGGATATAATGGAGTTATGTTTCGTTGCGTTAAAGGGGTTACTTATACACCGTTAAAAGGAATAAGATTATCTTTTTATGTGTTTGAAGAAAAACCATATTTAGGATATAATAAACATCCCAATACTTATGTAAATAATACAATTGATCCGTGGACTGCTGATATTGATGGTTATATGTTTTTTCAATTTTCAACAAAGGATGCAATTAGTGTAAATATGGGAGTGTCTGGTTATGGGGTATATAATGATATTGGAGAAGTTAAAGAAAATGCAGAAAAAAACTCGGAAGATATAATAATCGTAAAAAACTGCATTAATGATATTCAAACGGAAATAGGAATTGAATCTAAAGAATATCATTTGACAAGTAAAGATGCAGCGAATATTAGATGGAATGGTTCATATTTTGTGGAGTCGATGGATGATGGTTATAATGGTGTAGCAATTAAATGTGTTAAGGGAGCTACTTATACACCGTTAAATGAACGTGTCACTTATTATGTATTTGATTATGAGCCTAAAGTCGGTGAAGAAAAACGACCTATCGAAGTAAAACAATCAACATTAGATTCATGGACAGCGGAACAATCTGGTTTGTATCTTTGGTTTAATTTCCCGACGAGAGAACAAATAAGCGTCAACATGTCTGTGGATGGAGTCGGAATTAAAGATGGTATTTATTCAAACAAAATATCTATAGGAAGTTTATTAGATACACAACAAATAACAGAGTTTAGTAAAGGAAATGAATTGATAAGAAAAAAGAAAAATTTTAAATGGAAAGAATTTGAAAAGCCAATAATTACTTTAAGATGCGATGACTTAAATTCTGATGTTGATTTAGTTGTTAAAATAGTAAATGATGCAGGACTTCCTATAGTTATCGCAGCACCTGCTAATAAATTAACAAGATTGGTTAATGGAATTATTATGAGTGATGAAAAAATCGGAGATACGTGTGCCGATGTGTGTCAATTTGTAGTAAAAAATGGAGGGGAAATTGTTGAACATTCAATCGATACTTTTACTTCTGAAGATTACCAAACTTCAATAAAACCTATTTTCATAGATTCTAAAGTAGAGTTTATGAAAATAGGTATTGATATAAGAGGGGCATCTGTGTCAAATTTAAATCCAAATGATGATTTGAGAAATAAACTCGCCCCTTATCTTTATTTTTATTACGAATACAGTAATGGGTACGGGCAAAATTTACCATATTCATACGGAGATAATAATTTTTCAGGGTTTAATGACGGTAGTGTGAAAACATTAGAGCAATTCAAGCCTATTCTTGAAAATGCAATAAATCAAAAAAGTCATAAAACTTATATAATACATTCATTATCTTCTTCTGGAATTCCAGAAGAAGAATATAGAAAAATTGTAAACTATGTATTAGAGAAAAAAAATGCTGGGGAAATAGATGTTATGACATGGGCTGAAGTCTATGATAAATATGGCATATTTGAATAATTGGAGTCTATACTTTTTAATAGTAATTATGAAATACATTACATTCCCCACAGCGAATTTGAACGAGATACCGCAGGAGGTACTCGATGAACTGCACTTGGTTCCGAGAAAGAGCGTTGACGGTACACAGGTGATTATGAAATTGGATCACTATGAAAAGTTGTTCCCAAGTATCATGACTTTGCCGTTACTGGACGAAGAGGAGACTCCGCAAGAGCCGGTTTACCCTTATCCGGTATATGAAGGCGAAGAATTGAATACTTTATTGTCGGGTCCGGAGTGGTCTTCAAGTGATAGTGTTTTATGAAAAACTTGCTCTACATCATTCTATTGACATTGGCAATATGTCTCACATCCTGCCGGAGCATCAAGTATGTTCCGGTAGAGACTGTGAAGACGGAGTATAAGACACGTGATAGCATCCGTTTTGACAGCATCTATGAGCATGACAGTATATTCCTATTCGTAAAGGGAGATACTGTCTACAAGGAGAAGTATCGGTATAAATACCGGTATCTGACAATTAACAAAACAGATACGGTTATGCTGACCGATTCCGTGCAGATCCCTTATCCGGTGGAGAAACAATTAACCCGGTGGCAGCGGATGAAAATAGAGCTTGGCGGCTGGGCTGTTGGCGTAATTGTAATACTATCTATAGTGCTAATGCTTAAGCTATTCAGAAATTAACCGGCACTATCTTCACAGACCGTTTCCGGTATGAAAAGTTTAAGTTTCACTTATATAACAATTTCCTACGGAAAAAGGTTTTAAAGGAAAGGAGGATAAAATGATACATTAATTAATACTAAGCACTAAGTTTATCCGGTAAAGTAGAAGGCCGGTAATCGTTAATGATTATTGCAAGGGTTATATCTTTGTGTTTGTCCCTGGCTATGTAGTCGGGGATTCTTGCTGCTTCTTTTGTAAATAATAGATCTTATTTGTATTTTTGCAAAAAATAAGAATATGGCTAATTTTTATGATATAACAGAATGGAACGAAAAACCTTTTTTTAATACTAAAGGTACACGCAATAAATGTGTAGTTAGTAATCCCGAAGATGATAGCGTGTATTTCTTTAAAACCTCCATGTTAAAAGAGGGGAAAGATTATAAACCAGAGTTTTGGTCTGAAATTATATCTTCAGAAATAGGTCGTTCTTTAGGGTTTGATGTGTTAGAATATAATATAGCAAAACATGGAAGCGAAATAGGATGTATTTCTAAATCTATGAATACCGAAGAAGAATGTTTGACAGAAGGAGTAAGTATATTGACTGGCTATGATAATACATATGAGCCTGAAAATAAAGAATCATATTCAGCTTATACCTTTCATTTTATAAAATCTGCTATCGAAAGTTTTAACTTTGGTGAACACATAGAAGATATCATAAAAACTATCATTTTTGATAGTATTATTGGGAATAGTGACAGACATCAAGAAAATTGGGGGTTTATTACACCATATAAAGAAACCGAATTGACCAATGAAGAAGCAAATCATGTCTTTTCTAAATTAAAAGATCGTTTTAAACAAATAAAAGATTTCCTTACAAAAAATGAAGGATTTAATAATCCAAACGGCCATGTAAAGATGAAAATCCTCAAAATGGAGGGCAGGTATTCTCCTATATATGACAGTGGTTGTTGTTTAGCCAGAGAAAAAAGTGAAGACGCTGTAAAGCAGATGTTGAACGATGAAATAATGTTCGACAGTTTTATCAATCGGGGAAAATCTGAAATAAGATGGGGTAACGATGGAAATAAATTAAATCATTTTGAACTTATAAAAAATATAAGAGTCGAATTTCAAGAAATAGTAGATGGCATAATAAATAATGTTATATCTTTGTATGATGAAAACAAAATACGTGATATAATTTTTTATATAGATAAAGAGCTTCCAGATGATTTGAGAGAAGAATATGGTTTGTCTTCTTATCGTAAGGAGCTGATTTTTAAATTGATAAAAGAACGCATTTTGAGACTAAAAAACATTATATTATGAAGAGATATATAAAACACATCTATCTTATTTGGAGACGTGGCAGGAATGATAGTCGAATAAAGATAGGTAAAATAACTCGGAATCAGACTGAAGGAGTTAGGTTTGAGTATATATCTGATGGAGTAAAAGAAGCTTTAGAAAAAGGTTTTAATATGTATCCGGATTTTCCAAATCCAGAAGTTGTATATAAAAATAATGTTTTAGAAGTATTTGCTCAACGCTTAACTAATACGGAACGTTCCGATATACAGAAATATTATAATTATTGGGAAATTAACCCTAAATTGAAAGATAACAAATACTATGTATTGGCTCAAACTCAAGGATTGTTATCAACAGATAATTTTGAATTTTTAGCAGAATATTATCCTGTTCGTGATTTGAAATTTACTAGTGAAGTTTGCGGACTGACGAGAAGACAATTGCCTAGTGGAACATTAAAGGAAGGAGATATACTAGAATGGAGGTTGGATAAGAAAAATTTATATGATAAATATGCAGTTCAACTCTTTAAAGATGGCATAGACATAGGATATGTTAAAACTGTCCATAGTAAAGTTTTTCATGATTCTAAGTATAAACTTTTTAAAGTTCAAGTAAAGAGTGTAGAGCAAAATGGACATCTTAATAGAGCGTTCATTTCGATTACAACAATCGATAGAAAGCATTCGAGCCCTTATTGAATATGACACTCCCGGTGTATTAGATATGCCGGGATTTTTATACCTTTGCCGAAAACTAACATTAGTATGGCAGAAGAAAAGAAATACGACTACGACTCAATAAACGAGTTACTAACCTGGGCTAAAGAAACGCTCAATAATAAGAGATACCCGGCCGGGGAATTCCAGCTAGATAAATGCGCAAAGATTCTCGATTGCGGAAAATACCTTGATTCGATGATAGCAGTGATTTCGAGGAACTGGGAGAATCCTACGTTTTATCCGACTGTAGAGCAGTTGAGAACATTTAGAGAAAAGATAGAGAAGGCAGCCGGATAAGCTGCCTTTTTTGATATTAATTTACAATTACTCAAAAGTTTGCAGTATTAAAAATAGGAGAGGTAGCTGTCAAGCTACCTCTTGTTTCTATATAGCCTCCATTTATAATGATAAATCACCTTTTACCCTTTCATCATCATGATATCCGCTCTCATCTCTATATAGTCCTTGTATTTGTCCGGGTTGTTCACATAGTCTATTACTCTGTTTATGGCTATCTCCGCCTGTTTCTGCTTTACTTTTGTATAATACCTGATAACCCCTCTGCTTTTATCCGAATGACCAAGACAATAATCTATCACCCCGTCTGGAATACCAAGTTCAGAGGCGAATTGGGCGAAAGTCTTGCGGGCGGAATAAAAGCACAATGTCTGTTTGATACCTAAGTGCTCTTTTAGCTCCCTCATGCAAAGATTGATATATTTTTGCAAATTAGAATAGGTATAAGAATACCCTAAATCCAAAAATCCTTTTTTATTTATGTACTTACTGATAATTGCTTTCGCTTCGCTATGTATAGGTATCGTTATGACTGATTTTCCAGTCTTAGCATGAACAGTCTTGATTCTTTCAAAAGAAAGTATATCCATCGACAAATCGACTGATAATAAATCTTTCAGATTGATACCACACAAATAGAAAGAGAGTAAAAACATATCCCGACCTAAATTCAACCGTTTTCCTTCGACTTCCGCCCTTTGTATTTTCTGAAATTCTTCTATTGAAAGATCGCACTCTTTAGGTTCTGCTGTTGGTATTTTCGTGTACGCAAATGGGTGCACATCCGTTTTCAGAACACCTGATTTTATCAGCTCGTTTATCCGGGCTTTCAGATGGGTCAATCTCAATCCGATGTTCCCATTAGCATAACCTTTCTTTATCATCCACTTTTTAAAATGTTCTACCAACAAAGTATTAATTGCAGGAATAGGTACATCTCCTTCCGAATTAGCAAACACCCGTACAGTCTCCTCATTCATTTTGGCATAGCTTTCCCTACCCTCTTCCCTAATTTCATTTATGCGCTGTTTCCAGAAATCCAAAAACGAAATATGTGAAGGGCGTTCTTTAGACATTATAATCCGCTTTATCTGAATTGCAGAAAAATAGTCTATGCATTCAATAGAATTAAATTTCTCTTTGTATTGTGAAAACACAAATTCAAGCCTTTTATTCATGACATTCGCATCCTTCCGGTAAGCGACTTTACCGTTATCGAATTCTGCAATATCATCTAACAGAAACTCTGTTTTGATGTAGGCACGTTCTTTCTTTTGGGAGATGCAAACTAAGATGGGAAGCCTACCATCATGTTCCTTAATGGAACTTAAAATTGTTAATCTGATTGTTGCCATAGTCGAATAATCAAAACACAATTCTACTATACAATTTTGTGCAAATATATACGCAGATTTATGTTTTTTTATTCGGAATTGAATTTTTAGAAAAGAGAAACGCTGATTAAAAAACTAATAATCAGCGTTTTATTTGAGAGCCGCTAGCCAGACTTGAACTGGCGACCTACGCGTTACGAATGCGTTGCTCTACCAACTGAGCTATAGCGGCGTTTGTCTCTCGTTTACGGCGTGCAAAATTACAGCTTTATTTGAGAAAACAAAAAGAATCCGATTATTTTTTGAGCTTATTTTTTAAATCAACTTTTGTTGACGTAATCTAAAACTTTTCTTTGCGCTCAAATTTCCCGTCCTCGGTATAATATTTCCATGTACCTTTCGGTTTATTATTTGCATACTTTCCACGAAGTTTCAAGGTACCATCTTCATAATATTCACGGTAACGGCCGTGACGTTTCCCTTCTTTTACTTCCGCTTCACTCTTCAATGCGCCTTCCGGATAGAACTCCCGCAACACATTCCCTTCAAACTTTTCGACATAGAAACGTTTCAGTTCGCTCATCTGCTCTTTCTCGGTTTCAGCATCTTCGTTCATTTCCTTATCATCTTCATCAGTAGCAATAGCAACGGCAACCTCTTCCGGTTGATATGGGCTATAATCCATCACATACTGCAAAGAAGCCGAGTGATCCTCTCCTATAATCTGCATAGTCCAGTAAGGGAATGAATACAAAACGTCTTTGTTTGATTGTATTTCATTCCATGTGGCAGGATTCATCATCGGTTTCAACTGGGAATAAAACTTGCGCACATCTGTATATAAGAAAATAGTAGAACTTGATTTTAAATATGACAGTGCATTTTCAAAACCCGGATTATTTTTCAATAAATTCTTCTGCTCGTAATCTTCTACAAAGGAAAGTAAAGAAGCAGCTTTATTACTAAAAACGACATAATCGTCAACATAAGTATAGTATGGCTTCTCAAATTTATCAAATAGCTTCCCAAAGAACAAGCGGAAAAAGCCTTTCATCTCGATATAATTAATCTCGAAATCCTTATAATTAGCAGTCTTAATCTTAACCGGAGTACGTCGCTTAATCTTCTTTTCAATGAATTCCATGTTCCTACGGGCATCTTTAATACTTTTAGCCCTGATAGCCAGAATCAGTTCGGGATCATGCCCTAACAAACCTGGTTCGGATTGGGTAATAGCAAACTCTCCTGACATCCAACTCAAGAAGTTTTCTTCCAAAGATATACCGAATAGCCCTTCTATCTTTTTCCGGGAACTTTGATAAGAATCATACAGCTGTTTATTGTGAACCGACAGTGCATTCTCCAATTCCTTTACAAAAGTTACCGGACTATTGAAACCTATATTCGTATAAAGAGCTGTCCGCCCGGACAGAATCTCATGCGCTTTCATTTTATGTTTTCCCGAATTCAACAAAGCAGTGACATAAGGATCGGCAGAATCTTTTTTCAACGTATATCCTTTCACCTCCATCCTTTCCTTATTCATATTTAAATAAAGTCCCGCAAAATTCATGGAATTGCTAAACAGATCGATATACTCATTTCTTGTACCTAAATAAATAGACATAAATTGAGGTACACGCGCATAATTGATAAAGACCCTGACAAGCCCCTTACCGGAAACCAACTTCTCTGTTTCAATAAAAGACTGATCAAGCCCGATTTTAGGTTTATTACGAGAATCAATAGCCGACTCGACAAGTCCGGATGTATAAGAACCGACCAAATGATTATCGACAAAAGCAATATAGAAAATATCCCTCGTCTCGGGATCGCGCATTTCAAGGATATTAATACCATTATGCATCCGGTTAGTCACAGTAAAACCACTCATAACCAATACGGTTTCAACCTGGTCTTTCAATAAGTCCATCTTTGATGTCTTCTGCATATCCAGGATAAGTAGAAAATCCCAATTAGTGGGACGAGTCTTATGGAGCGAAATAAGCATATCCCGCTCACCAACAAGCGACAATAATACCTTATTGCTTTTGACAACGGAATCCAGCTTCTCCACACTTTGCGTCACCTCCTCAAAAGATTTCGCTTTCTTCAGGCATTGCCACGTCTCGCTTCCACTAAACTTCTCCCAATCTTCAATCGGAGCCGATGACTGAATAATAAATGCCGCATCTTCCGGAACCAGATAGATCTGCTGAATATTCCGATCAGGCGAGACAAATAAATAAACCACGGAATATACAACATATACCGCCAAAGCCAATACAGCCACAACTAAAGTCCTCTTCACAATTTTCGAGGTACTTTTTTTCTTCTCCGGACCTACATTTTGTTCTTCTTGCTCGCAATTTAATTCATCCATTATTGAGTTATTATAAACTTGAATGGACAAATATACAAAAAAAACTATTCTGAATAAAACATAAACCATTGACTCGTATCGTAAATATGTACTAACTTTACCGCATGAAAAAGAAATTCCAACTCGAAGTTCCGGGAGGAGCCGATAAAGTCTTACTTCATACCTGTTGCGCTCCTTGTTCATCAGCCATTATTGAATGTATGATGCAACATCACATTACCCCTGTTATCTATTATTGCAATCCTAATATCTATCCGCTGGAAGAGTATATGATAAGAAAAGATGAATGTACGCGCTATGCCCAATCATTGGGATTGGAAATAATAGATGCTGATTACGATCATGAAAACTGGCGATGTCATATAGCAGGAATGGAGCAGGAACCTGAAAGAGGAGGACGCTGCCTACGTTGCTTTAAACTACGTTTATTGGAGACCGCCCGTTATGCACACGAACATGGCCTTTCCGTAATAACCACAACGCTTGCTTCCAGTCGTTGGAAAAGTCTGGAGCAGATTAATGAAGCCGGACAATATGCCACTGCTTCATACCCGGATGTCACATACTGGGAGCAGAATTGGCGGAAAGGCGGACTTAGTGAACGACGCATTGCCATCATTAAAGAGTATAACTTCTACAACCAACAATATTGCGGTTGCGAATTCAGCATGAGAAAAGAAGAATAAAACGAACCCGACATCAGCAGCTAACCAATGAATCGAAGTAAAAAAGGTAAAAACAGAAAGCTATTCAAAAAGAAATCACATTCCAATAACAAGTTAGGATGTATCATCGCCATCATTGTGCTCATTCCTATTCTTTTTGGCGTCTATTTGTATTGCCAACAGATTAATATCCAGAAAAATAATGAACTGCAAACCGATGCTTCCCTTCAAATTCCACTTGGCAAAGATCTGGAGACACCCATATCATTAGCTCCCCGGCAAGAACAAATCATCCGGCATAGCGGATATACCGTATCATATAACAAAGATTTAAAGATCCCCAACTGGGTCTCTTACGAATTAACCCGGGAAGAAACCAGAGGAAAAGAAAAAAGAGGCAATCGTTTCATTGCCGATCCATTAGTGACAGGTCCGATTGCCACAAATGCCGACTATACCCGTTCAGGATACGACAAAGGACATATGGCTCCCGCAGCAGATATGAAATGGAGTCCTGAAGCCATGAAAGAATCATTTTATTTCAGCAATATGTGTCCGCAACATCCACAACTAAACAGAAGAGGATGGAAAAATCTGGAAGAAAAAATCCGGAATTGGGCTATAGCAGACAGCGCCATCATTATTATATGTGGCCCTATTATTGAAAAACATCCCAAAACAATCGGAAAGAATAAAGTCGTAGTACCTCAAAAGTTTTTTAAAGTAGTCCTTTCTCCTTTTGTCAAGCCGATGCGAGCTATCGGTTTCTTATTCAATAATGAGCAGGCAGTAGAACCTCTATCATCCTATACGGTAACAATAGATAGCATCGAGAACCTGACTAACATAGATTTCTTCGCACCTCTGCCCGATGAGATAGAAAACAAAATAGAAGCAGATATTAATTACTCCCTGTGGCCTAATTAAGTAGCAAAACTCGTTTCTCTGAAATGAATTCATTTCCCTGTGCCAATGGCATTCTAGTTACAAACAGACTTGCACTTCAATAAAAGGGAGTTGTTGTATTACTCTCAAGGTTTCACATTGTAACGTCAAGAGATTGTCTTATTCCCACATATTGTGGGAAAGTATTCTCTTATTTTATGAGAAAACATTCCCATATATTGCGAGAAAATAGTCCCACAATATATTGGAATAATGGAACTACGCTGGAAACAAAAAGATAATTGCAATGAATGCCAAGCAGCACAATAAGCAACTGAATAAATCAAGCAAGGCAAACGCAACGTGAAAGAATGGATTCATTACCGCATCGAAAGAAAACATACTTTTGATGCGGCCGCCCTGTGATTCATCATGTAAAGAGAACAATCCTATCCAAATTCTTTTTATCTTTGGCGAACTTTTTAAATATACCTCAAAAGATGAAGAGAAAAAAGAGAAATATTCTACTATCAATTCTAATCGGAGCATTCCTCCTTTGTGCAATTGCCGGAGGCACCTTTTATTACTATCTGTTTGCTCCTCAATTTCATCCATCTAAAACTGTATATATTTATGTAGACCGGGATGACACAGCCGACTCTATCTATCATAAAATACAAAAATTCGGGCATGTCAATAAGTTCACCGGATTCCAGTGGATGGCAAAATATAAAGATTTCGATCAGAATATCCATACCGGACGTTATGCCATTCGCCCAAATGACAATATCTATCACGTATATAGTCGCTTTTCCAGAGGCTATCAGGAAGCGATCAACCTTACCATAGGAAGTGTCCGGACATTAGACCGGTTAGCACGAAGCATTGGAAAACAACTCATGATAGACTCTGCCGAAATCGCCAGCCAGTTATTCGACTCTACTTTCCAGGCTCAAATGGGATACACAACCATAACACTCCCCAGCCTTTTCATACCTGAAACCTATCAGGTATATTGGGATATGAGCGTAGACGACTTCTTTAAACGAATGAAGAATGAGCACGAACGCTTCTGGAACAAAGAACGTCTGGCACAAGCCACCGCTATCGGCATGACACCGGAAGAAGTCAGCACTCTTGCTTCCATCGTTGAAGAAGAAACCAACAACAATGAAGAAAAGCCAATGGTAGCCGGATTGTATATCAACCGTTTACATCAAGATATGCCTTTGCAGGCAGATCCTACCATCAAATTTGCACTACAGGATTTCGGTCTGCGCCGAATCACCAACGAAAATTTAAAAGTCAATTCCCCCTATAACACCTATATAAATACCGGTCTGCCTCCAGGCCCCATCCGTATCCCTTCTAAAAAGGGAATAGACAGCGTATTGAACTATACCAAACATAACTATATCTACATGTGTGCTAAAGAAGATTTTTCCGGAACTCACAACTTTGCATCCAATTATGCCGACCACATGGCAAATGCAAGAAAATACTGGAAAGCCCTGAATGAAAGAAAGATTTTCAAGTAAATTTGTGATAAAACGAACGGAAAAGCCTATCTTTGCCCGATAGATTAACAAACTGTGATCAACACTAAATAAAAGAAATATATATGAGCAAGCAACTCTTACTTGGCGATGAAGCCATTGCACAAGCTGCACTGGATGCCGGACTTTCAGGTGTTTATGCCTATCCTGGTACTCCTTCAACTGAAATTACGGAATATATTCAAATGGCCCCAATAACGACCGAACAGAATATACACAACCGTTGGTGTGCCAATGAAAAAACAGCGATGGAAGCTGCGTTGGGTATGTCATTCGTTGGTAAACGGGCATTAGTTTGTATGAAGCACGTAGGTATGAATGTAGCTGCCGACTGTTTTGTCAACTCTGCCATCACAGGCGTGAAAGGTGGATTGATCGTGATAGCAGCAGACGACCCCAGTATGCACTCTTCGCAGAACGAACAAGACAGCCGTTTCTACGGAGATTTCTCACTGATTCCCATGTACGAACCCAGCAATCAGCAGGAAGCGTATGATATGGTATACAGTGGTTTTGAATTCTCTGAAAAATTGGGCGAACCTATCTTGATGCGTATGGTAACCCGCCTTGCACACTCCCGCTCTGGAGTAGAATGCAAAGCGCAAAAGCCACAGAATGGCATCTCTTTCAGCGAAGATCCTCGTCAGTTCATCTTGTTACCTGGAAATGCCCGTAAACGCTACAAAGTATTACTTGCGCGCCAAGACGAGTTTATCAAAGTTTCGGAAGAATCACCTTATAATAAATATACAGATGGTCCTAACAAAAAGTTAGGAATTATCGCTTGTGGCATCGGCTACAACTATCTGATGGAAAACTATCCTGAAGGTTGCGAATATCCGGTACTTAAAATCGGCCAGTATCCATTGCCTAAAAAGCAATTACATCAATTGATTGAATCCTGTGACGAAATCCTCGTTCTGGAAGACGGACAACCATTTGTAGAAAAACAATTGAAAGGTTATCTGGGCATCGGCGTTAAAGTAAAAGGACGCTTGGACGGCACTCTGTCACAGGATGGAGAATTAAATCCGGACTCTGTAGCCCGCGCCGTAGGCAAAGAGAATAAATCGGAATTCGGCATTCCTTCTGTCGTAGAAATGCGTCCGCCTGCACTTTGCGAAGGTTGCGGACATCGCGATATGTATATCACACTAACCGAAGTTCTGAAAGAAGAATACCCATCTCATAAAGTATTCAGCGACATCGGCTGTTACACGCTAGGCGCGAATGCTCCTTTCAATGCAATCAACTCATGCGTAGACATGGGCGCCTCCATCACGATGGCGAAAGGTGCGGCTGACGGAGGTCTTTTCCCGGCTGTAGCTGTAATCGGAGACTCCACATTCACCCATTCCGGAATGACCGGCCTATTAGATTGTGTGAACGAGAATGCCAGTGTAACCATCGTCATCTCCGACAATGAAACTACCGCCATGACAGGTGGACAGGACTCTGCCGGAACCGGACGCATCGAAGCGATCTGTACAGGTATCGGAGTAGACCCGGCTCATATCCGTGTCGTTACTCCGTTGAAGAAAAACTATGAGGAGATGAAACAAATCATTCGCGAAGAAATCGAATATCGTGGTGTATCTGTCATTATCCCACGCAGAGAGTGTATCCAGACATTAGCACGCAAAAAAAGAAGTAAGTAAGCCATGAAGAAAGACATTATATTATCAGGAGTCGGTGGACAGGGAATTCTGTCTATTGCTACAGTGATCGGCAAAGCTGCCTTGAAAGAAGGATTATATATGAAACAAGCAGAAGTGCACGGAATGAGCCAACGCGGAGGAGATGTTCAATCCAACCTCCGTATCAGCGACCAGCCGATTGCTTCAGACTTGATCCCATCAGGTAAATGCGACCTTATCATTTCATTGGAACCCATGGAAGGATTGCGCTACCTCCCTTATCTTAGCCCTAACGGTTGGTTAGTGACTAACGAAACTCCGTTTGTCAATATCCCCAATTATCCGGAAGCAGACAAAGTAATGGCAGAAATCAATAAGCTGCCTCACAAAATTGTGTTGAACGTAGACAAAGTAGCCAAAGAAGTAGGCTCCGCCCGCGTTGCCAACATAGTCTTACTGGGAGCAACCATTCCATTCCTTGACATCGACTACGGAAAAGTACAAGACAGCATCCGTGAAATCTTCCTGCGCAAGGGAGAAGCAATTGTAGAAATGAATCTTAAAGCATTGGCTGCCGGCAAGGAAATTGCAGAAAAGCTAATGTAATAACAGGCATTATCATGAATACACAATACTGGGAAGAAGAACTAGAAACCATGAGCCGGGAGAAGTTGCAGGAATTACAACTTCGACGGCTTAAGAAAACAATCAATATAGCTGCAAACTCCCCATATTACAAAGAAGTTTTCAGCAAACATGGCATCACTGCAGATAGCATACAATCATTAGACGATATCCGCAAATTGCCCTTTACTACCAAAGCCGATATGCGTGCCCACTATCCTTTCGGGCTGGTAGCAGGTGATATGAGCAATGATGGTGTACGTATTCACTCTTCTAGTGGTACTACCGGAAACCCGACAGTTATTGTTCATTCACAGCACGATCTCGACTCCTGGGCCAATCTGGTAGCCCGCTGCCTGTACGCAGTAGGAATACGCAAGACCGACGTCTTCCAAAACAGCTCCGGATACGGTATGTTTACAGGAGGGTTAGGCTTCCAATACGGTGCAGAACGCCTGGGCTGTCTGACAGTCCCTGCCGCAGCCGGAAACAGTAAACGACAGATTAAATTCATCAACGACTTCAAGACTACCGCTTTACATGCTATCCCCAGCTATGCCATCCGCCTTGCCGAAGTCTTTCAGGAAGAAGGCCTTGATCCCAAAGGAACCACACTGAAAACGCTGGTTATCGGTGCTGAACCTCACACCGACGAACAACGCCGGAAAATAGAAAAGATGCTGGGCGTAAAAGCATACAACAGCTTCGGTATGACAGAAATGAACGGTCCCGGTGTTGCTTTCGAATGTCAGGAACAAAACGGAATGCACTTCTGGGAAGACTGTTATCTGGTAGAAATTATCGATCCGGAAACAGGAGAACCCGTTCAGGAAGGAGAAATCGGAGAATTAGTACTTACGACTCTCGACCGGGAGATGATGCCGTTAATCCGCTATCGCACCCGTGACTTAACCCGTATTCTTCCGGGAAAATGCCCCTGCGGCCGCACGCACATCCGTATTGATCGTATCAAGGGACGCAGTGATGATATGTTCATTATCAAGGGAGTAAATATCTTCCCGATGCAAGTAGAAAAGATACTCGTACAATTTCCCGAATTAGGCAGCAATTACCTGATTACACTGGAAACAGTCAACAACCAAGACGAGATGATCGTCGAAGTAGAATTAAGCGACCTTTCCACTGACAATTATATTGAACTGGAGAAGATCCGCAAGGATATAACCCGCCAATTAAAGGATGAAATATTGGTAACTCCCAAAGTTAAACTGGTAAAAAAAGGCTCTCTCCCGCAAAGCGAAGGAAAAGCCGTCCGAGTAAAAGACTTAAGAGACAACAAGTAACAATTCAAATTTCCATGTGCTAATATACCAACCGCTGTTCACCATGCGGAATGGAATATTAGCACATTATTTAATTAATATCATACAGCATGCAATTACTTAAAAAAAGAATTCTGCAAGACGGAAAGTGCTACGAAGGAGGTATCCTGAAAGTAGACGGTTTTATTAATCATCAAATGGACCCTGTCCTGATGAAATCAATCGGAGTTGAGTTTGTCCGCCGTTTTGCAGCCACAAACGTAAATAAGATTATGACGATCGAAGCCAGCGGCATCGCCCCTGCTATCATGACAGGCTACCTGATGGATTTACCAGTTGTATTTGCAAAGAAAAAGTCTCCTAAAACCATCCAGAATGCACTAAGCACCACCGTGCACTCATTCACCAAAGACCGTGATTATGAAGTCGTTATCAGTGCAGATTTTCTCACCCCGAACGACAATGTTCTTTTCGTGGATGACTTTCTCGCATACGGAAATGCCGCATTGGGCATTATCGACCTCGTCAAGCAATCCGGAGCAAATTTGGTAGGAATGGGCTTCATTATTGAAAAAGCCTTCCAGAATGGCCGCAAAATGCTTGAGGAACAAGGTGTCAGAGTAGAGAGTCTGGCCATCATTGAAGACTTATCCAACTGCTGTATTAAAATCAAAGACGAGTAGATTGATTGGGGTTGAAATACTGCCCCTTATCTTTCGTCCTTTTTCCATATTGCACCGCATGCTGCGGACAAACATGATAACATGCCAGGCATGAGGTGCAATCCATTCCCCAAACAGGCCTTCCGTCCACAACTGTAACATTCTCCACCGGGCAACTCTTCTCACAACGCTTACACCCAATACAAGCATCGGTAGCATAAAAATGCTTAGGAGACATCTGAAAACGATTAAACAACGGATTTATAATCCTCGTCTTGATAAAAGGCATACTCCCTTCATGACAGAGAAACAGCTCTTCCCTCTTACTTATCGAAGCATTTATTTTACTGACAGTCGAAACAGCATCCGCTAGTTTTTTCTCTTCCAACTCTTTATTATCCACGTCGAAACCGGGAAGCAAGACATAATTATTAGGCATAGTCACCGAGAAACCAGCGTGACATTCCCAACCTTTATTCTTTAATGCCTTCGCCAGTACTTGCTGGGTAAGCCCGGTATCATCACCACAGGAACAAACAAAAAACAAATATTGTCTTTTATACCCCCTTAAAGAGAGCTGTCGAACAAAGTTCAATACTATTTCAGGAGGTCCCCACGAATAGATAGGAAATACAAAGCCGATCTTTTCATCTGCCTGCAAACTAAACTCCAATGCTCCATTCTTTAGCGCATCGGGAATAAAAACCAACTCTTCTTTTTGCTCTTTGGAAAGCTGATTTGCAATCCACTTAGAATTACCTGTACCGGAGAAATAAAATATCATAGAAAAGTATATAAAAAAGCCGCATCGACGATGTGATGAAACTCTGATAGAACAAGATTTGAGCGCTCGCCCTCTTTGTAATCCACCGGCTTAAAGCTGTCCCGAAGGATGTGGCCCGCCATTGAAGAACGAAGCTTTCTCGGTGCATCAGATTAATTTGAAGAGTTTCCCGATCCAGTCGATACGGCTAATATTTTTGTATCACAAATGTAATAAGAATCTATGAGACTAACAAGAAAAAAAAGGAATTTGTTTACCTACTAACATTTTTTTCACTCCCTTTTATCCGCCTAACAAAAGAAAAGTGTCAGTTACTAGCTTAGTAACTGACACTTTGTAACTCGTAAACTATTGATGCTTAAGCAGCTTTAGCTTTAGCAACTACAGCTTTGAAAGCTTCCGGGTGATTCATAGCTAAATCAGCCAAAACCTTACGGTTTATTTCAATACCGGCTTTGTGCAGACCGCCCATCAATTTAGAATAAGACATTCCTTCAAGACGTGCAGCAGCGTTGATACGTTGTATCCAAAGAGCGCGGAAGTTTCTTTTCTTATTTCTACGGTCACGGAACGCGTAAGTCAAACCCTTTTCCCAAGTGTTTTTAGCTACGGTCCATACATTCTTTCTTGCACCAAAGTAACCTCTGGTCAATTTCAAAATTTTCTTTCTTCTTG